>Ga0196972_1000086_pt1 | contig 74952 bp, 62 predicted proteins | sample S1v_2013CmetaG_FD_148618 | JGI IMG/M metagenome (GOLD analysis project Ga0196972, IMG submission 148618) | Soil microbial communities from Anza Borrego desert, Southern California, United States - S1+v_20-13C | ecosystem: Environmental > Terrestrial > Soil > Desert | place: USA: California...
TTTTCCTTAACCGCCTTCTCTACTCCGGCCGTGCGAGCCGAAGTCGAAGCCGAAGAATCCGTCGATTTCCACATCCCCGTTAATACCCACCTGATAACTCTTAAAGCGGTCAACCTGGATTCAGGACTGCTCGCCTATCAGATGGTCAGTCATAGGATCCGGTCGCAATACGGGCAAATCACGGACATGACGTCCAAATACAGTCAGCAGCCCAGCATTCCCGGCCCCACCATCGTCATGACCGAGGGCGATTCCGCGGAGGTGACCCTGGAGAATGGCATTGCCGATAACAATCAAGATATCAGTCAGGCGGTCAGCGTGCATGTGCACGGGGTGCATTTTGATATCGACAGTGACGGCACGATGAAGATACTCAACGACGTCAAGGACGAGGCGGCCTTCCCCGGCAAGCCGTATACCTACAAATGGACCGCAGCGCCCGGCACTGCGGGCACCTGGCCCTACCATGACCATGCCTTCGGCAACCCGATGGTGGGCGCCGAGTACAAAGGGCTATTCGGCACTGTGATCGTCAATCCCCGGAGCGGCAAGGTGCCGGCGCTCATCAACGGCAAGGTCAGGGACGTGAATGTCGGCGACATCAAGAAAGAACTCATCCTCTGGATGCACGAGGCCACTTTCTGGGGCATGCAAGTCGATAACAGTCCCAGTGGCAAGCAAGATCCTCGAGGGATCAATCCGACGTTACAAGCTCAACCGGGCGAGAAAGTCCGCTTTCATGTCCTCGGCATGGGCACGGCCTTTCACACCTTTCACTTGCATGGCCATCGGTGGCTTGATCCGGGCACGGCCAATATATCGGGTAAAGCCAATATCGTGGATACGGTCAATATCGGCCCGGTCAGCCGGCATACGTTCGTGATCCAGGCTGGCGAAAGCGTCGGACCCGGTAACTGGCATTTTCACTGCCATCTTATGCAACACATGCAGGCCGGCATGATGGGCAGCTTTCTAGTCAAGAACTAGCCAAGCAGTAATCCAAACACGAGGTTATTGCAATGAATAAGAACTATCTAAAACGCAGCACGATCGCTCTGGCGATCGGCGGAATCTTTTCGGCTTCCGTCTGTGCCGAAGTCGTGCCCTACAAAGGCAAACATGATGATGGCATCAGCAACGTGCCGGCCGTGATGCCGTCAGCAGTTCTGGAAGTGACCGACGAACCCGGCAAGTGGTTCAAGGATCCCACTGACGGCGACTCGCTGGTCGTGGTGAAGCCCGGCGAAACGGTGCTCATCATGATGACCGAGACCAACACCACCCACACCATCACCAGCCTTCTCTGGCAACCAGGCGCCAAGGGCTTTCCGATCGATCAGGATCAGGCCGCCAGCACCAGCGTGGCACCGACCTTCGATAAACCGGGGCTTTATGTGTTCACGTGCAGAGTTCATCCCTATATCTTCGGCGCCGTAGTCGTGGACGATCCCAACACGGAGGGACTGGATCTCGGCAGCGAAATTCAACTCGTCACCGGTGCCAAGGTGCCCACCACCAGCGATATCGCCAAGAAGCTGCTGAGGACCTTCTTCGTCTCGACCACGCCCAGCCTCTGGCGGGATTATGCCAAGCCGATCTGGGACCTGAAGCTCCCGGCCGTTCCCCTCAATCTTGGCGGCACCGTCATCAGCCTCGACACGCTCAACCTGTCCGTCCCGAACCAGTTGTCCAATCCGGCCACGCCGGGGGTCGGCGAGGTGTGGGTCAACACCCAGTTCGAGACCATCAAGGACAAGGCCAAACCCGGCTCGGCCACCCAAGTGGATGCCGCCCAATGGACTCTCAAGAAAAAGGTCAAGGGCACCGAGATCAATCTAAATCATCCGCACAACATGTGGCCGAACAACACGTATCGATATATTTATCAGACGGAATGGTTCGACCAGCGGCTGACCGTGTTCGACCGAGAGAGCGGCAAAATCTTGAACACACAGACTGTGGGGCAGTCGCCGTCGCACGTTATAAGCCGTCCCGGTGACGGAAGACTGTACGTGGCCATCAACGCGGAAGACCGAATCGCCAAGCTTTCGGCCGGCGAAGCGCCGATCGCCTTGGACAGCACCAAAGTGGGCGACTACAGTGGTCCGCACGGCCATCACGTCACCCACGACGGCAAGTACGCGCTGACCCCCAATGCTTTGAAATCCAGCGTTTCCATCGTCGAACTCGACAGTGCGAAAGTGACCGAGATTCCGACCGGTGGCGTCATTCCCATCGCCATCTGGAGTGTCCCGGACAGCAGCCGGGCGTATGCGGCCAATCTCCTGGGCACTCCGCCCCTGCTCAGCACACTAACCGTTATCGACTTAAACGATAAAAAGAAACTGCAGGATATCGATCTTGCCGCCGATTACGATCCGATCAGCGGCCAGACGACAGGCGAGGCGTATGGCCTGCTGCCGATCCAGACCCCGGTCAGTCCGGACGGGAAATACGTGGTCACGGCCAACACCCTGAGCGCGACCATCACCGTTACCGATACGGCAACGAACAAGGTGGTCAAGAGCCTGCCCTGCGAACCGGGCTGCCATGGCGTCAACTTCGGGATGAAAAAAGGCGGCGGCTATTACGCCTATGTGGCGAGTAAATTCGCCAACGATCTCATCGTGGTCGACATGGACAAGCTCGAAGTCGCCGGCCACATACTGCTCGCCGACGCGAGCGATACCGATGTCCTCGGTAACAACGGCATGGGCGGCCAAGGCGTCCTGCCCCTGCCTCTCGCCGAGCATGGGCATCTTCAGGACACCTTGAAACAATCCGGCAAGCTGCAACCCGAAGTCGAGGAGTGGCTGAACGCTCTCACCGACGAGCAGAAAGGCTCTCCCGTCAAGGCAGCGCTGAGCCACTGAACAACGGCTGCCTAAACTCACCGGGTGTAGGGGTAAATGAATTCTCCCCTACACCCACTCAACGGCAACTACGCCGTACATCGAAAAAGAAACGGATCGGCATTCTCGATTGGAGCGTTTTCGGTTCGGATTTCCAGCGGCTGCAACCGGCGCAGATGACATCGGGGCAAATGAGCGCCACGACACCGAGGATGCGCACGCTCTAGAAGTACCGCCCATTAATCAGGAAATGCGCGAAGATGCTGCCGGCGTATCCGAGGGCGATCACCGGCATCCACTTGAGATGAGAGCCGAAGGTGTAGACGCCTTTCGCCTGCCCCAAAAGGCCCACGCCCGCCGCCGAGCCGATGGCGAGCAGACTGCCGCCGACCCCGGCGGTCAGGGTCACCAACAGCCATTGTCCCTGAGAAATGTCCGGGTTCATGGTCAGCACGGCGTACATGATGGTGCCGTTGTCGATGAAGGCGGAGACGATGCCCACCAGCACGTTGGCGATGGTGGGGTCCAGATCCGTGTACAGAAACTCCGAGGCATAGTCCAGATAGCCGATGAAGCTCAGCCCGCCGACGCTGACCATGACCCCGTAAAAGAACAGCATCGTGTCCCATTCCAGCCGCGAGACGTTGTGGAACACGTCGAACGCGTGGCTCTCGTCAAGGTCATAAGGCATTTCCATCTCGTCGCTATCCTCGAGATCTTCCCGGCTGCCGCGGAATACTCGGGTCTTATGCAGGTAATAGCTGAAAAATTTCAGATAGGTCAGTCCCGCCAACATGCCCGCGGCAGGGGGCAGGCTGAGCAGATTTTCGAAGCAGATGGCGGTGACGATGGTCAATAAAAACATCACGATCACCGCAATCGCGCCTCTTTTCAACGGCTGCACCTCGACGGCCGGCGCGGGTTTTGCCTTTGGTATGAAGAAGTGCATCATGGCCGCGGGCAGGGCGAAGTTCACGATGGACGGAATCAACAACGAATAGAAGTCGATGAACGGCACGACACCGCTCTGCCAAACCAGCAAGGTCGTGATGTCCCCGAAAGGGCTGAATGAGCCCCCGGCATTGGTGGCCACCACCACATTGATGCAGGCCAGCGTAATGAAGCGGCGATTGCCTTGTCCCATGGCCATGATCACGGCGCCCATCAGCAATGCGGTCGTGAGATTATTGCAAACGGACGAGAGCAGGAAGGCTAGGCAGCCGGTGATCCAGAACAGTTGCCGATAACTGAATCCTTTGCTGAGCAGCCGGACGCGGAGATTCTCGAAGACGCCGCGATCCTCCATGGCATTGAGGTAGGTCATGGACACCAGGAGAAACAGGAACAGTTCCGCATACCCTTCCAGGCTCGCCCGAAACGCTTGCTCCGCCACATCGCCCAAATCCCACCGGACGTACATGATGGCCACTAATACCCAAATCAGGCTGGCGGCCAATACCATCGGCTTGGATTTTCTGAGCTCGGTGATTTCCTCGACCATGGCGAGCGCATAAGCCAGAAAGAAAATAACGATGGCCAGATAACCGACAATGTGATGGGTCAGATCCAACCGGCTGACTGCGGCGCCGCCTCCCTCTTGGGCCAATACCGCAGTCGATAGGAACAGCAACAGGCCGCCAATTAGGGTTTTCACTAAATTCATTATGAATCTTGCTCGGATTTAACCAATTTTTGGAGTTTTCAGTGGTCCGGGCATGCAACACGCGCTCGGATTCGACAAAAAGCCAATGCTACCATTCTCTACTGAAACAGTAAGAATTATGTGACGTAGCGCCGCTGCTCAGACGCGGTGCGGTTCTTCGTATCCGCAGAAAAGGTTTTCGAACAATGTTGAAGCTCAAGGTTTTATCGGTGTTCTTGTTGACGGTTTTGCCGATCGCTGCCCTGGCCGCCCCGGCGGATGGTCAAGCTTTGGATCTGACCGGACATTTCATCGGCTATCTGTCGATCGCCGCCTTTGTTCTGGCTTATGTCTTCGTCGTTTTGGAAGAAGTCACCGAACTCAGGAAATCCAAGCCCATGATGCTGGCGGCGGCAATCATCTGGGCCGCGATTGCCGTCGTCTACAACCTGCAAGGCCAGCCGCAGCTCGCCGAAGACGCAGTGCGGACACTGGTGCTGGATTACGGCGAACTGCTCCTGTTCCTGATCGTGTCGATCACTTACGTCAATGCGCTCGAGGAACGACATGTGTTCGAAGCGGTCAGGGCCTGGCTGGTCAGCAAGGGTCTCGGTTATCGCTCGCTGTTTTGGATCACCGGAATCCTGGCCTTTTTCATCTCGTCCATCTCCAACAACATGACCACGGCGATGCTGATGACCGCCGTCGTGATGGCCGTCGGCAAGAACAACCCGCGCTTCGTCGCCTTGTCCTGCGTCAACACCGTGGTCGCCGTGAACGCGGGCGGCGCGTTCTGCCCTTTCGGCGATATCACCACCCTAATGGTCTGGCAGCAACATAAGATCACTTTCTGGGGCTTTTTCGTCCTGTTCGTTCCGGCGGTCATCAACTTCGTGCTGCCCGCGGCCATCATGCATTTCGCGATACCGGACGAGCACCCGGCCGAAATCACAGATGTCACCAAAATGAAGCGCGGCGCCAAACGGATCGTCATCTTGTTCCTGCTGACCATCGCGACCGCCGTGGTGTTCTCGAACATCCTGCATTTGCCCGCCGCGGTGGGCATGATGGCGGGTCTGACGTATATCCAGTTCTTCGGCTATTACCTGCACAAAACCCACCGCGAAGAACCCGAGGTGCCAACCGAACTGATGGACCGGCACGAGGAAGAGGAAGAAGAAGAAGCGCTACCCGGCGAAGAGCGGTTCGATATCTTTCAGAAACTGGCGCAGCTGGAATGGGATACGCTGCTGTTTTTCTACGGCGTCGTGCTGTGCGTGGGAGGGCTCGATTTCCTGGGCTATCTGGGCCACGCCTCGCAGTATCTCTACGGTGAACTGGGACCGACACCCGCCAACATATTGGTAGGTATCGCTTCGGCCTTCGTGGACAACATTCCGGTCATGTTCGCGATTCTGTCCATGAATCCGGATATTTCCTCGGGACAGTGGCTGTTGGTGACCCTGACCGCCGGGGTCGGCGGCAGTTTGCTGTCGGTCGGTTCGGCGGCGGGCGTCGCGCTTATGGGCCAGACGCGGGGCGCCTACACGTTCCTGAGTCATCTGAAGTGGATGCCGGCGATTGCACTCGGCTATGCGGGCAGCATCGTCGCCCACTTCTGGCTCAACGCCGCGCTGTTCTGAACGGCGCTATGCGGACGGGCCGGACAAACGATCCGGCTTGTCCGCATTAGATGCGGTTCGAGTACCCACCGTATCCTGCAAATCTCATAGGCCGGATGCGCGCCGCCCATCCGGCCTACCAGACTAAAAAGACGTCTCGAACGGCTTCCTGCCCTTTTTCATCATGACCCAGTAACGGAACAGCGCGGCGCAGGTGGCCCCGACCAGAATCGCCGTGACGTCCATGCCGATCCCTAGCCAAAAGCCGTGCGTGTGGAAAGACTCGCCCAGGAGCGAGCGCAGCACCACCTGCATCCAAAACAGGAAGCCGCCGTAATAAACAATGACCCCGCCGATGGCCCAAGCCAATGCGGGCAGACTCAACCGTTGAGCGGTCTGATAGAACCAAACCGCGATCGCCAAGATAACGACCATCGACAATGCCGCAATCATAGTTTCCTCCCGTTCGATTTTTCCGGCACTCTATCAAACCGGACAGCGGGCGTGAAGAAACGGAAAACGCCCCTTAGGCCAGTCTATGGAGAAAATTTATGCAATCGCCTGAAGCGCTTATGCCATAAGGGCTAGACGACATTGTTCCGAGCTTTTGCAGAACTTTATCCACAGCTTTTGTGAACAAGTGCTTCATTAACGTGACAGCCATCGCCGGCTGCAGAGGATTTTTTGGAAATGCTCAAACTGTCTGAAGTATCGACAAGCGCATTGCTGGCCGACCTGCCGGAGGATTTGCCCGAAGAACGGTTCGACGTTCTGCTGGAAACGCCGGTTTTCCGGCTGGAGCGGATTCTTTCCAAGGGACACGCCACACCTGAAGGGCAATGGTACGATCAGGACTGGCACGAATGGGTGCTGCTGCTCCAAGGTCAGGCGCGGCTCGCGATCGAGGGGCGGGACGAGGCGTTTTTGCAACCTGGCGATGCTCTTCTGCTTCCGGCCCATTGCCGGCATCGCGTAAACTGGACGCCCGAGGATACGATCACCGTATGGTTGGCTTTGCATTATGGTCGAAGCTTTGCCTCGGAACCGACTGTGAAGACTTTAACAACAATAGGAGCGAACGATATGACTGATATCCGGATCGAAAAACAAGTCGGCGAGGACCGGCTGAAGTCCTTGGGCGTGCGGCAATGGCCAATATGGAGCAAGGAGCCGTCCGAATTCCCGTGGACTTACGACGAAACTGAAACCTGCTATCTCTTGGAGGGACGCGTGATCGTGACACCCGAGGGCGGCGAACCGGTGGAATTCGGCAAGGGCGATTTGGTGACCTTCTGGTCCGGACTGCAATGCACCTGGAAGATCCTCGAAACCGTACGCAAGCACTACAATTTTTCGTGAACCCGGCTCGGGAACCGATCCCGTTCGGCGCGGTCTGAACGGCGAGCCGGTATCCGGCGAGAGTCTTTGAACGAGAGCAAAACCATGAGCAAGAAAACCAAACGACCTCAGATTCCCCTGACCAACCCCGTCGCCAAGCACGCCGGGAAATTCAACCGCGCTGCCACGTTCCGCGACGGCCGCACTTACACCCGCAAGCTCAAGCACAAAGGCCAAGAGCCTTTTCCGATCCGCGCCGCCTGATCGGAAAAGGCTCTTGGCTGGGGAAGGGGATTGCCTTGCCCCGGAATCTGCATGCAGGAGCGGACTTCAGCCCGCGATTGCGTTCCGACCTGAAGAGGTAGAGTGGGTTAGGTGCGCCTCCATACCACTTACGCGCAGCCCGGCGAGTCAGGCGCGCAACCCGCCAAAGCAAGCGGCAAGGCCACCGAGCGTTGATCTGCGAGTGCTACGCGCGCCAATCGGTCCGGCCGATGAGTCCCCCCCGCCTTTCCGTTGCTCGCCGGGAACGGCTAGCGCCCTTCGACCGGCTCAGGACAGGCTTATTCCGGCCTACAAGAGGTATGTAGGCCGGAATAAGCGTCAGCGTTTCCGGCACGGCCACCGCGCATTGATCTGGCGGGTTACGGCGCACGCGAAGCATATCGATCAACGGCCAACCTGTGCCTGAGTGCGCCTAACCCGCCCTACAAAATTCCGGTTTCCGTAACTCACCGAAAGAGCGGCTAAGGAATCGCCTTCTTATCCGGTCGTTTTCAGCAACTCGGTCAAATCCTGTAAGCGCGAAAAGCTGAGCACCGCCGATTCCGTCAGTCGGTTGCGAACCTCTTCGCGCCGCTGAATCAGCACCGGCACGGCTCCCGCGGCACGCGCCGCTTCCAGACCGGTTCCCGAATCCTCCAGCACCAGGCATAAGCCCGGCGGAACATCCAAACGCCTTGCCGCCTCGACAAAAAGGTCCGGTGCCGGCTTTCCCCGCTCGACCTGATCGCGGGTCACGACGACCTGAAAGGCCTCCGCCATACCGGATTGCTGCAGGCACTCCCCGGCGTAAGGGCCATCGCTGTTGGTCGCCAGCGCATAAGGAATCGCTCGATGCCGCAGAATAGCGAGCAACTCGCTCAAGCCCGACATCGGCCCTATGCCATGTTCGCCAAGATAACATCGCCAGTGCCGTTCGGCGGATTCATGAAACAACCAGCGGTCGAACGCGTCGCCAAGCGCCATCTTCAATGCCCGCTCCACATCGTCGGCATGACGGCCGAACAAGCCTTGGCAGAATTCCTCGCTCAGATCGAAGCCCAGATCGGCCGCCGCCGACCGCCAGGCGTAGCAATAGGTCGATTCGGTATCCAGGGCCAGACCGTCCATGTCGAAGATGACCGCCCGGAAAACGGGAAGCGTCAAATGCTCGCGGGCAACAGTCATCGGGCCTGCTTGAGCATGACCAGGTTACGCAACAGCATCGCGCCCAGAGCGCCGAGCAGAGCGCCCGATAGCTCCATCATGATGCCGGCGGTCATGCTGTAATACGTGAACGAGCCGCCCAGCAAGGGTTTCAGGATGACGTAGGTCCAAATCCCCTTGATTCCGTAGTAGACGATCAGAGCGCCGACGATCCATTGCAGCACGTTGAGGTTCAACCGAAGCGCGGTGCGATAGAACCACACGCAGATCAGTACCGAAACAACGCCGCCGATCATGTTTTTCTCCTCTGTTGATATTGTTTTGAGATCTGTCGAAACGAAAATGTAACAAACAACATCAGGCTTGCCTATGCGAATGCCTCGGACAGCCTCCGCTGCGATGGTCGAAGGGGAACAGAGGCCGTATATCCCTTGTTTTTGGAAACTATTGGAGCGCTGATCTGGCGACTTCCGGCGGCTCTTCTCGTCGCTTTTCCAAACGAGGGGGCGTCGGAATGCCCCCTCCGCTCATGGATTACTTCTCATGCCTGAGGCGCCCGAACCAGTCCGGCGCCTACGTCGAAAGGATCGAATCCCACCTGAAAGCCTTCGCTGATCCCGGATCCGACCACGCGGGCCGTCAGTTCGAGCGCGTTGAGCCTTCCGCTGGTCTTCAGTTTTTCGGCCCAGAGCGCGGCGACGCCGGCGACATGAGGCGTGGCCATGCTGGTACCGTTGAGCGCTTTGAGACCTCCGCCCAGGGCGGCGGAAACAATTTTTACACCGGGTCCGGAAACGTTCGCCCCGGTATTCGAAAACGGCGCGACCGTCAGACCGTTACCCCCTTCGCCAAGCGCCGCGACGGAGATAATGCCTTCGGCCACGGCCGGCGGGCTTACCGCGATTTCCCAATCCGGGTTTTCCTGCCTCCTGCTCTCATTGCCCGCCGCCGCCACGATCACCGTTACTTGGGCGAAGGCGGCGCGGCTTCTGGCGAGCGAAGCCAGCGTCTCGAACAACTTGGTGTTGGCGCGGTAACCCTCCAATGCGCGCGAGGTCGCAAGTTGAGTGGGGAGTCCCTGCTCTTCCAAGGCCTTCACAAAGCCCGGAAAATCCATGCCCAAAGACATCGAAATCACGTTGGCGCCGCTGTCGATGGCCCAAAGAATGGCATCGCAGATCTGTTCGCTCGATCCTCCGCCGTCTTTGCCGAGCACCTTGCCGATCAAGGCTTTCCGGACGCCCCGCGCCACGCCGATCCGTGTTCCGCCGACATCGCGACCGAGTATGGTTCCCGCACAGTGGGTGCCGTGGCCGTTTTCATCGCCGTTGCCTTCTCCGGTAAAGTCTTTCTCGACGAGTTCGACACCGGAAAAAGCGGGATGGGAAGACTCGATTCCGGTATCCAGAACCGCCACCACGATGCCGTTCCCGGTGAAAGGCGAGGTGTCGGCCCCCACCGCCTTGACTCCCCAAGCGACTTGCTGGGCAGCGGTTACCGCTTCACCCTGATCGACCGGGGCGATGAGTCTCATCGGCATGGCCGGCGCAACAGCGACCACGTCCGTTTGACGGGTCAAACCCGATATCGCTCGCCTTTCGATCTCGTCCACTTCGACGACGAGATCGGGAACGGGAAACTCCATCTCTCGTGGAGTCGCCAGCGGCCCCAAGAAAACATCGCGCGTGGGCGAACGTCTGCTTCTCAGGATGATGTGCTTCGTTTTCATACTCTCAACCTCCTGTATTGCTGATGAAACGATTCCTGGTGGATTGCACCGGCCGCTTCGGGCCCGTGTACTCGAATTTAGCCCGGTAGGGGCTCATTCCATCGGGTCAATATCTCCTTTGTTCGGGCCACAACGCCATGTCTTCAGCGTAAACCTAGCGCGCGGGCGAGACCGGCCTGCTCCGGCCTATCGAGCTCCCGCTGCAATGCCGTCGAAAGTCTCGGCAGCGCCGCGCCTTCGAGGGCACGTCCATAGCGCTCGCGCATCAATGCGAGCCAGATCAGCTCGAGCCCGTGCCGTTCCAGCACCGTCGGGTCGAACCGCGCCTCGGCACCGCCGGCAAGTTCCGTCAGAACGTCGCGCGCGGCGGCCGCCTGATCGCCGGAGAGGGGCGTGCCGACACGCCGGCCTGCCGCTTCAAAGCTCGCGGCTTCGCCGAAGCCGGTCTCGAGCAGGGCGCGTGCGTCGACGATACCGGCGCCGAATTCATCGGCATTCCAACCGGTGGGACTCCGCGCAGTCTGTCGCAGCAGGCTTGTAAACCGGTCCTGCAGCCTCTCGCCCGGCGCCAGGCTGTCGATCAAGCTTTGACGCCCGTGATGCCCAAGCCACAAAGCCGCAACGCCCGCAACCAGAGCAACGGAGAAGGAGGTCCCTTCACCGGGACCGAACGCCGAAGGATTGGGATCGTTGGGCTTGCGGCTGGCTCGATAGACATGCTGCGCCGGAGCGGAGACATCCACGGCGGTGCCGCGGCAAGAGCCCGGCCAGATTCCGTCGTCGATAGTGCTTCCGGCGACCGCGAGACAGCGCTCGAAGCGCGCGGGCCAGACCACCAGCCTCACGCAATTGCCGGCGGCGGCAAGGACGATGAGATTGTTTTCGATCGCCCGTTCTACCGCTACCGCGAGCGAGCGGCTCCACAGCCCGCCCAAACTCATGGTGACCACGTGGCATCCGCTGTCGACCGCATGCTCGATGGCGCGCGCCACGCGCGATTGGGTGATCCGGACGACGCTCTCGATGCAGCGAATCGGAACCAGTTTGGCGGCCGGAGCCGATCCGGTGATCGACAAGACCTCTCGGCTCGCAACGACGCTGCCTGTGCCGGTGCCATGCCCGGGATTGTCGAGCGGATCGTTGGGCGCAAGCGGATCGATCGGCGCGCCGCCATCGAGGATGTCGGCCCAATGGCTTTCCTCGATGGCACCCTGCAACTCCGGATGGTCGGTAATGCCGGTATCCGGCTGCGCGATCAAGACATCCAGGCCCCGGCTCGGTCGGTTCTGGGCTTCCGAATAGGCCCACGCCTCGGGAACACGAAGGTTCTTTAGAGCCCAAACAAGATCGGCGGGCAGAGTTATCGTGTCGCCCACCCAACAGCCAAGGAGCTCGGCGGCTTCCCGACCGACTTCGTCCGGCTTTCCGCGCTCGGGGAAAAAGTCGGTCGGCAGATCGGGCTCGACGCTCACCGCGCCGGTTGCGGCTTTGAGCGATTCGACGAGCTCGAACGGACTGGCATCGAGCGTGGCGGGATCCGGCCCGGGAAACCGAATCCGAACAAAGCGGGGATCGTTCGCGAAAACCGGCTCTAGGCCCACGATGGCGGGAACGACGCTCGCCACCCGGTCCGCGAGATCGGCCGGAGGCGTCGCGGCGAATTCGGCGACGTAGTCGAGCGAGCATCGGCGCTGCTCCGCCCGCAACGCCCGCCGCAGCCGATCAAGTGTATCGGCCTCGGCTCCGGGGCTGCCCACCGAAGACCTTGCGGCGATGACGATATCGCGCCAACTCCGAATGAGCTGGGGCTTGGACGGCGGCGCCTCGATCCCGCCGGCGCCGAGCGGGTCGTACGGGCGAAGACCCGCGAAGTCGAGGCCGGTGCGCTGCTCGATCAGCGCGATCGGTACCTGCCAGGTCCGGAAGGCGCCGAAGGCAAATTCGATATGGCTCAGGAGATCGGCTTGCGACAGCAGATACGCGGTGGCGTGCGGCAGCCGCCGCCCGTCCGGATCGCGCCGCGTCATCACGACGATCTTCCAGAATTCTTCGGGCAGTTCGACTTCGCGGTAGCGCGGGTCTCCGAGCCGAAACACCGGCCCCGTAAAGACGCTCAACCTGAGGTCGTTTACGTCGGCATTGTCGAGGATGTAGTCCTCAAGCTCGTTCCAGGTCGCCTGGTTCAAACCTTCATGCTGCGGCGCCGCATTCGTGTAATGAAACGTATCGTCCATAGCCTGCCGCGCCAGATCCTCGTCGCCCCAGACCGGGTCCAGACGGCGGACGAGATGCCCCCGATCCAGCCGGTTGCGCCGGTACAGTTCGTTGCCGACTTGCGACTCGGCATCCAGCCGGGGATCGAGATACCAGCGATCCTCGCTCCGCGCATAGCGACGCAGCGCAGCGCCGTCGATATTGACGGCCGTGCAGAGCGCGAGCCGGCGGCTGCGGCTCATCCAGATCGAGAAATGGGTGTATTTGAGTTCGCTGCCGGAGTCGTCGGCCAAGGAAGCGAGGTCGTCCGCGAGCCGGGCGAGACCGGGCTCGACCGAGTCCAGGCCGGGGACGAAGTCGCGTGCGTAGCCCACGCGGTCGGCATAATCTTCGGCGCGGCGCGGGGCTTCGAGCTCGGGCGCCTCGGCCCGGTCGCCCAAACGCAGGTAGGTCGCGGGCACCGCCACCCGGACATCGAATTCGGACAGGCGCGCGGCGATCTTGTCGGCACGCACCGCGAGGTTGCGCACGCCGAATTCGCCGGCGAAGTGCAGGCCGACGGCCTTGCCGGTGCCCGTATCGAGCACGACCGAGCCGGAGTTGCCGCCGAGCGTCGTGCAATCGTGCTCGAAGACGAAGCCTTCGCCCGCGCCGCTGACGAAGCCGGGCGCCAAGCGCTTGACGCCGTAGATATCGCCGAACAGGCGGCGCATCGTGGCCGCATCGTTCCGGTAATCCCAGGCCGGGTAGCCGATCACGGCAATGGCGGCTTCGCCGATTGCGGGCAGGGCCATCGAGAGTTCGATAGGCGGCGGAAGAGCCCCGTTGCGCCGGAGTTTGAGCAACGCCAGATCGGGAAGCCGCTGGTCGAATTCCTCGACCCAAAGAATCTCGGCGACCGTATGCTCGACGACATCCGGGCGCGCATATTCCTCGCGGAAATCGATCTGCACCGGCACGGGCTGCCCGAAGGGGTCCTTGGCGAGCACCGCCGTGCGGCCGCTGCCACGGGCGAAGAATTCGGCGACGTGCCGATTGGTCACCACGACATCCTCGGCCACCAGCCAGCCGGTGCCGAGATGCATATCCTCCGGCAGGCGTTTGATCTCGATCCGGCCGACCGAGGGCAAGCTGCGCTGGAGCATGCCGCGCATCGGCTCGAGCCGCAGCCGCCAGATCTCCAGTTCCGGCGTTGCGAACACGCCGTCCTGCACGAGCAAGGTCGGACGGCCGAAAGCGAGTACGATGGCTTCAATACCGGCGCCGCCCCGCACGATGTCAGCCCCTCCGGCCGTCTCGAACCCGCCCGGCCGCTCGAGGCGGCGCGCGGTTTCGCGCAGGCTTTCGGCGGATGGTACGGCCCGCAGCCGCAGCGTGGTCGGTGGCACGGCCTCGAGCGATGCCAGTTCGGCCATCACGGCTTTGTCGGCGAGCAATGATTCAAGCGGCGTTCTGTCCATGTTGCCTTGCCTCTCATTCCTTTAATGGTGGCGGGGCGGGATTGACGAAAGGATAAAAACGCGAAGCGTTTCGACGAGCTTTCACGCTCCGCCGAAGAATGCGCCCGGCGTGTGGGGCTGTCAATGACCGTCTCGGGTCTGCTCGCTTCGGACGAACGTCTTGATTATCTCTTCCGTCGCCCGGCAGGACGCGACCCAATCAGCGGTTTCCGGTTTCCGAAGCGTTTAACATGCCTTGTCGGGCGATGAACTCGGCTACGGCCTCCAAGCCTTCGCCGGTCTTGAGATTGGTGAAAACGAACGGTCGCTCGCCGCGCATCTTTTTAGCATCACGCTCCATGACGTCCAAAGAAGCGCCGACATAGGGCGCGAGATCGATTTTGTTGATGACCAGCAGATCCGAGCGGGTAATGCCCGGTCCGCCTTTTCGGGGAATCTTGTCGCCGGCGGCCACGTCGATGACGTATATGGTGAGGTCGGCCAGTTCCGGACTGAAGGTGGCGCTCAAGTTGTCGCCGCCGCTTTCGACCAGCAAGAAATCCAGCTCCGGGAAGCGATGGCACAGTTCGTCCACCGCCGCGAGATTCATCGAGGCATCCTCCCGAATTGCCGTGTGCGGGCAGCCGCCGGTTTCAACGCCCAGGATGCGCTCCTCCGGCAGCGCCTGGCTTCGGATCAGGAATTGCTGGTCTTCCCTCGTGTAGATGTCGTTGGTCACCACGCCGATTTGATAGCGCTCGCGCATCCGTTTGCACAATGCATCCACCAGCGCGGTCTTCCCGGAACCGACCGGACCGCCGACCCCCACCCTCAATACGTGCCGATCTTGATCAGTCATGTCTTCTCTCTTAAGAACGGAATAGCCGCGAGTACTGCACTTCGTGACGGCTGCTGGCCAGCCCCAAGCCAAAGGCGCTGCCGCCGATCTCGTCGTCTTTCAAGTCGAATGCCTGCTTCACCCGGCCCGGGACTTGCTCCGCCAAAGCACTCAGCAGCCGCTGTCCCGCGGCTTGCCCCAAAGGCACGAGCTTGACGGCGCACAACACCTGGTTTTCCAGCCAGCTCCAGAGATATCCCACAGCCGCCTCGAACTTCGGTATCTTCCAGCTGACCGCCGCCAAGCTGAAACCGGTGGCGAGCGTGGCGGACGGATGCCGCGCCCAGGCTTCGGCATCCGCGACGTTCAGACCGGCGAGCACCCTGGCCAAGGCCTGTCCGCTCTGCCGGTCTTCCGCGCGCAGCTCGCTGGTTTCCCGACAGGCCAGAAGATGGAGACTCCAGCGTTCGATTTCGGCGATATCCGCCGCGGCCCAGGCGTCGTACAAGCGCGACAGGCACGGCAAATCGGTTCTGGCTTGACAGCGTTCGAGAATGCCGGCGATCCACTCGCCCGCCTGCCGCTCGTTTCCGATCCAGCCATCCTCCACCGCGCGCTCCAGGCCTTGCGAATAGCTGTACATGCCGATGGGCAGCGCGGGACTCGCCAATTGCAGCAGTCTCACCAGCCCCAGATCAGTGATCATGGTGATGAGCCCCATAATAAGCGCCGCGTTCCGGCTCGAACGGCATCAGCGCGTGCTCGACCGTGAGCCCCAATCCTCGCACCATGCCGTCTAGCACGTGATCTTGCAGATAACGCAGCTCGCCGCTGTCGATCTGCAAAGCGACATGCCGGTTGCCCAGGTGATAACAGGCCCGTGCGAACAACAGGGCGTCGGCGGTCCTTACCACCGATACCGGCTCCGCCGCCGCGCGCACCAGCACCACGCGGCCCTCGTCGGCCAACAACCGGTCGCCGTCGCGGAGCACGGTGCCGCGGGGGAGAAAAACGCCTGCTTCGGCCCCGCTGTCCAGGCGTACCAGCAAACGGGATTTCTGGCGGGCTTCGAAAAGCAGGGTCAGGGTGTCGTGATGCGCCGCGCCAGGCGGGGCGAATTCTGTGAGTCTGGTCATGCTCCGAGAATCAAAACAGGAAGTACCGTTGGGCCAAAGGCAGTGTTTTCGCCGGCTCGCAAGCCAGCAACACGCCGTCCGCGCGCACCGCATAGGTTTGCGGATCGACCTCGATCCTGGGTGTGTAATCGTTGTGGATCAGGCTCGCCTTGCCGATGCTTCGGGTATTCGAAACGACACCGACGAATTTTTTTAGCCCCAGCCGCATAGCGACATCCGCCTCGGCCGCCGCCTTCGACAAAAACGTCATCGAGGTGGCTTGGCAAGCGCCTCCGTAAGCCCCGAACATGGGACGATAATGCACCGGCTGCGGCGTCGGGATCGACGCGTTGGGATCGCCCATCGGCGCCGCGGCGATCATCCCGCCCTTGATGATCAGGCTTGGCTTCACGCCAAAGAAAGCGGGCGGCCACAGCACCAGATCGGCCAGCTTGCCGACTTCCACCGAACCCACCTCGTGGGCGATGCCGTGGCTGATGGCCGGGTTGATGGTGTACTTGGCGATGTAGCGCTTCACGCGGAAATTGTCGTGCCGCTCCGGGTCTTTCGGAAGACTACCCCGCTGGATCTTCATTTTGTGGGCGGTTTGCCAGGTGCGCATGATCACTTCTCCCACCCGTCCCATAGCCTGCGAATCGGACGAAATCATCGAGAAGGCGCCGAGGTCGTGCAGAATGTCTTCGGCAGCGATCGTCTCCCGGCGAATGCGGGATTCCGCGAAAGCGACGTCCTCGGGAATCGAAGGGTCGAGGTGATGGCAGACCATCAGCATGTCGAGATGTTCGTCCACCGTGTTGACCGTATAAGGCCGGGTGGGATTGGTGGACGAGGGCAGCACGTTGGCTTCGCCGCAGGCCCGGATGATATCCGGGGCATGGCCGCCGCCGGCGCCTTCGGTGTGATAGGTGTGAATGGTGCGTCCCTTGAACGCGGCGATCGTGTCTTCGACGAAGCCGGATTCGTTCAAGGTATCGGTATGTATTGCCACCTGCACGTCGAAACGATCGGCAACCGAGAGGCAGCAATCGATGGCGGCCGGCGTCGTGCCCCAGTCTTCGTGCAGCTTCAATCCCATCGCCCCGGAGCGAAGCTGCTCCTCCAGTGCCTCCGGCAGGCTGGCGTTGCCTTTCCCCAGAAACCCGATGTTCATCGGCAAGCCGTCCACCGACTGCAGCATGCGGTGGATGTTCCAAGGTCCCGGCGTGCAGGTGGTCGCATTGGTGCCGGTCGCGGGGCCCGTGCCGCCGCCGATCATGGTGGTGATGCCGGACATCAGGGCTTCTTCGATTTGCTGCGGGCAGATGAAATGGATATGCGCGTCGATGCCGCCCGCCGTGAGAATCTGCCCTTCGCCCGCGATGACTTCGGTGCCGGGTCCGACGACGATGTCGACGCCGGCCTGGGTGTCCGGATTGCCCGCCTTGCCGATCCCGGCGATCCGCCCGTTCTTGATGCCCACATCGGCTTTGACGATGCCCCAATGGTCCACGATCAGCGCGTTGGTGATGACCGTATCCACCGCAGTTTCCGACGTGCGCTGGCTTTGCCCCATGCCGTCGCGGATCACCTTGCCGCCGCCGAACTTCACTTCGTCGCCGTAAACGGTGCGGTCGTCCTCCACCTGGATGAAAAGCTCCGTATCGGCCAGCCGTACGCGATCTCCCGTGGTCGGGCCGAACATTTCGGCATAGGCTTGCCTCCCGATCCGGCTCATAAGGCCCCCATGATCTTCTGTTGAAACCCGTAAACGCGGCGGTTGCCCGCGAACGGCACCAGCCGCACCTCGCGGGTCTGGCCCGGCTCGAAGCGCACCGCCGTGCCCGCCGGAATATCGAGCCGATAGCCGCGCGCGAGATCCCGATCGAAACGCAAGGCCGGATTGCTTTCGAAGAAATGGTAATGCGAGCCCACCTGTATCGGCCGATCGCCGGTGTTCGCCACGACCACAGTAATGGCCTCGCGTCCCGCGTTCAACTCGATCTCGCCGTCTTCGACGATGATTTCTCCGGGTGTCATCTTTTCCTCTTACAAGATAGGGTCGTGAACGGTCACCAGCTTGGTGCCGTCCGGAAACGTCGCCTCCACCTGCACCTCCGGAATCATCTCCGCCACGCCGTCCATGACATCGTCCCGGCTCAGCAGCGTGCGGCCGTATTCCATCAATTCCGCAACGCTGCGCCCTTCCCTCGCGCCTTCCATGATGGCGGCGCTGAGATAGGCCACCGCTTCCGGATAGTTGAGCTTCAATCCCTTGGCCTTGCGCCGCTCGGCGAGCAGCGCGGCGGTAAAGAGGAGCAGTTTGTCTTTTTCTCGTGGGGTTAATTGCATGGCCGGTACTACATACAAAAACGAAAATTCATGAGTAGGGTGGGTTAGACGCGCCTCCTTTGACCCTTCCCTTTACTCTGCCTTCGTGCGCGTCGTAACCCACCAGATTAGCCTTTGAGCTTGCCCCGAACGTCGCCGGTGGGTTACGGCACGCTTCAAACTCGGTCTGAACCGGAAAGGTAATCGGAAAGCGTGCCTAACCCACCCTACATTCAAAGGTCGTCAAGTCGCCCAAATCCTCGGCAAGCATGCCTTCCAGCCGATGACATCCGGACGGAGGGCCCGCCACAAGTCGACTAGGAGCCGGCGCAGCGGCTCGATCTGGCAGTCCAGAACCCGGCACACCAGCAAACCGTCGACCAGCGTGGTTCCGAAGCCGGCTCGATCGCCCGCGATGGTCCGCACCGAGTCCAAATCCTTCGGAAGCGCGGGATAGGCGAATAAGCTGGCGCCGATCGGCCGCCCCTGCAGGCCCCAGTTCGCGTTCAAAACCGAATCATCGACCCCGAACCGTTCGATCAGCAGCGGCCGTCCGCTCACCCGAATCGACCAGCGGAACGCCGCCCTTCCCCGGTCGAAGGTTTCGCCGCTGGCCGGCCGGCCGAAGCAAAAGCTTTCCCAGCCGATGAACCGCGCCGTTTCCGCCAAGTCCACGTCCACTTCCGAAACGACGCGAGCCCCGCGATAGAAAATCGACTCCTGCGGAAGCCACTCGAGCGCAGCGCTCTGATCCACCGTCAGATTAACCGTCTGCCTTGCCGGCAGATCCGCGCTCCGATAGAACTTTCCCGCGGCGGGCGTGGTGATCAGAGCCTCGCTCCCCTTTCCGGCCGTTGCCCGAATGTCCAGACGATCTCCCCCGACGACGCCGCCCGGCGGATGCAGAAGATACACGTGGCAAACCTCGCCTTCCGGATAGAACGGCCTTTGCACCGCAAGCGGGCCGCGGTGCCGCCGCTCCGCCAGTACCGTCCTGCCGCCTCGGGATTCGAAACCGAGCTTGAGTTCGGCCTCCCAACCCGTTTCTGCGACATCTTGTGCCGACAAGCGAGCCGCCTAGCTTCCCGCCAGAAGGTAGACCCCCACCCCCGCGCAAAACGCTCCGAGCGCCTTACGCAGCAAATCGAGCCTGCCGACGGCCCCACCGAGCAGAATACCCAGGCCGTGCAAGACCGCAGTCGCGATCAGGAATCCCCCCGCATAGTGAAACGCGCCCATGTCCCGCCCGATCTCCTCGGCATGCACATAACCCTGGAAAAGCGCGAACCCCGCCGCCAAAGCGCCCGCGAGACCGTAGCCCGCGCGCCAGTTGACGACGAGAATGAGTCCCATCACGGCGACCGAAAGCGCCACCGCCATCTCGGCGGACGGCAAGACCAAACCGAAATGCTGTAGACCCGCCCCGACCGCCATCACGGTCACGAAGGAGAGCGGCACGAACCATAAGGCGCGACCGCCCAACGCGGCAGCCCAAACACCGACTGCGAGCATGGTCAGCAAATGGTCCGGTCCCAGGAAGGGATGCGCGAATCCGGCGGCAAAGCCGTGTATCGAACCCGCGCCGGTGTGGGCGAACACGCCTACGGGCAGTGTGCCCAAGCTCACGAGAACCGCCACGCAGTGGAAAAACCGCTTACTCATAAATTCTCCCAAAAATCGAAATCGGTAATGGAGTTATCAAGCTACACGGTCAGATAGCGCCGCACCATATCGTCCGTCAATTCCGTCATGGCTCCGCCGGCGACGATACGCCCTTTGTCCATGACGTAGAAACGATTCGCCACGCGCTTCACAAAGTGCTGTTTCTGTTCTACCAGAAGAACAGTCACGCCCATTTCCCGGTTGACGCGGACGATGGCATCGCGAATCTCGTCCGCCACCGACGGCTCGCGTCTTTCGAAATGGGTTTCCTTCCCCCGGGCCCGGTTCAGGCGGACGATCACGTCGCCGATTTCGCTGACGATGTTGGGCTGTATGCCCTCCGTGGGTTCGTCGAGGATCAGCAGCTTGGGTCTCAGCACCAGCGCCCGCCCTATGGCGAGTTGCTGCTGCTGGCCGCCGGACAGATCGCCGCCCCGCCGGCGCAGCATGGTCTTGAGCACCGGGAAGATCTCGAAGATTTCCTCTGGGATTCGTTTGGACTTGTCGCCGCGCGCCCGAAGCCCCGTCTTGAGATTTTCCTCCACCGTCAGCATGGGAAAGATTTCCCGGCCCTGCGGGACATATCCGATTCCGAGTTCCGCTCGCCGTTCCGCCCGGAGCGCGGTCAGCGCACGATCCTCATAGCGAATCTCGCCCGAGCGCGCGGGCAACAGCCCCATGATGCATTTCAGCAGCGTGGTCTTCCCGACGCCGTTCCGCCCCATCAGGGCCACGCTGGACCCGGCCGGAATATCGAGGCTCAGGTCCCAGAGCGTGTGGCTTTCGCCGTAGTATTGATTCAGTGCGGCTACGCTCAGCATCAGGCCCCCAAATACACTTCGATGACTCGCGGATCATTCTGCACCTCGTCCATGCGGCCTTCGGTCAATACCGAGCCTTCGTGCAGCACGGTGACCTTGCGGGCAATGGAACGCACGAACTCCATGTCGTGCTCGACCACCACGACCGAGTGCTTCCCTTCCAGCGACAACAGCAGCTCGGCGGTCCGTTCTGTCTCCTGGTGGGTCATGCCCGCCACCGGTTCGTCCACCAACAGCACCTTGGGCTCCTGCATCAGCAGCATGCCGATTTCCAGCCATTGCTTCTGGCCGTGGGACAGCTCGCCGGCCCTCCGGTCGCGGTGGGCGGTCAAGCCGACGGTCTCCAGCACTTCGTGGATGGCATCCCGCTGCTCCCCGGTCAAACGCGCGAACAGGGTCGGCCACACCCCCTTGTCGGTGCGCATGGCCAGTTCCAGGTTTTCGAACGCGGTTTGCTTCTCGAAAACGCTGGGTTTCTGGAATTTCCGGCAGATGCCGGCCTCGGCGATGGCCGGCTCGTCCAGCGTCAAAAGATCCAGGGTCTGGCCGAAATAGATCGTGCCCTTGTCCGGCCGGGTCTTTCCGGTGATGACGTCCATCATCGTGGTCTTGCCGGCGCCGTTCGGCCCGATGATGCAGCGCAGCTCGCCCTCGTCGATGTACAGGGTCAGCGCGTTCAGCGCCCGAAAGCCGTCGAAGCTGACCGTGACTTCTTCCAGATAGAGGATCGGCTTGTGCGCCGGCTCGAACCGGCGTTCGGTGACGGGTTCGTCATGCACCGGAGTGCCTGGAATTTCAGCCTTCGCGGCGTTTGCGGCAATCATGCGGCTTGCTCCTTTCGGCGCCAAAGGCCGGTCAAGCCTTCGGGCAACAGCAAGGTGACCAGCACGAAGATCGCCCCCAGGGCGAACAGCCACATTTCCGGCAGCACGCCGGTGAACACGGTCTTGGCGTAATTCACCAGAATCGCGCCGACCACCGCGCCGTAAAGCGTTCCGCGACCGCCGACCGCGACCCAGACGACGATCTCGAGGGAGTTCAGCGGCGAGAATTCGCTGGGATTGATGATGCCGACCTGGGGCACGTACAAGGCCCCGGCGATGCCTGCCAGAACCGCGGAAAAGACGAAGATCCAGAGCTTGAACTGTTCGACCCGATAGCCCAGGAAGCGGGTCCGGTTCTCTGCATCGCGGATCGCCGCGACCACCCGTCCGAGCTTGGATTCGACCACCAGTCGGCTGGCCGCGTAAGCGCCCATCAACGCGATCGCCGAGGCGGCGAACAGCGCCGCGCGCGTGCCGTCGGACTGGAGATTGAAACTCAGAATGTCCTTGAAATCGGTCAGGCCGTTATTGCCGCCGAAGCCCATCTCGTTGCGGAAGAATGCCAGCATCAGGGCGTAGGTCAACGCCTGAGTGATGATGGAAAGATAGACGCCGGTCACCCGCGAGCGAAATGCCAGCCATCCGAACACGAAGGCCAAGAGGCCCGGCACCAAAAGTACCATCGCGAGAGAAAACCAGAACTGGTCGAAGCCGTACCAGTACCAAGGCAATTCCTGCCAGTTGAGGAACACCATGAAGTCGGGCAGAAGCGGATTGCCGTATACGCCGCGTTCACCGATCTGCCGCATCAGATACATGCCCATGGCATAGCCGCCCAAGGCAAAAAAAGCGCCGTGGCCCAGGCTCAGGATGCCGCAATAGCCCCAAACCAGATCCACGGCGAGCGCCAGCAGTGCGTAGGTTAAGTATTTGCCCACCAAGGTCACGGTGTAAGTCGAAAGGTGCAAGGGCGAGGATTCCGGCAAGGCCAGATTCGTCAGCGGAACGAGCACGGTTATGGTCGCCAGCACCGCCAGAAACGGAACGTCGACCACCGATTTCCGCAATAAACCGAACGCCATGGATCAAGCCTCCGCTGCCCGACCCTTCTGCGGGAACAATCCGCGCGGGCGTTTCTGGATGAATAGAATGATGAACACGAGCATCAGGATTTTCGCCAGCACCGCGCCGGCGTACGGTTCCAGCAGCTTGTTGGCTATCCCGAGCGAAAATCCGCCGATCAGGGTGCCCCACAAGTTGCCCACCCCGCCGAACACCACCACCATGAACGAATCCACGATGTACGACTGCCCGAGATTCGGTCCCACGTTGGTGAGCTGGCTGAGCGCCACGCCGGCGACGCCGGCGATGCCCGAGCCCAGCCCGAAGGTCAGCGCGTCGACCCGCTCGGTCGGAATGCCCATGGCTTTGGCCATGGCGCGGTTTTGCGCGACCGCCCGCACTTCCAGACCGATCCGGCTGCGCTTCAAAACCTGAAGCAAGGCGGCGAAGACCAGCAGGCAAAACACCAGGATGTAGAACCGGTTCAAGGTCAAGGACAGCGCGCCGTTGATCTCCAGCGAGCCGCTCATCCAGGCCGGCGTCGCGACGCTGCGGTTCAAGGGCGAAAAGATCGTGCGGACGAGCTGCTGAAGAAACAGGCTCACCCCGAACGTGGCCAGCAGGGTTTCGAGCGGCCGCCCGTACAGAAACCGAATGACGCCGCGCTCGATGGCGATGCCGACCAGTGCGGACAGCAGAAATGCCGCCGGGATGGCCACGAACAGGGAAATATCCAGATGTCCCGGCATCAGCTGCTGCACCACGTAGGTGGTGTAGGCGCCCAGCATCATCAATTCGCCGTGGGCCATGTTGATGACGCCCATGACGCCGAAGGTGATCGCGAGACCGATGGAGGCGAGCACCAGCACCGCGCCCAGGCTCAAGCCGAAGAACACCGTCTCGGCCGCGCGATACACGGTCAGCTTGGATTCGATGGATTTGACGGCGACCTGCGCCGAATTTCGAACGTCCGAGTCGGGCTCCAGGTATTGGCCCTCCTCGTCCTTCTCCAGCAATAGATGCAGACGGTTGAGCGCCTGCGGATTGAGGCTGCCGTGCAAGGCATTGATGGCGGCGATGCGCACGGCCTTTTCGTCGCCGGAGAGATCCGCCAGAGCCAAAGCCGTTTCGATCGCTTCCGAGACCTTGGCATCGGTTTCCGCGTCGAGTCGCGCGCGCAGCAGTTCGAGGTTTTCCTCGTCCAGCGATTGGCTCATGGCCTCGACCGCCCTGAGCCGCTGAACCGGATCGTCCGCCGCCAATTCGAGCCGCCCGAGGGTTTCGCGCAACCTCGTGCGCAGCGCATTGTTGACGCCGATCTTCTTGAGGTCGAACTTGCCGACGATGCCCAATGTTTCTCCGTCGAGGACGTTCACGATAGCCAGACCGTCCTCGGCCGGGTCGCCGAAAACGACGCTGCCGTCGTCCTTGCGGTAATAAAGCCGACCGTCGAGCAGAGCCCGCAATACGGGCGCGACCCTCGGGTCCTTGGTTTCGGCGAGCCGATCGACGGCTTCGCCCAATTCAGTCAGAGGAGCCTCCTTGAGCCGGGCCAATGCGTCGGCGAACGGTCCCCCCGGATCCGCCGCCGCATTGCAAAGGCCCGGCATCATCATGATCAGCATGGCGATACACCATCTGCGCATGCCGAAAATCAAAGGTCTCATCTCGTCTCCCGAATTCTTTACACAATCTGGTCGCGAATATTTCCGCTGTAGGGTGGGTAGAGCGAAGCGAAACCCATCGATGATGGGTTAGGCGCGCCGTGACTCACCTGACGAGGCCGCGGAATCGGTGGGTTACGGCGCGTTCATAGCCCGGTGACCGCCAGAAAATCTTTTCCGGTACGCGCCTAACCCACCCTACGACGGAAACCTGAGCCAAAACCTCGGCTCGCCTCCTCTTGTCCCGCATTCCTTTAGCCGTTGTCATGGCCGGCGGGACACGTCCCTCTCCTGGCGGAGGGTCTCGTAAAAGTATCCTCCGGTCCCTTCTCCCTCGGGGAGAAGGTTAGGATGAGGGGTTTTAAAACAAGGCATTGCTTTTTACCCCCCTCACCCCATCCCTCTCCCGGAGGGAGAGGGAGCTTTTGCGATACCCTCCAGCAGGAGAGAGACGTTTAGCGTCGGCCTTCCCCAGAAGAAACCCCATCGATCAATACTTCTGACCCGAGCACTTCTTGGTCTTGGTGTTGTAGTTGCCGCAATTGATCGGCGACGTCCACTGGGCGACGATCGGCTTGCTTTCCGGCAGGTAATCCGACCAGGCGTCGCCCTCAACCAGCGTTTTGGTCTGCCAGACCGTCTGAAACTGGCCGTCGTCCTGAATCTCGCCGATCAGCACCGGCTTAGTGATGTGGTGGTTCGGAAGCATCTTCGACACTCCGCCGGTAAGATTCGGCGCCTCGATGCCGACGATCGCCTTGGTCACGGCGTCCGTGTCGGTCGTGCCCGCCTTTTCCACCGCCTTGACCCACATGTTGAAGCCGATGTAATGGGCCTCCATCGGGTCGTTGGTCACCCGGTTCCGGTTCTTGATAAACTGATGCCATTTGGTGATGAACGCCGCGTTTTCGGGCGTATCGACGCTCATGAAGTAGTTCCAGGCGGCGAGATGGCCGACCAGCGGCTTGGTGTCGATGCCGGACAGCTCCTCTTCGCCGACCGAGAACGCGACGACCGGAATCGATTCGGCCGAAATACCCTGGTTGCCCAACTCCTTATAGAAAGGCACGTTGGCGTCGCCGTTGATGGTGGACACCACTGCCGTCTTCTTGCCCGCCGAACCGAACTTCTTGATCTCGGCGACGATGCTCTGCCAGTCCGAATGGCCGAATGGCGTGTAATTGATCATGATGTCCTTGTCCTTCACGCCCTTCGATTTCAGATAAGCCTCCAGAATCTTGTTGGTCGTTCTCGGATATACATAATCCGTGCCCGCCAGCACCCAACGCTTGACCTTCAACTCCTTCATCAGGTAATCGACGGCCGGAATCGCCTGTTGATTAGGGGCGGCGCCGGTATAGAACACGTTCTTCGACGATTCCTCGCCCTCGTACTGCACCGGATAAAAAAGGAGGCCGTTCAACTCCTCCACCACCGGCAGCACCGATTTGCGGGATACCGAGGTCCAGCAGCCGAAGATCGCGGCGACCTTGTCCTTGGTCAGAAGCTCTCGCGTTTTTTCGGCGAACAGAGGCCAGTTCGAGGCGGGATCGACGACCACCGGTTCCAGTTTTTTGCCGAGCAGGCCGCCTTTCTTGTTCTGCTCGTCGATCAGCATCAGCATGGTGTCCTTCAGCGTGGTTTCGCTGATCGCCATGGTGCCGGAGAGCGAGTGGAGAATGCCCACCTTGATCGTGTCTTCGGCGCGCGCTTCCGCACCAAAAAGGAGCATGGTCGCCGTCAGAGCCAAACCGATCTGCCGGAAGGTTTTTGCATAATCAGCCATGAATGCTTACCTCTTTTGCTTGATGAAGTGTCGAAGAAGGATCAGATCTGCAGTTGGAAGCCCAGCTTGATCGAGCTGACGTCATCGCCCTCGGCCGCCGAGGAATAATCCAGCCCCTTGGTGATCAGGTCGCCGTGTCGGTAAATCAACGAAATCCGCGCATTGTGGCCGTCGATGATGTAGTTGATGCCGGCCTCGTAGTTGTCGCGGCTGGCGCTCTTGATCGGATCGACGTTGACGTAGCGGACGTAAGGCTGGAATTGCCCGATCCACACCTTTTGCGGGAACAGGTACATGGCGCTCACGTCGTAGGCGTCGCCCTCGAACATGGCGAAACCGCCGCCCCCGAGCCGCGACGCCATGCCGTAGCCCTTGATCCCGTAGTTCTTGTATTCGCCGTTCACGGTCACCACGCCCATATCGCCCAAGGGCTTCTCGAACAGAACGTCCACTGCGGTGCCGCGGAACTGGCCGGGGTCGGCCCGTGTGCCGGCGCCGTCTTCCTGGTATTGGTTCGAGACGCCCAGGGTCAAGATGTCGCCGCCCTTGCCGTAGTAAGTGCCGGATGTGTAGTAACCCGGATTTTTCTCCACATCGAGGAAATTGTAGGCGAAGCGCTGGGCGTAAAGGATGTTGTCGTCGACGTTGGCGCCGTTGCGAAGCCCGCGGAAAAAGCCCACGGCATATTGCAAGCGTCCGTCGAAGAAAGAACCCCAAACGGTGGCACCGTCGTCGCGGCCGTAGGAGCCGGCGGACGTGCCATTGGAGCGGATCGTCGTATTGAAGTCCGCCGGTTCGAAGGGCGTGCCGACCTCGAAGATGTCGTACACCGCGCTGAAGAACGGGCCGTTCATTTCGCGGCGCTCGGCGGGCACCAGCATTCGGCCCATCCAGATATTGAACATGGGATCGAATTCGAATTTGCCGATGGCGTCGAGGATGCGCATCTCGCCGCCGTCGCCACAGGTCTGGCAATCGGTGTTGAACTCGATCTTGAAATACTTGTGAATCTGGCCGTTCAGGTACAAACGGATATTGTCCAGATTGAAGTCGTTGGACCATTTGCCGGCGTTGGCGGCCTCCTCGGTGGCGGTGAAGCTGGTCCTAAGGCCCGCGCCGATGCTGATCCATTTGGTATCGTCAATCTTGAACGTCGCGCCGGCGTGGGATGCCGGCGCGTATCCGGCGCCGACGGCCGCCGCAACGACCGACCAAAGCGCGGCGCGCCGAACGCCCGCGCGGTGCTCGCTAAACTTGTTCATAGTGCCCCTTCGAAAATCGTGTCTGAGACGGGGCTCATTAGATTTTCTGCAGGGAAACGTCACAATCAGTCATCTGACTGATCAGTCAAATGACGTATGCCGAAACCCGCAAGCTCGCTTTAGAGTGGCACTCGGGCAAGGTGCGCTTAATAGCGCGACCGCTGTCCTATCGATCACGCTGTTGCTACGAACAAGATAACCATTCGCCCATGACGCTCTTATCCGGACACCGAGGCTCTTTCAGGTCGCCCGATCTTCGCGCCTTCTGGCTTGCCGCCGTTATGTTTGTTACGGCCGGATGCGCGCCGGGACTCGAACCCAAGGGTACCCGCCCCGATCCCGCATCGGTCAGGACAATCCTGTTCCGCGTCGCGCCGGACAATCTCGACGCGCTCGAATCCTCCCGGCTGCGCGGCATGGCCGAGCGGGTAAGCCAGAATCTCGGCTCCTGGGACTATCCGGTGATAGCGGAGGACGGCGAAAGCGGCTACAGCCACGTCATGGAAGCGCGGGTCGGCGACGTAACGTTCAAGAGCACGCCCACCGGCTTGTCTTTCACCCTGGGCAACTCGGACCCGCGCGCCCTGGATTTCCAAAAGGCCGACGTGCTCCCGGTGGATTGCGTGCTGTACCCGGCAGCGCATCCCGAGAACCGGGCCAGCCTGTATATGGATTTCGTCGCCGGCGAAAAGCTCAAGGCTAAGGGCGATCCCGCCGCCATGGACATCTATGTGAACCACATCGCCACGGTCTGCTTCAATCTGCTCGACGACCTCAAAGTGCCGCGCCGGAAACCCGCGGAACCGTCTGCCGGCAGTTCGCCCGCCTGGATGCCCGAGGTGCGGATCGAAGTCGTGGAGAAACCGGCGGCCAAGACTGCGACGCCTACCGCGAAGGCCGCTGCGACTCCGGCAACTCCGCCACCCGATGCCGATCCGGCCGCATCCCGCTCCGCGCCTCCGGAAACAGCCGAAACGCCGCCCGTATCGACCGAAACGAGCTCCGGCGAGGGCCGCAAACAGATCGTCATCCACAACCAAGGCGCGCCGGTGATCTTGGATTTCGGATACGAGCGCAAATAAGACCATCCGGCCGCCACCTGACCGTGGCGGCATGACCTCTCCATCTGCACCTTAACCGGGCGCTTCGCACCAATCTGGAGCAAACCCGGCACTCGCGCATAGATTCACACCGCATCTCGAATCCGGAGCTCGGGCGGCGTTCAGCTAGAGCATTTTCATATCAGGTGTAGAGGCGAATTCATTTGCGCATTCAAAGCACCGAAGGCGAATAAATTCGCCCCTACGCCGTAAATGCGAACCGAAAATGCCCTAGCACGCTCTTTGCACAGTCCACGGGGCAGTCATGTCGTGCTCGAACGTCAATATAGGGTTTTTGATGCGTTTAAGCGCGTTGCAAGCATAAGGCTCATCAAAACGAACAACCGTATGGAGCAAGGGGGAGTGTAAAGCGCCGATGGGGTCGGTAAGCCGTCAAACCATTGCGAAGCTGCGTCGCGAATATAACGCTTGGGTGGCTAACGAAACCCTGGAGGATTACGCGCTTCGCTTCGCCCCCCGCAGTTTCCGCAAATGGTCGGAGTTCCGGGTGGCCAATACCGCATTCGGCTCGATTGCCTTCCTGGTGTTGGAAGCCATGGGCGGGCTGCTGGCCATCAACTACGGGTTCGTCAATGCGTGCTGGGCCATCCTGGCCGTCGGGTCGATCATTTTTCTCACCGGCCTCCCCGTCAGCTATTATGCCGCCCGCCACAACATCGACATGGATCTTCTCACCCGCGGCGCCGGCTTCGGGTACATCGGCTCTACCCTCACCTCGCTCATCTACGCCTCGTTCACCTTCACGCTGTTCGCGCTGGAAGCGTCGATCATGTCGCTGGCGCTGGAGCTGTATTTCGGCATTCCCCTCGCCTGGGCCCACGTCGTCAGCGCCGTCGTGGTGATCCCGCTGGTCACCTTCGGCATCACCACCATCAGCCGGCTTCAGCTCTGGACTCAGCCCTTGTGGCTCGCATTGCTTTGCGCCCCTTATATCGCCGTCTTGTGGCGCGAACCCCGAGCCCTCTTGGAACTGACGGCGTTCGCCGGCAAGGCGCCGAACGGCGGAGCCTTCGACTGGATGCTGTTCGGCACCGCCGCCACCATGGCGTTCTCGATGGTGGCGCAGATCGGCGAGCAAGTGGATTTCCTCCGCTTTCTGCCGGAAAAGAATGGGGATAACCGGTTCCGCTGGTGGGCCGCGACCATCGTCGCCGGACCCGGCTGGGTGTTCATGGGCATGCTCCGGCAACTCGGCGGGGCTCTTCTGGCCTCCCTCGCCATCGGTCACGGCATCCTGCCGGGCCATGCCCATGAGCCGACCCAGATGTATCTGGTCGCCTACGGCTATGTCTTCGACGATGCCCGGCTGGCTCTGGCCGCGACGGTGCTCTTGGTAGTGATTTCCCAGATCAAGATCAACGTCACCAATGCCTACGCCGGCTCGCTGGCCTGGTCGAATTTCTTTTCGCGCCTCACCCACAGCCATCCCGGCCGAGTGGTCTGGCTGGTGTTCAACGTCGCCATCGCCCTGCTGCTCATGGAACTGGACGTGTTCGGCGCCCTGGAGCGGGTGCTCGGGCTGTTCTCGAACGTGGCCATCGCCTGGATCGGCGCTTTGGTGGCGGATTTGATGGTGAACAAGCCGCTGGGGCTGAGCCCGCCTTTCGTGGAGTTCAAGCGCGCCTATCTTCCCGATCTCAATCCGGCGGGGGTGATTTCCACCCTGTGCGCTTCGGCGGTATCCATCCTGGCCTATTCCGGGCTGTTCGGCGACATGCCGCGCGCCTTTTCCGCGTTCATCGCCTTGGGGCTGGCCTTCCTGCTCGCGCCGCTCATCGCGCGGCTGACCCGCGGACGCTACTATCTGACCCGCAACCGCAACAACTGGGGCACGGCCTCTCCGCTGGCCAAATGCTGCATCTGCGAGAACGACTTCGAGCCGGAGGACAAGGCGTATTGCCCGGCCTATGAGGGCGCGATCTGTTCGCTGTGCTGTACGCTGGATGCCCGCTGCCTCGATGCCTGCAAGCCCGAGGTTCGGCTCAACGACCAGCTCGGGGCCTTGGCCCGACGCTGCCTGCCAAATCGGCTGTCTCCGGGCCTCAGGCTACGCCTGGTGCAGTTCGGTCTCGTTTACACGCTGCTGGCGGCGTGCACCGGGGTGTTCCTCGGGGTGATCTACTACCAGGATATTCTCGCGGCCGGTCGTACCGTTCCGCTGCTGTCCGTTCTGCTTGCCGGCAGTTTCGTCAAGGTGTATTCGGCGCTGCTGGTATTCCTGGGCCTCGGTGCCTGGTGGCTGGTGCTGAGCAACGAGAGCCGGCAGATGGCGCAGGAGGAATCGACCAAGCAGACCCAGTTGCTGCTCACGGAAATCGAAGAACACCGGAAGACCGACGCCAAGCTGAAACAGGCCATGGCCTCGGCAGACCTCGCCAACCGCGCCAAAAGCCGCTTTCTGAGCGACATGAGCCACGAGATACGGACACCCCTCAACAGCATTCTCGGCTATGCCCAGGTGCTGGCCAAGGATCCGGCGATACCGCCGCGCCGGCGGGACGCCCTGGAGATCATTCAGCGCAGCGGCGAGCATCTGTCCGCGCTCATCGAAGACATTCTGGACATCGCCCGCATCGAGGCCCGCAAATTCGAGCTGAAGCGGACGGCCATCGATTTCGCGGCGTTTCTGGAACAACTGGTGCGGATGTTCAAGCCGCAAGCGGAAGCCAAGGGGCTCGGTTTCCGCTGCCAAATCCTGGACCGGCTGCCGTGCCGGGTGGGCGGCGACGAAAAGCGGGTCGGGCAGATCTTGATCAACCTCTTGGGCAACGCGATGAAGTTCACCCATGCCGGCGAGGTCGTGCTGCGGGTGGGCTACCGCAGCGAAATCGCCGTGTTTCAGGTGGTGGATACCGGCGAAGGCATTCCGGAGGACCAGTTCGAGACCATATTCCAGCCTTTCCAGCGACTCGGCGGAACGCGCGGTAACGCCGTGTCCGGCAGCGGCCTCGGACTGACGGTGAGCAAGATACTGGCCGAGATCATGGGCGGCGAATTGACCGTGGAAAGCGCGCCGGGACGCGGCTCGACGTTTACGGTCCGATTGTTCCTGCCGGCGCTCCGGAATCTGGAAGAGCCGCCGATAGAGGACGACGCCATCGTCGGCTATGCCGGACAACGCCGGGAGATCCTCATCGTCGACGATCAACCCGAACATCGGGGCCTCCTGGCATCCATTCTCGAGCCGCTGGGTTTCCGCCTCGCCGAAGCCGGCTCCGGCGAAGAGTGCCTGGCAAGGGTCGCGGAACACGCACCGGATTTGATCCTGTTGGACATGACGATGTCCGGCATGAACGGTGCCGCCACCGCGACCGCTCTTCGAGCCGCCAACTACCGGGCGCCGATCGTCATGGTGAGCGCCAATGCCTATGCGAGCGACCAGAAGCTGGCCCTGACCGCCGGATGCGACGACTTCGTCGCCAAGCCCATACAGATCGCCGAGCTTCTGCGCAAGCTGAGGCTGCATCTCGGCTTGGACTGGCTCCAGGCCGAGGAGTCAGCCGCCGAGCCGGCTCCGCCGATATCGGACGGCCCCATGATCGCGCCACCGCCGGAGGTGCTCGACGCCCTCGAAGCGTTTGCCCAGATCGGCGATCTGCGCGGCTTGGCCGACCGTCTCGATCGCCTGGCGGAAGACGGTCGCCAATACCTGCCCTACGCGCGGCGGCTGCAATCGCTGGTCAAAGAATTCCGCCTGGGCGACCTACGAAACGCACTGAGAGAGACACCGAGATGAGCGCGAACCGCGGAACCGAGCAGGAGACGGTGATGATCGTGGACGATGCTCCCGGCAATCTGTCTCTCCTCTCCGACGCTTTGGAAGAGGCGGGCTACCGGGTGCTGGTCGCGACCGACGGGCAATCCACCCTGGAACAGCTCCGCTACATACGACCCGACATCATTCTTCTGGATGCCGTCATGCCGGGCATGGACGGCTTCGAGACCTGCCGCCGGATCAAGGCCGACCCTTCAAAGCAATCCATTCCGATTCTCTTCATGACCGCCTTGAGCGACCTGGATGACCTTTTGCGGGGCTTCAACGAGGGCGCGGTCGATTACATCGTCAAGCCGATCCGCCATCTCGAAGTCCTGGCGCGGGTCGGTGCGCACCTGGCGCAATCCCGCAAAATGCGCCTCGCAGAGGAATCGCTCTCGCGTTGCGGCTTCGCAGCCCTGTCCGTCGACGAGAGCCTGCGCATCACCTGGATGTCCGAGGCTGCCCACCGCTGGTTGGCGGAGCTGTCGGACAATGCCTTCAATAGCCACGATGACGGTCTCCCCAAGCCTTTGGCGGATTGGGTGTCGCGCCACATCGAGCTGGCTGCAAAAGCCGAACCGGACGTTTTCACCACCGTATCCAGGGGCCGAAAGTTCTCGGCCCGGTTGATCCCCTGTCAAGCCGAACGGGAATTCTTGCTGTTGCTCCAAGAGCACGCCGGCGAGTGGGATCTGAACTCGCTCCGGGAAGGGCTCGGCTTGACCCCGCGCGAAGCGGAGATCCTGATGTGGATCGCGCGCGGCAAGACCAACCGCGACGTGGGACTGATCCTAGGCAGCAGTCCCCGCACCGTGAACAAGCATCTCGAGCACGTGTTCGAAAAGTTGGGCGTCGGCACCCGCGCGGCGGCCGTGGCGGTCGCACTCGAGCGAATGCGCCATCGAAGCGGCGATTCACAGCGGTGAACCTTCCCCGCCCGCGTCAGTCGAAGCGGGCAGGTAGTCGAAGACTGATCGGTTCCGGATCGACTAGGAGGTTGCCGTGAACATCGGGAAATCAATAAAACGCACCGCATCCGGCTTTCTTTTCAGCAGCCTGCTCGCGAGCGGCTGGGCGTTTGCCGAAGCCGGCAAAACATCCGGTTCGGGCGTGGTTTATACGAATAAATCCCTCAGCCCCGCCATCTACAGTTACCGCAACATCGAAGGCGCAGTGGAACCTGCGAAAGCGCCGCTGATCGTTTACGTGACCAAGGCGTACAGCCAGGCGATATACAGCTATCCCAGAGTAGGCCCGGATACCGTCACCGCATTCAATGTCGAGTACGTCGATCCAGCTTACGGACAAGCGATTTATAGCTACCCGCATGCGGCGATGTCGCGCAGCAAACCGGCGTTATCTTGGTTAAGGTTGAATTGAGCCTGTACGGCCGTCATTCTGGTCCGATTCGGGTATTCATCGCTGTATAAGTCCGCGAAGAAACTCTCTTAGCAGCTTCCGAATGGAGCCGGCATTTAACGCAGGCTGTCGTCCTGACAGGAGGGCTTATGTCCGAACCGAAAGCCATTGCCGCCACGGTCGAAAGCGTCGTGCCCGGAGTATGGCGCTGGTCGGTGCAGGATGATCGCATCGGCTACGAGAGCGACGCGCATGCCATCGCGTCGGACGATCGGGTGGTCCTCATCGACCCCTTACGGCTCGAAGCGGCGGCTCTCGAGCGCTTGGGACCGGTGGACGCGATCTGCCTCACCGCCGCCTGCCACCAGCGGGCCGCCTGGCATTACCGCCGTCGGTTGGGCGTGAAAGTCTACGCGCCGGCCGATACGCGGCCGATGGACGAGGAACCGGACGTGCGCTATCAAGCGGACGATGTCCTGCCGGGCGGCCTTCGGGCGATCCACACGCCGGGACCCGAGGCTGTGCATTACGCCTTCTGGCTACCCCGAACGCCCGGTATCCTGTTTTGTCCGGATCTTCTGCTGCATGGGGCGGGCGAGGCCTTGGCCTTCATGCCGGCCGAGTATCACGAGGACCCGGCGCTGACCCGGCAAAGCGCGCGGAATTTGCTGGAACTGGACTTCGCGGTGCTCTGCTTCGACCATGGCGTTCCGCTGCTCGACGAGCCCAAAGCCGCATTACGCACCTTACTCGCGGAGGATGCCTTGTCCGCGAGCCGCTGAGCTCGCGCAAGCCGGAAATGCTCCATTCCGGTGCACGTCATCCCCTCTTTTTGTGCGCCGGATGAATTCAGCAATGCAGGTCGTCAATATACGAGATATTCCCTACAGTCTATCCGGCTCCGGGAATCGCCTCGGTTGCCTTACTGTGCGCGGACATGGCATGCATTATGTATTCTCGTCGTCGAAATAAGTGCTAAAGGCGGCACGAATCAGCGGACAACGGCGTCCATCGGTGGTTATCACAACCCCGTTGGGCGTTTTTTTTACCCGAGGATCGCTCCCGTATTTAGAGTTTATCCCGGTCGGCCCTCGAAACCCTTCAACCCGCTCAGGACGAACGGCCTACCGGGATAAGCCCTGAGTTCCAATGGCATCGTACAAAAAACTACCGGTTGCCTGGCATGATCGATAGCCGGCGGAAAATCGGAGCGTGGGGGAGCACCGGCAATTCGGCCGAACGGATTCATCCAGCGATTCAATGGCTAGCGCACTCGAGCGACCGCCCCCTTCGGTATGGCTCGCTATGCCTTACGCCGAGCACTTACTGGCTTTAAACGGGTCCTTATTGCAATGGAATATTTATGTCTAATGTGCTTCGTCCTGCCATCGTTTTACTGAGCCACCTTCGCTTTCCTTATAAATTCTTGTTCGTCGGCTTGATCTTCGTCCTACCGCTTGCCGCTTACCTGTATCTGCTGATTGTCGAAATGAACGCCGGCAGCGCATTCGCCCGCAAGGAACGGTCCGGTGTGGAATACCTGAGAACGTTGCAACCTTTGCTGCAATATTTTCCGAAACACCGCGGGATGGTTTACGCCGCGCTCAACGGCGACCGGTCTTTCGACGGCGATATTCGAGCCTTGCGAGCCAGCATCGAGCAGGCCACGGCAGCGGTGGACGCAATTGATAGCCGGCTGGATTCCACGTTGCACACCGCAAACCAATGGAAGACCGTCAAACTGGCGTGGAATCGTTTAGCGAATCAATCCGTCGGCGTGGACGCGAAGGAGAATTTCGCCGCCCACACGTCGTTGATCGCCAGTTTACAGGGGTTGATCGGCCACATCGGAGAGACGTCCAATCTCATCCTGGATCCAGTTCTCGATAGCTATTACCTCGTCGATGCCGCCATCCTCAAACTTCCGGCCCTGATGGAGAACCTGGGGCAGGCGCGGGGCTTGGGCACCGGAATGGCCGCCCGCCAGACGACCGATCAAAACGAGAAATCCCGTTTGATCGTGCTGAATACGCTCATCCAGGAAAACCACGGCGCTCTCGAGCAAGACATGAACGTTGTTTTTCGGACGAACTCGTCCGTCAAGCCCGTGCTGGCTGCCCGTCTCGAAGAGAGTCTCGCTCAGCTCAAGACCTTTCTGGATTTACAGTGGAACGAGCTGATCTCCAAAGATCCCATTGTCATCGCGCCTTCGGACTATTTTTCCGCCGGAACCCGCGCCATCGAAGCCCAGCTTGCCCTGTACGACGCGGTTCTGCCCACGCTGGAGCACTTGCTGAAGGAGCGCATTTCCGCGTTTGACGGCAAGACCCGTCTCGTCATCGTGATCGCCGTCACCACGGCTTTGCTATCCGTCTACCTGTTTGCCGCGTTTTATCTGTCGGTGCGGCAGACGGTGAACACGCTGGTGAGCAGCGGCCAGCGCCTGGCTGCGGGCGACCTGACCGCGAAAACGCACATCAAGTCACGGGATGAGCTGGTACAGGTGGCGGACGGCTTCAATAACGTCGCCCGCGAGTTCAGCCGCTTTATCGCCAGCGTCGTCGCATCGGCCGAGGAATTGAGCAATGCCGCGGGCGAACTCTCCGGCGCCACCGAGCGGGTCGCCCGCAGTGCGAATCTTCAGTCCGATGCGGCTGGAAGCACGGCGGCCGCGATGGAAGAGATGACGGTCAGCATCGGCGAGGTCGCCCGCCACGCCGGCGAAGCAGAGCGGATTTCCGATCGGGCCAGAGAATTGTCCGCGCAAGGCGAAATCGTCGTCCGCCGCACCGCCGGTGAAATGGAAAAGCTGGCCGACTCGGTCCACCAATCCTCCGAGATGATCACGGCGCTCGGAGCGCGCTCCGACGAAATCAGCGCCATCGTCAAGGTCATCACTGAAATCGCGGATCAAACCAATCTACTCGCGCTCAACGCTGCTATCGAGGCGGCTCGCGCCGGCGAACAGGGACGAGGCTTCGCCGTAGTCGCCGACGAGGTCCGGCAGCTCGCCGCCCGCACGCGTCACGCGACGGAGGAAATCAGGCAAACCATCGCATCCATCCAAGACAGCATTCATCGTGCCGTGAGCGCGATGCAAACCGGCAGCGAACAGGTATCGGCCGGCGTCTCACTAGCGACGGAGGCGGCGACCTCTCTCGCCTCCATCCATGAAGGCGCGTTGCAGACCGTGCAAAGCATCACGACCATTGCTGCTGCCACTCACGAGCAAAGCGTCGTTAGCCAGGACATCGCGCAGCATGTCGAGCAAATCGCCGGAAAGGCCGACGAAAGCACGACGGTTGCCCAGGAGACCTCCGCCATCGCCCGGCATCTCGAACAACTGGCCACGAACCTCAAGACGATGGTTCACCACTTCCAGATTTGATTCCGCATCCTTAGAGGAGATAGTCATGTTTCCGATTCTGACCGGTCTGATCCTGTTGTTGGCTTTTCTGCTGCTCCTGGTTGTTGTCGAACAGCGATTGGAAAGAGCCCTGCTCGACCGTAAAACGGCGGGCATCGTCCATTTACGCCGAACCACGGAATTGATGATTAGTCTTCAGCAACACCGTGGCATGGCCAATTCCTGCCTGAACGGAGATACGGCTTTCAGGACCCGTCTGTCGGCCGTTCAAAACGACATCGAACAGCAATTGGAGGCGATCATGCCTCGCGCAGACGGACAGGCCGATGCGCATGCCAGGCAGTCATCCCGCTGGCGCATCATTCACGATGCCTGGCAGGAATTGAAACGCGGCCTTTTCGACCTCTCTCCCGCGGAGAGTTTCGCCGCCCATACGCAGATCATCAGGGAGGTCCTGTACCTCATGGAAGAGGCGGCGGATGGCTCTGGGATGATGTTTGATCCCGATCTGTCCAACCGGCTCATGGCGACCGTTGTGGTGCGGCGGCTTCCCGAGCTGATCGAGCAGATCGGGCAGGGGCGCGGGCTCGGGGCAGGCGTGATCGCCTCTGGAAAGTGCCCGCCGGTGCTCCGGATCAAACTCGCTTTTTTGGCCCGTCGCATCGACAGCCTCCTGAATGAGACCCAGGCGGCGCTGCGGGAACTTTCTCTGCCGAAGGGGCAGGATCTGCAAGCCGGGTTGGCGAACTGCCGCGAATCGACCCGGACATTCGTCAATCTCCTCAATGAACGCATCATTCTACCGACCCGCATCGAGCTCAAGCTCAAGCCCTATTTTGCCGAGGCGACCCGGGCAATCGAGGCCAATATCGCTCTGATCGATCAACTCATGGATACACTCCAAAGCGTGTTTGCCTTACAAGCCGGTGATCTGGCAAAGCCGAAGCGCTATGTGCCGTTGTTCGCCGCAGCCGTTTCGACCGTATTTGCCTTTGTTCCATTGACTTGGCTGCTGCCTTAGCTCCGAATCGGGAGATTTCCGGGCTTTGCTCAAACATCTCATGAGCGGGTGGTGTAACTACTCCATGGATGGTGCGTGACGAGGCCGTGCGCTTGTCTGTAATCGGCAAGCTGGCTTGGATCAAGCGGCAACAAACCGCATTTGCGGCGCAGCCGCGCCAGTCACCGCGCGAGATGCTCAATGGCGAAAGCTACGACGTCTCAGGACGGTACTATCGCTTGCGGATACATGAGAAGGATGGTCCGGCGAAATCGCCTCAAGCGGCATCACCTTCTTCGTGCGGCAGGGGATCCGTGCTGAACAACGGAAAAAAGTCTTGATGCGCTGGTATCGGGAGCAATAAACCGGTTTATGCCGCAATGGGGGCTCTAGACGCGAAGTCCTTAATCGGGCGCCATTAGCTCAGGAGGATTGAGCTACTGGTGTATCGCACCCACAGAGCTCATTTCTGAGGCGATTAATGGTTTCTCGTACGAATCGGCAGCGATCCCGGACATCAATGTCTATGCGTCGTCCAGCTATCGCAAAACCAAATTGCTGGAAGAGCCTGCCAAGACGCGACGGGGTTCTTTTCGATAGCGGTCACAGTACCGTGATTTTTAGCTTGGCCTTTTCGTCTGATTCGTCCTGAATCGCCGGATTCGTCCTAAACGCAGGTGTCTGCGATAACACCCCAGCAACATGCTAGTCCATAAGGCTAAATCTTTGTTGCAAGCCACTGATTTATATGGCGTCCCCAAGGGGGTTCGAACCCCTGTTGCCGCCGTGAGAGGGCGGAGTCCTAGGCCGCTAGACGATGGGGACGTAACGGAAGGGCTAATACATTAACGCGAGATGGCCAATTGATCAAACCAAATTTTTCTTCGCTTCACCTTGAGAGTAACCGGGTCCGCCTGCTTTTGGCCCCATGTGCGTCTGTCATGGGGCCAATCTTGCAATATAGTCTTTGGCAGTTTAGCGATAGAAAGTTCCCGCGAAAACGGTACTTTCCGATCAGTCCCTCTCAATAAGCTCGCGAACTATGGCATCTGCCATATGCTGCGTACCGTAAGGCGAATTCTTATTCAGGTCGGGCGTCACGATCTTGCCCTCGCGGATTACCCTGCGGACGGCTTGTTCGATTTTCCGGGCCGCATCGAGCTCTCCGATATGTTCGAGCATCATGGCGCCCGCCAAGATCATCGCAGTCGGATTGGCAATGCCTTTGTCGGCGATGTCCGGAGCACTGCCGTGCACGGCTTCGAATAAGGCTGCGTCAGTACCGATGTTCGCCCCGGCAGTCAGCCCCAAGCCGCCGATGAGACCCGCCGCCAAGTCCGAGAGGATATCCCCGAACAAGTTGGTGGTGACAATCACATCGAAAACGTCAGGCTTCATGACGAGTTGCATAGAGCAAGCGTCGACGATCTTGTCTTCGAATTCGATCTCCGGATAGGCTTTGGCGATTTCCCGGCCGACTTCCAAAAACAATCCCGAGGTGCACTTGAGAATGTTGGCTTTGTGCACCAGTGTCACTTTCTTCCGCTGGGTGCTGCGGGCATATTGAAAGGCGTATTCGATGATCCGCTCAGAGCCTTTTTTGGTGATGATCGCGATGCTTTCAGCCGCCAATTTTTCCGCATCGACCTTGATGTAATGCTCGATACCGGCATAGAGACCTTCGGTATTCTCGCGAATCGTTACTAGATTTACATTTTGAAATGGCGTGTCCGTACCTTCGAAGGAAATGGCGGGACGGACATTCGCATACAGGTTGAATGTCTGGCGCAAGGTTACGTTGACGCTTCGGTAACCGCCGCCGATCGGTGTGGTGAGCGGACCTTTGAAACAAATTCGATTTTTCCGGATCGATTCGATGGTCGCATCGGGCAGGGGGTCGGCATGTCTCTCGACGGCCGCCATGCCGGCTAATTGCCGATCCCAGTTAATTTTTACGCCGGTCGCTTCGATCACGCTGACCGCAGCGTCGACGATAGACGGTCCGATGCCGTCACCGGGAATGAGGGTAATTTGATGCATGCAGAGAATTCCTTGTTTATTTTAGAGTAATGAAATAATTCGCTTGGGCGGATTATCCAACAGTAAACGACAAAGTTTAAGCAGAAGAAGAGCAACCGAGGTCTGGCGATGGAGGCGCCTTCATCGAGCCGAGGAAGAACCGGTGACAAGTAGCGGCAGTTATGTCATGTGGGATGCCCCGAGAGTCGGCGGCATTTGCTCTTGGATAGGGGTAAGAATCGGCCTTTCGAGCGCCACTAGTTTCTGATAAATTTACTAAGGTATTTAACCCACTTTAATTTGAGATAGTCGGTATGGACGTTACAGAACGTATCAAAAAACAACTGGCCGAGAATCCGGTCATCCTTTACATGAAGGGCTCTCCTGATTTTCCTCAGTGCGGTTTTTCCGGACGGGCAGTGCAAATTTTAGAGCACTGCGGCGTCGAATACGCTTACGTGAACATCTTCGAAGACCCGGACCTGCGAGAGGGCCTGAAGGTATTTTCTCAATGGCCAACGTTTCCGCAGCTTTACATTAACGGCGAGCTGATCGGCGGAAGCGACATCATGTTGGACCTGTTTGAAAGCGGCGAACTGCAGAAGCGGCTCAACGAAGCAGCTTCGACGTCGGCGGGTTCATCGGAATAACTCATCCGGGCCGCCTTTTTCAATCGTCACCAGGTCTTTCCAGCGATTCACAATCGTGCAGAACAGGCGTGCAGTCTGCTCGGCGTCATAAATCGCGGAATGCGCTTCGTCGTTGTTCCACTCGAATCCTGCCGCTTTCACGGCCTTCGCCAGCACAGTTTGGCCGTAAACCAGACCACTTAACGTAGCGGTGTCGAAAGTGCTGAAAGGGTGAAAGGGATTCCGCTTGATTCCACACCGCGCCACCGCTGCATTCAAAAAACCGATATCGAAAGCAGGATTGTGTCCGACCAGGATGGCCCGCGTACACTCCGTGCGCCTGACGGCCGCCCGAATAGGCTGAAAGATCTTCGAGAGTGCTTCCTTTTCATCCACCGCCAATCGAAACGGATGGTAGGGGTCGATTTTGTTGAAACTCAGTGCCGCGGGATCCATGCGTGCACCAGGAAATGGCTTAATATGAGTGGAATGGGTCTCAGAGATCTGGAGATGGCCATTGCCGTTCATCTCGGGAATGACCACGGCAATTTCCAGCAAGGCGTGCTCCAAAGGGCTTAAACCCGAGGTTTCGATGTCGACGATGACGGGCAAATAGCCACGAAAGCGGCGCGCTAAACTAGGTAGATCTTGATCAAGCATTATTTGATCGCATTTTTTTCTCGACTAGGTTCAGTAAGCTCATTATATTTTCCCGTTAGCCTGAATTTAAGTTTACGTTTACGCCAGCTCGAAGCTTTGCCCCGGATATGCTAATTTTAGAAAAGGCCTGATCGACTTCGAGAAAGGAACAAAAAAAATGAAAACAACTCGCCAGTTACACCCTTTATTGCCGGTCCTCGGGCTCGCATTTATTGTGAGTCTTACCGGCTGCGCGACCGCCACCAAGCATGATCCCCGCGACCCTTGGGAAGGGTGGAACCGCGGCGTTCAGAAGTTTAACGATACTCTAGACGATTATGTCATGAAGCCCGTGAGCCAGGGCTATCAGCGCATAACACCATCGTTTGTCGATAAGGGCATCACCAACTTCTTCAGCAATGTCGATGACATCGGCGTAATCGCCAATGACCTTCTGCAATTCAAGCTCCTCCAAACCGGGCAAGATACCGGTCGATTCCTGGTCAATACGGTTCTGGGTGTAGGCGGATTCGTCGATGTCGCTTCCAAGCTCGACCTGCCAAAACACAATGAAGATACCGATCAGACGCTAGGCGCTTGGGGCATCCCGTCGGGCCCCTATTTGGTACTGCCGTTCATTGGGCCGAGCACGCCCCGCGGCACCCTCGGCTTGGCGGGAGACACCGCCGCCAATCCCATCAACTGGATTAATCCCGCCGCCATTCCTTATGGAGCGGGCACTCTAAGAACGATCGACATGCGCGCCGATCTCTTGAGCGCCACCAAGATCGTCGACGAGGCATCGGTCGACCGCTACGAGTTTATTCGCAACGCTTACTTTCAGCAACGCAACTACCTGATTCATGACGGCAATCCGCCGCTGGATGATGCCCTCGAGCAGGAAATGGATCTTGAATTGGAAGGCTTAGCCCCAACCAACGGAAACACCGGAGACCAGGAAAAACCAAAAAGCGAACAGCCGTAAGGACGACATCCGAACAGCTTAAACCGGCACCGGATATTCCGGCGCCGGTTTTTTATTCTCAGCGCGTCCGCCTTGGAATTCGCGCGCATCATGATAGGCAGAGTATAGCGCCGTCGATTCGACGTGCGGCCTTATAATCTAAGGCCTTATTGAAGAAGCATCCGAATACACTGATCCTCCGAAACGCTTTACGTACTCGTCCGAGCTTGCCGATACGGTGGAACTCCCCCCTAAGTCGCCGCTACGATAAGCGGCACGAACATCTCCCCCGGACTTATACCGCCGTGAACACCGATTTGCCGATAAAGGCGTTCACCGGGAAGCCAATCCTTGATCACATAGTTCTCTTTCATGATCAGCGTGTAATCGCCGATCCGTTCGGCTAAACGTGGATGGGGCGCGCCTGAGCCAAACCAACCGGAAGTCAGCAAATCCCGGCTTCGATGCAGCTCGAGATAAGCGTTCAACTTGCCTTGCACATAATGTTCGAAACGTTGCGCCTTACTGGATTTCACGTAGCAATACGCGGCGCGTCTTTCGCCGCATAAGGGCAAGATCAGACATTCATTCAGCTCCGGATGGTCGTCCAGTTCGACGATCCGGGTAGCCTCGCTATCGATCTGACCATGGTCTGCCGCAACGATCAGCAGGGTATCGGTCCCGGCAATGCTCTCGAGAAAAACTTTGAAGGCGCCGTCCAGCTCGGTTAGATGCCGTTCAACTTCCGGGCTGCTCAATCCGTTCTCATGCCCGAGATGATCGAGTTCCGGCCAATAGGCGTAAATGTATTTGCGATGGTCATCCTTCCGGACAATCCGCACGATTACGTCGAAAAATTCCTCGAGTGTCTCGAAAGCTCGCAAGTTGGCCCTGCCCTGATGCGCCAGGTTGAAATCCGAATGGGCTATACGGCGCGGGGAAACGATATAGCAAGGCAGCGGGATACGGTCGAAGATCGGCACATGACCGAAAAATTTCTCGACGTCGATGCCGCATTTCCCGAGCGGCATGCCGCTGTATCGAGGCACGCCCGGCAATACGGCGAGTACCGTGCCCAGCTCCTTGAAATACATGTGCCATCCGGTCAGGCCATGTTGTTGCGGCGCCAGCCCAGTCAAGAAACTTGTTATGGCCGTCGCGGTCGTGGATGGAAAGACGGACGTGATGCGATCCCGAAGGTGTTGTCGCAAAAAGCTGCCGCGGCCCTGCCGGGTCAGGAATTCATAGCCCAGCCCATCGACGACGATCAGAATCACATTGCGGTAAGCGCCCACCTCATCCGGCGACAGGCTGTTAAGAGGCGCGTAACCGTTCGGCTCGCCACCGAGCCCGGTCATAAGCGAACTCAGCAGGTTTACGATGCCGGCGCCTTCGTAGTCCGGTAATTGCATGCGAGCCCCATCCTTTAACAAGCGCCATCGCCCATCGGCGACAACAAACTGAAGGCGGCTCTTTACGGAACCAAATGCTTTAACCGCCTCTCAAGTGCTGATCAACACCATCGCGATCAGCCCCAACACGATTCCAATTCCTTGCCTGAGCGTAACCGACTCGTTCAAGAAAAAATAGGCCAGAACGATGGCGAAAATCGGATACAAGGCCGTAGCCGTGGAGATCAGCGTGACCGGGCCTCTGACCACGGCATAAAGATAAGCAAATGCTCCCAAGGCACCGAGGACTCCGGTACCCAACGCCAACGCGACGCCACGCGGCTCCGTCGCTGGCTTGAAAACAATAAGGATCAGAGCTGCCAGCGCTACGACGAGGCCACCAGCAGCTTCATAAATGATGGCGCTTTTGGGGTCGATGTAGCGCGTAGTGAGTTTCGGAAGAAATGCCCAGATTCCCCAACAGATAAATGCTGCCGCCGAAGGCAAGAGCCAGTGAGTCACCGAAGCTCCGGTAGGCTGTCGATAGCGCGAATGTCATCCGGGTCGAGACGAATGTGCAGGGCGAGCATGCTGTCCGTGATGCTGGTCGGCTTGCTCGCTCCCGGAATAGGAATGATATGTTCGCCCTTCGCTAGCAGCCAAGCCAGCGCAATACCGTAACGGGACGACCGATGCTTTTCGGCCAGCCGCCCGAATAATTCGCTGTGGCCGAGACGCACGTGACCATAGTGTCCACCTACCGGACTATGAGGGATATAGGTGATGCCTTTGAAACGGCAATAATCGATCAAGCCATTGGCGAAATCCCGCTGTTCGAACGGATTGCACCGGTTCTGTATGGAAACGATGGGCGCGTGATCGAGAGCGGCCTGAAGAATGTCCAGGCTGATCACATTGGACAGCCCGATATGCCGGATTTTGCCTTCATCCCGAAGCTTTATCAGCTCTTCCAGCGACGGCAACAAGCCGATATTGGGGTCGACGGCATGAAGCTGGTACAACTCGATACAGTCCGTTTTCAGGTCCTTGAGGCTTTGTTCGCACGATTGCCGCAGAAACTTCGGATCGCCATCGATGACCCATTCACCTTTCGGGCGCCTGAGACCGCCTTTGGTTGCGACGAGAACCTGATCCCGTCTGCCCATCTGATCCAGAACTTTGACAATAAGGCGTTCGTTGTGCCCAACGTCGGAATCGTCCAGACAGTAAACGTTTGCGGTATCGATGAAATTGCCGCCCGCCGCGAGAAAGGCTTCGATGACCTGAAACGCTTGCTCCTCGGTAGGTCTGCCTTGGATGGACAAAGGCATGGCGCCCAATCCGATGGCCGTAACCTGAATCCCGGTACCGTTGATCTCTCTTTGGATCATGAAGTTTCCCTCCTGACTACGCAAAGCGCAGCAAACTGCCGATCATGCGGAGGATCATAGCATCGTTGCTGCATGCCGTGCTCGCCCAATCGAGTACCGAGCGCTTATAGAGAATCAAGATGACCTCGCAGGCTGAAGCCCCCTCCCAAAAGCATTCATCATATACCGTTCAAAATTGAGCAAGGCGCCACGTCTAAACCGGAATGGTTTCAAACGTGACTTAGGAAATTCGCTTTTCACAGCTCGCGTTTACGCAATTTTTACTGGAGTGATAGAATGCGCCGATCGCAAACGCCGCCGATGTGCCCCCCGATCCAGGATGCCCGCCAAGCCCAACGAACAGTCGACCCGGTCTATTTCACTCGAAATCAAATCGGGTTCCATTACGCTGCCGATCTTGAAGCTCTTGAACAGCGACACCGAACTCGTTGCCCGACAGCTTCGAGATAAGATCCGACAAGCACCGGAATTCTTCCGCAACGCCCCGGTTGTGATCGACCTCGGCGAACTGCCGGAAAACGCCGATGTCGACTTTTTGGATTTGATCGACATCCTGCACGATCATCATTTGATTCCGGTGGGTACACGCGGCGGAAGTCAAAAGCTGCAAACGGCGGCACAAGACGCCAAGTTGGCCGTGCTTCCGGAACACAAGCAGGAAACCGGCGCCGTCAGCCCTGCCCCGGCGCCTTCCCCTTCGAAGTCCTCGTCGCGGGCAACGGCCAAGCTGCCGAGCGGCAGCAAATTGATCGAGCAACCGGTCCGCTCCGGGCAGCGGATTTACGCCTCCGGCGCCGATCTGATCGTTCTGTCCCAGGTCAGTCCCGGAGCCGAGGTCATGGCCGACGGAAATATTCATATTTATGGTTCGCTCCGCGGGCGCGCTTTGGCGGGGGTACAGGGAAACCTGGAGGCACGGATTTTCTGTGCGGATCTCCAAGCAGAACTGATTGCCATCGGCGGCCATTACAAAATCAGTGAAAATCTGGACGAATCCGTGCGAGGCAGACCGGTGCAAATTTATTTGCGCGACAATTCGTTGATTATCGAAAACTTATAAAGCTTTTTTGAATCTGGAGAGCACGAGTGGCGAGAATTATCGTTGTGACTTCCGGAAAGGGGGGTGTTGGCAAAACGACCACCAGCGCCGCCATTTCCATGGGATTGGCGTTGAAAGGCCACCGCACTGCCGTCATCGATTTCGATATCGGACTGCGCAACCTGGATCTCATCATGGGGTGCGAAAGACGCGTGGTCTACGACTTCGTAAACGTCATCAATCAGGAAGCCACCTTGAATCAGGCCCTGATCCGAGACAAACGCTGTGAGAATCTTCATATTCTGCCCGCGTCACAAACCCGCGATAAGGATGCGCTCACTCAGGATGGCGTCGAGCGGGTCCTGAACGAGCTGTCCGAAACCTTCGAATACATCGTCTGCGATTCTCCCGCCGGCATCGAGCGCGGTGCGAACCTCGCGATGTATTTTGCCGACGACGCGATTGTCGTCACCAACCCCGAAGTTTCTTCGGTCCGGGACTCGGATCGCATGCTGGGCATTCTCGCCAGCAAGTCGCGCCGAGCCGAACTGGGACTCGAACCGATTAAGGAATATCTCCTGTTGACCCGCTATTCCCCGCAACGGGTCAAACTGGGCGAGATGCTCAGCGTAGACGACGTGCAGGAAATTCTCTCTTTGCATCTCCTCGGCGTGATACCGGAATCCAAAGCCGTGCTCAGTGCGTCCAACGCGGGCACGCCGGTCATTCTCGATGACAAGAGCGATGCCGGCCAGGCATACGCCGATGTAATACGCCGGTACTTAGGCGAAAATGTCCCCCACCGTTTCCTCGAAGAGGAAAAGAAAGGCTTGTTCGGTCGGCTGTTCAGGGTTTAATTATGGGACTCTTGGATTATTTTCGAAGTTCTCGGCCATCGAGTGCGGCTATCGCCAAAGAGCGCCTGCAAATCTTAGTGGCGCACGAACGCTCGCAACGCTCTCAGCCCGATTATCTCGCCGCCATGCAAAAGGATTTGCTGGAAGTGATCCGCAAATACGTGAATGTAGATCAAAACGCCATTACGGTTTCCATGGAACAGGATGAGAATCGCGAGGTTCTGGAACTCAATATCGTTCTGCCGGAAGACGACGAGCGAAAGCGCAGTCCACGGCGCTGAAGAAAATGAACGCAATAAGTGAAACCATCAGCGATATCGTCGATGCAGTGCCGGCAAGAAAAGCCGATCGTTTAATAAGAATGCTTTAGCGACAAATTTTGGGTTTCGGCGAATCCTCAGCTCAGGTTGCTCACGAAGCCTTTCACCCAAACACACTTGTCGAATGCGTTAGCGCCGACAGTGCTTTTTTCATCCAAACGATCGATACGGATTTTGAACGTTCTCTTCAATAGCACATCATCCAACGATGATACTTGAAACCTTAAGCGCAATGCGTGACCTGGGACGATTGCACGATATTGCGTCCATCCTGATACGCTATGGTTTCGGCGACATGGTCAAGCGCCTAGGACTGGAGCGGCTGCTGGAAAAGGCGGGGCGGGCGCTCAACTGGACCCGCTTCGAGGAACTGCTTCGCCTCGACCCGCCGCAGCGCGTGCGCAAGGCCATGGAAGAGATGGGACCGACCTTCATCAAGTTCGGCCAGATTCTCGCCACGCGAGTGGACTTATTTCCTCCGGACTGGATCGCGGAATTCGAAAAACTGCACGACCGGGTGCCGCCGCTTCCCTTCGAGCGGCTAAGATCGCAGATCCAGGAAGACTTGAACGGTCCGGTTAGCGAAGTGTTCGTCGAGTTCGATGAAACGCCCTTGGCCGCCGCCTCCATCGCCCAAGTCCACCGCGCCCGCCTCCCCGACGGTCAACAGGTGATCGTCAAGATTCGCCGCCCCGGTATTCGGCCGACCATCGAGGCGGATTTGCGCCTGCTCGAGCGGCTCGTTGCCGTCATCGAGCGCGAATTTCCCGATATCCGCCGCTTCCATCCGCAAGAAGTGCTCCGGCAATTCAAGATCTCGCTGCGGAATGAGCTGGATCTTCTCAGCGAAGGCCGGAATACCGAACGGGCCGCCAGTAATTTCGCCGACGACCCCACGATCGTGATACCCAAAGTCTATTGGGAATACTGCGGCGAGCGGATCAACGTTCAGGAATATATCGAAGGGATAGCGGGACGCAATCTCAAGGCCGTCGACGCCGCGGGACTCGATCGCAAAATTCTGGCTCAACGCGGCGCGGACGCCGTGCTGAAGATGGTATTGATCGACGGCTTTTTCCATGCCGATCCGCATCCCGGCAACTTCATTTTCCTTCCCGAGAATCGTCTGGCTTTCATCGATTTCGGCATGGTCGGTTCGCTGTCCGAATCCCGACGGGACCAAGTGGTGGACATGCTCAATGCCATCGTGGTCCGAGATGCCGCGACGGCAGTGGATGTACTGCTGGATTGGGCAGGCGAAGGCGCGCCCAGTACCGAGCGCCTGATTGCCGAAGTGGGCATGTTCATCGATAAGTATCACGGCGTCGCGCTCAAGCAGCTCCGTTTGGGCGACATGCTCACGGAGATGACCAGTCTGATGCGAGATCACCAGCTTACGCTGCCGCCGGATTTGACCATGCTGTTCAAGGCGCTCATTACGCTCGAAGGCGCCGGGCGGCAGCTCGATCCCGATTTCGACATCGTCGCTCAAGCGACTCCACTATTGCAGCAAGCCAGTCTGCTTCGCTACCAGCCCGAGACGCTGATCAGGAAAGGCCAACGCAATCTCGCCAGCCTAATGTCAGTCCTGAGCGCCTTACCGCAAGATGTTCGAAGGCTGATGCGGCTCCTTCGGAGCGGAGCCGTCAACGTCCACGTGGATCTCAGCCAATTGGACCGCTTCGGAATGCTCATGGACCGAGCCGCCAGCCGATTGACCGTCGGGATGGTCACCGCTTCGCTCATCATCGGGTCGTCCATTGTCATGACCGTCAGCGGCGGCCCGACCCTATTCGGCCTGCCGGCCCTTGGCGTTTTGGGATTTACGGCCGCAGGTATCAGCGGGTTATGGGTGCTGATCTCGATCTGGAAGACCTCGCACAGAGGGGAAAGATAATTTCGAAGCGGTTCTGACCGCAGAGTATTATCCCGCCGCCGGAGACCGCCTGCGGCAGAATCGTCGTTGCGATCCGCTCAATCGGTGCAGGCGGGTCTTCTTTCTCCGGGGTTTATTGGTGATGCACAGGACGTGGTGCGCCAGGAGCCGTGGTCGCTGTGGCTTCTTTCTCGATGACGGTGCGGTCGTCAATCTTCAGAAGAGTAATTCCCTGATCCATGATGTAACGGCATTCGGCGCGTTTCGCGGAGCCGACATTGTTCCAGATCAGCGTCACATATTTCACATGATCGCTGTCGGACTCGGATGGGCTGTAAGGATGCGTGCCGATTTCATTCTTCACCGCCTCGGTGCATTTGTCCAAGGCCAAGCTGCTGAGCAGGTTCGACGTTTGCAGGAAAGCGCCCTGTATTTTTTCTTGCGGGGTTTCGCGAGTCGTGCCGACGATGATAAAACCGACAATCATGACAATCGCGAACCCGATTGCGCCTTTGACGACGTTCGATTCCATGGTTTCCTCTCTTTTCGTGTGGTTGGAAATGGAGGCGACTATAACAAAAAACCGGGCCCGGAAAGAGTCTCCTTTGCGGAATATCGATAGCCGGCGTGAGTGGCCAGCCGCGCCGGTTTATCCGGATTTCGCTATACCCGGCTTTTTTTGCCGCACGCTTTTCGCGACCGCCTTCGCGGCCGCTTCGAGATCGAACCGCTCGGGGTCGAAATCTCCGGCCCATTCACGCAGTTCCTCGTATTCCGGACGGTTGGGGTCCGCCAGGGTTTTAAGCAGGTCGGCGTAACCCCACGGTCCCCCGCAGTCTTCCGGCGGACAGGCCCGTTCGCCGGCCAAAAGGCGCGGCCCCAGGCCGTCGTCCAGTAATCGCTTCTCGATGGCGATTTCGTGCCACCAGTCGTCGCCGAAGTCGTACCAGTACCGAAATTTACGGCGATTTCCAAGGACATCGCTTAGCCGGGTCTTTTTCTCCGAAAGCGGCCTCGGCGCGGAACCGAACCCGAAGAGGCCCGGAGCGGAGTCCCCGATGCGCTGCCCCCTACTTCGAACTCGTGCATGTGGTAATCCCCCCAGCCCATGGCGGCCTGGATGACCTTGTGCAATTGGGCGAAGGTCAGATCGTCCGTCACCAGCACCCGACGCAAAATGGGCGGGTCTATGTCCAACAGCGTTATGCGGAGCTGGAGCAGTTTCGCTGGCCTTTGTTTCATGCATTTCCCTCGGTTCGGCTTGCTCGGCGAGTGAGTATTACGCCTTGCGATAAATCTCCGCCCCGCTTTTCACGAATTCCTCCGCCTTTTTCTCCATGCCCGCCGTTAATGCCTCGTTTTCTTTGAGGCCGTGGGTTTGGGCGTAATCGCGCACATCCTGGGTGATTTTCATTGAGCAAAAATGCGGGCCGCACATGGAGCAGAAATGGGCGAGCTTGGCGCCTTCCTGCGGCAGGGTTTCATCGTGGAATTCCAAGGCTTTTTCCGGGTCCAGGCTGAGATTGAACTGATCCGCCCAGCGGAATTCGAAGCGAGCTTTAGACAAAGCGTTGTCCCGAACCTGAGCGCCTGGATGGCCCTTGGCCAGGTCGGCGGCGTGGGCGGCGATCTTGTAGGCGATGATGCCGTCGCGGACATCCTGCTTGTTGGGCAATCCCAAATGCTCCTTGGGCGTGACATAGCAGAGCATAGCGGTTCCGAACCAGCCGATCATGGCGGCGCCGATGGCCGAGGTGATGTGGTCGTAGCCCGGCGCGATGTCGGTCGTGAGCGGGCCCAGGGTGTAGAAGGGCGCTTCCCGGCAAAGCTCTAACTGCTTTTCCACGTTTTCCTTGATCATGTGCATCGGCACGTGGCCGGGGCCTTCGATCATGGTCTGTACGTCATGTTTCCAGGCGATTTCGGTCAGTTCGCCCAAGGTCTTGAGTTCGGCGAACTGGGCCTCGTCATTGGCATCAGCGATGGAGCCGGGTCTGAGCCCGTCGCCCAGGCTGAAGCTCACGTCGTACGCCTTCATGATCTCGCAGATTTCCTCGAAGTGCGTATAAAGGAAGTTCTCCTTGTGATGGGCCAGGCACCACTTGGCCAGGATCGAGCCGCCGCGCGACACGATGCCGGTCACGCGTTTCGCGGTCAGTGGAATGTACGCGAGGCGCACGCCGGCATGGATGGTGAAGTAATCCACGCCCTGCTCGGCCTGCTCGATCAGCGTATCGCGAAAAATCTCCCAGGTCAGTTCTTCGGCCTTGCCGTCTACCTTTTCCAAAGCCTGATAGATGGGTACCGTGCCGATCGGCACCGGCGAATTGCGGATGATCCACTCGCGGGTCTCGTGGATGTTTTTGCCGGTGGACAGATCCATGACCGTATCCCCGCCCCAGCGGATCGACCACAGCATCTTTTCCACTTCTTCCTCGATGGAGGAGGTAACGGCCGAGTTGCCCAGGTTGCAGTTAATCTTCACCAGGAAATTGCGGCCGATGATCATCGGCTCCGATTCCGGATGATTGATATTGGCCGGGATAATGGCGCGGCCGCGGGCGACTTCGTCCCGCACGAATTCCGGGGTGATGAGCTTGGGAATGGACGCGCCGTAGGATTTGCCCGGATGCTGGACTTTGTACAGCTCGCTGATGGCTTCGAGGCGCTGGTTTTCGCGGATGGCGATGAATTCCATTTCCGGCGTGACGAGACCTTTCCTGGCGTAATGCATCTGAGTGACGTTCCCCCCGGATTTGGCTCGATGCGGCGGGCGGATGTGCTCGAAGCGAAGATGGGCGAGAGCGGGATCGGCCTGGCGCTTGCGCCCATACTCGGAACTCGGTCCGGACAGTTCCTCGGTGTCGCCGCGCTCCCTGATCCAGGCCTCGCGCAAGGCGGGCAAACCCTGACGTAGATTAATACTTACGTGCGGATCGGTATAAGGCCCGGAGGTGTCATAGACATAAACCGGCGGGTTTTTTTCCGCGCCGAAGCTGGCCGGGGTATCCGACTGGACGACCTGGCGCATGGGCACGCGGACATCGGGACGGCTGCCCTGGACATAGATTTTTTCTGAAGCGGCGAACGGCTTAATGGAGGCTCGTTTGGCGGTTACTGCTTCATGCAGGAATTCTTCGGGAAATGCGCTCATCGCTTTCTCCTGGACAAAAAACGGAAAAAGGGGGCGCAGGCAAGACGGGTCCATCGCCAGGCTCAGGACAGGCTTTCCTACGCCGGTGTTAACCGGATCAGGTTCGAAGGGTGTTTCTCAGCCCTGCAAGAGACGTCTAATGAGTCGGTTTAGGTTTGCCGGCTCATCAGGAACCGCAGCAGGGCACCCCCAGCCTTACGGACATCAGGCTAAGCTAAAGCATGGAGGAGGATTTGGCAAGGCAGGGGAATTGCTAGTATGCAGCGATTTAAGCGTTTTGGATTTTGCCGCGTAAGTGAGTGGACTTATCCGCAGAAATCACCGAAGTACGCTGATTTCGAAGGAGAACTTCAATGGATACGGTAATTGAACGCGTCATTCGTGCTTTCAACGGCCATTTTTATGCCGTCGCGGGCGTCGTGATGGGCTTTTTCGACGACCCCGCACAAACACAGGAATGCGCCCATCAAATTGCAGACTTGACCCATCACGAGGTCGAAGTTTTTGGAAATCAACTGATAATGGTGCTTTGACAGTCGGGGCACCATGCTCGCCGGACTCCGGCCTACCAGCTCCGAATGGCAGCCTGCGCCGGTTTCGAGCGACTAAATGCGAACCGCCGGTATATAAACCAGAATCGCCATAACGATTCCGGAATTTCCGGCAGAAGGTGATGCCGCAGCTCGGGATTGAATTGCGCCTGCGGCTCGAATGCATCATACGCAAGCAGATCTGCAGCCGTGATCCGGCGGGCGTGAAACGTGTCGGTAGACACCGGGACGATCAGCAAGCGCCCGTTTTCGAGCTCCCGCGCCGTCAGCGCCAGCAGGAGTTTCCCGTTGACCGTATCGGCCCCTTCGACTAGACGCCCCTCTGCATCGCACCAATACCCGCTGGTCTCGAGAGCGATATCTGCGGCGCCTTCGAAATGCAGGCGAAACGTATAAATCTCCAGGTCCGATTCATTTTCATGTTTATGGGAATTTGTCTTCATCGACCGAATCTCTCGAGCGTTTCGTACACTCAATAGGTTAGGGCAAAGCAAGCGATAATTCCGTGACGTATTTCCCAATTCCACTCCGTATAATGTAGCTGGCTCCAGGGACAAGAGCCGGCGGGATCTTGGACTGTCATGGACAGCTTCAAAATGCCCAAGTGACGAACTCTGTGGCGACGGATTCTTGCGATCGGGACTCTCTCCGGGATTTGATTGTAGTGATATCAGCCAATAACCCTTCTGCTCTTCAACGTGCGGCCCCGGACACTCGAAACACGTCATGAGCGTTCGAAATCGCCAGGTGCTTGCGGGTTTTTGGTTCGGCCGAGCGCCGTTTCTGATTGGGCTCAGCGGTTTATTGCTCAGCCTCCTGCCCGCTCTGTCACAACTCGAAGAGGGATTCGGTCTCGGACTGCTGTACCGCTTGAGAGGCGCGGAACAACCTCCCGAGGAAATCGTGATCGTGGGGATCGATCACGAGTCCGCGCTGCGCTTGCAGACCCCGAACGAACCTCAGTCATGGCCTCGCCGGCTCAACGCGAAGGTCATTCAAAATATTCAGGCATCCGATGCCGAGCTGCTCGCGTTCAATGTCTTTTTTTTCAGCGCGGCGTCCGATCCCAGTGACGACCGGGAAATGGCCGATGCGATGAGCCGCATGGGGCGCGTTATACTGACCGATTACGTCAAACCCCGTCAGATTTCCCCAGGCGTTTACCTGGAATCGGTCGTACACTCCACGGACCCACTCGCCGACGCAGCTTTGACAACCGCGCCGTTCCTGGTGCCGAAGAATGACAACGGAATAGCCCGGTTTCTCACCTTCTTCGGAGAAGAAACTCAGGCTACGCTGCCCACCCGGCTGCAGTTAGCCTACGCCCTGCGCACAGCCCGTGACGATCTGGCCGACGCGTTCGCCCGCGCCGCGCCCGATGCCGCAGGCTTCATCAAGAATCTGCGAACCGAGCGGGAGCAGTTCGATGTCCTGCCGAGAGAGCTTACCGCGCTGCTCCGGTCTCGAGCCGACCTGCTTCCGATCCTAGAAAAGAATCTACAGCAAAGACCGATACCCGAAAAAACGCGCCGAATGCTGCGCTCCCTGCTTCGCGTTCATGAAAATACTGGCGCGCGTTATTTCAATTATTATGGTCCCGCCCACACCTTTCCGACGATTCCTTATTACAAGCTTACCGACTCACCGTCGGAAGAACTCAAGCGATCGCTCAGGGGCAAGATCGTTTTGATCGGATACCTCGAAGATTTTCAACCCGAAAATACCGAAGGTCTGTTTAATTCACCGTATTCCACGGTCAGCTCGGTGGAATTGGCGGCCACCGCAGTGGCCAACCTGCTCGAAGACAAATCCGTGCTGCCGGCACTCACGCCACTGAAAGAGCTTATTTGGCTAGTCCTCTGGGGGCTTACGCTAGGCGTATGCGCTCAACTGCTCTCGATTCAAAAGGCGCTGGCCTTTATTGTGGCGCTGAGCGGTGGGTATTTATTGACGGCATGGGCGCTCTTTCGCGCCAACGGGTTGTGGCTGCCGCTGTTCATTCCACTGCTTTGGCAGGCACCGGCAGCCTTGACGACCAGCATGCTCATCGGTTATCTGCGGCGCGTCAGACGCGAAGAAAAAATGCAGTCGGTGATCGAGCGCTTCATTCCCGTAGACGTGTTCAGCCAGCTAACCCGCGATAACGAGATGAAGGCGTTGCCGTCATACGGACGTTTGACCCACGGCATCTGCCTTGCCACCGACGCGGGCCGTTATACGTCCTTGGCCGAGACCATGGAGCCTATGGCTCTCGCCGATCTGATGAACGATTACTACCGGGTCATCTTTCAGCCGGTGGTGCGGCATGGGGGATGGGTTTCCGACGTGATCGGGGATGCTATGTTGGCGATTTGGACCAGCGAAGCCGACGGTTCGAAGATGAGACGCGACGCACTGCAAGCCGCTTTGGAAATCCAACAGGCGGTCCGCCGATTCGAACGCCATCATGGGCTGCATTTTCCGGTCCGGATCGGCATTCACTGCGGCGATCTCCGCATCGGTTATGTCGGCACCGACAGTCGCGGCGAAATCCGGGCGGTCGGCGATACGGTCAACATCGCCGCGCGTTTGGAAGCTTTGAACAAGATACTCGGCACGGAAATCCTGGTGTCGGAAGCGGTACTGGCCGGCATTGCCGAGACACGGGCCAGACGCTTGGGCCAATTTCTCTTGGCCGGGAAAACGAAGCCGGTATCGGTAGCCGAATTGATATCCCGATCGGGCTTGAAAACGCCCCCTTTGCAAGAGTTTCAAACCCGGTTTGAGAGTGCCCTGGCCCATTTCGAAGCCGAGCGATGGCCTGAAGCCCATGCCGCTTTCACTCAGCTTGTCCTACAATTACCTGATGACGGACCGACCCGGTTTTATCTCAAAACATGCGAAGCGCGTCTCGGGGGGACGCATCCGGCCGGCGGTCAACCGCTCGGCATTCGTGTCGAAAAGTCGGACTCGGCCCATCCGCTGACCAAATAAGCCTGGATTTACGCAAGAGAACTTTCGGTCCCCTTCTCCGAAGGAGAAGGTTAAGGTGAGGCGATGTCACTCGTCCTATCTTGGACCTCGCTTCGCCGTGGTCTTTCCCCAAGCGGGAAGAAGCAACAGGCGTAAGTTCCAAGAGCATTTTCATCCTTTTCGCTTAGACGTAGGGGGCGCTCACTCGCCACGATTCCAGCGGAGCCGGTTGCGGCTACCGTAGATCGGAATCGAAAACGTGCTAGCTCTCGCGATGAGAGGGTTTGGCTGGGGAAGGAACGAAAAACGTAGGGCCTGTAACAATAACTCAAAAAATCTTTCGCAGTCTGATGCAAAAATCCGCCAAATTGTTTCTGACGATCGCTGCCGCATTCATCGCAAGCGACCCCGGTATCGCCGCCACGTGCGAACAATGGACCGCCCGTCTGGTGTCGGCCCAAGGCCAGGTCGACATTCAACCCTCCGGAAGGCCGTCATGGGCGCCGGTAGAGGAGCAGCAACTCTTCTGCCCCGGCGATAAGATCCGCACGCAGATCCGCAGCCGCGCATCGCTGCAATTGCCGAATCAGACCTACATCTCGCTCGATCAGGACACCACTGTCGTGTTTTCCAAGGTGAAGGCGGAAGAGCCGTCCTGGCTCGAGCTGCTCACCGGCGCCTTGTACGCCCGGAGCCGAACGCCCAAACCCCTCGATATCCGGACGCCGTTCATCAATGCCGCCATCAAGGGGACCGAGTTTCTCATCAAGGCCGGGCCGCAGGGCGGCCAGGTCACGGTCTTCGAAGGAGAAGTCGAGACCTCGAACGCCGAAGGACGAGTCGTGCTCAAGGACGGCCAGACCGCCGTTGCTTCGCGCAACGAGGCACCGCGCCTGGCCTTGCACGTGCGCCCGGAAGACGGCGTCCAGTGGGCGCTCTATTTCCCGCCGCTGGTGGATTACGCCGCGCTGCAGGCTCGAGTCCGCGACCCACAGGTCGTCGAGGGAATCCGCCTTTATGCCAACGGCGATATCGCCGGAGCCCTGGCCGCGCTGGACCGCGTGCCGGAAGCAAGACGTGATGCCGATTTCGCTGCCCTCTACGCCGGTTTGCTGCTGAGCGTGGGACGGGTAGACGAAGCGGAACCGCTGCTGACCGCGTATACCAAAGGCGCGAAGACGCCTGCGCCCATCGATGCCTTGCGCTCGATCATCGCCCTGGCCCGCAATCAGAAGCCCGAAGCCCTCCGACTGGCGAATGCGGCGATTCAAAGCGACCCCGCTTCGGCTTCGGGCTGGATGGCGCAATCCTATGCGCGTCAAGCCGATTTCGATCTCGAAGGCGCGCTCGAAAGCATCGACCACGCCGCTGCTCTCGATCGCGGCGATGCCTTGATCCAGGCACGCCGCGCCGAGCTGCTGGCGGGTCTGGACCGCTGGTCGGACGCGCGGAAAGCGGCCGAAAGCGCCGTTGAAATCAACCCGCGCAATCCGCGCGCTCATGTCGTGCTCGGCTTCGTCGAACTCATGGACGGAGACACGTCCGGGGCGCTGGCGAGCTTCCGGAAAGCATCCGAACTGGATTCGGCCGATCCCCTCGCCCGTTTCGGCTCGGGGCTGGCCCTGGTCCGGAGGGGCGAGTTGAAGGAGGGCACCGCGGCCATCGAGACCGCGGCCAGCCTCGATCCCAGCGATGCCCTGATCCGCAGCTATCTCGGCAAAGCTTATTACGAACAGAAGCGCAACGCGGTCGCCGAAAAGCAGTTCAATCTCGCCAAGACCTTCGATCCCAAGGACCCCACGCCCTGGTTCTACGACGCCATCAAAAAGCAGACCGAAAACCGGCCGGTGGAGGCGTTCAAGAATCTGCAAAACGCGATCGAGCTGAACGATAACCGCGCGGTCTATCGCTCCAAGCTGGCCCTGGACGACGATCTGGCCGCCCGCAGCGCCGCGCTGGGACGCATCTACACCGACCTCGGATTCGGCCAGCGTGCCGTGGTGGAAGGCTGGCGCTCGCTCGGCATCGAGCCGGCCAATTATTCGGCGCACCGGCTCCTGGCCGACACCTACTCCTCCCTGCCGCGGCACGAGATCGCCCGCGCCAGCGAAGTGCTGCAATCGCAGTTGCTGCAACCCATCAACACCACCCCGGTGCAGCCCCATTTGGCCGAGGGCCGGCTGCTGATCCCGGAAGGCGCGGGGCCGTCGCGACGCTCGTTCAACGAGTTCAATCCCATGTTCACCCGGGACCGCTTCAGCTTCCAGGCCTCCGGCATCACGGGGAGCAACGATACCCATGGGGAAGAACTGGTCCACGCCGGGCTATGGGACAACTTCTCCTACAGCCTAGGCCAGTTCCATTACGAAACCAACGGCTTCCGTGAGAATAACGACTTGCGCCAGGACATCTACAACGTCTTCGCCCAGGGCATGATCAACCCCGGCCTCAGCCTCCAGGCCGAATACCGCCACCGGCATCTGGAGCACGGCGATTTGTTTTTCAACGGCGACCTGGAGGATTTCGACGACACCTTCAAGCGCGAACTGAAAACCGACAGCGTGCGGACCGGCCTTCGTTATTCGCCCACCGCGAATTCCGACCTGATTTTTTCGGCCATGTATCTGGATACTTTGCGAAGTAATGGTCAGCAAGCTTCGTTTTTCGGAATGCCGATCGACATCTCGACGACTGCCAGCCAGCGCGGCTTCATGGGGGAAGCCCAGTATATCTACCGGCGTGACCCCTTCGATTTGATCCTGGGCGGGGGCAGCCGAGATATTTCCGCGGATTTGTCCAATGATCTTGGCTTTTTCGCACAGCGGATCGCTTACGACATTCGCCACAGCAACGCGTATCTCTATTCCCATATCCGCTTTCCGAACACTATGACCTGGACGCTGGGCGTCAGCTACGACTCGTCCCGCAATCAATGGGTCGGGGATTTCGACCAGGTCAACCCGAAACTGGGGCTGATGTGGGAACTCACGCCGGACACCATCCTGCGTCTCGCCGCATTCCGCACCTTCGATCGCGGCATCGAGGAAGACGTGACCATCGAGCCGACCCAGATCGCCGGGTTCAACCAGTTCTTCGACGGTTTTGCAGCGACGGATGCCCGGCGTTACGGTGTAGGCCTCGATCACAAGTTTTCGCCCGGTCTCATGGCCGGCCTGGAAGCCTCGTTACGCGACGTAATCGTTCCTCTGCCTCTCGCCACGGCTTTGGACGCGCCGACCTTTATCTCGAAACGGGAGGAAATGCTATATCGCGCCTACGCCTATTGGGCGATCAACGACAATTTCTCCGCTAGCCTCGAATATCAATACGATATCTTCTCGGTCGGAAGCTTGACCTCATACAAGAACCATATTGCCCCACTCAGCCTTAGCTATTTTCATCCCTCGGGCCTGTCGAGCACCGTCACGGTCACCTATGTCAATCAAGAAGCTTATGAGGGCAAGGAGGAGTCCTTAAAGGGGCACGACGACAACCAATTTGCGCTGCTCGATTTTGCCCTGAAATATCGTTTACCCTATCGCTACGGTACGGCAGGATTCGTCGTCAAAAACCTGCTGGATCAACGATTCGACTTCCTGGGGCAGAACGCCTTCGGGGTTCGAACGAGGCGCCTGGAGGAAACGCCTTTGTTTATTCCGGAAAGGACGATGTTTTTTCAACTCACGCTGGCATTCTGAGGACGCTATGGCAATGTCTTGGAATGCCGTCAAACTGAGAGGGACGTATGAGCGATCAGGCATCAGAACAACAAAAAGGCAACGCGGCTTGGGAATTTGTTAAACGGTATAAAAAGCCGCTGATAGCGGGCGGCGCTGGTGGTGGAGGGCTACTCTACTATGCGGCGGTGCAATGCGGCTACGTATGTCCGGCGGGGTACTGGTTTTATTGGGCATCCGGAAGTTGTATGCCGTGCTGAACTGACCGGGAGGGTGCGCCACGCACCCTCCGTCTTGCCGTCGAATCCGCCCGCCGTTCCCCGAACTGCAAACCGCCCGCCCCGGTTTTTCCCGCCCGCTCCCCAACGCCACCGATTTAAGTAGGCCGGGATAAGGCACCAGCCGTTCCCGACAAAACGCCCGAGTGCCGGACCAATCGGCCAGGAGCCGATTGGCACGCGTTGCGCCCGAAGGGGACGGCACAAGGAGGTGCTGCATGACAAACCGGCAGGATAGCCGGTTTGCACGGCAGCGCCGCCCAGAGGGTGCTGCACTGGGATGCGCGGCATGAATCGCTTCGCTTATTCCGGCCTACACGACGTCTCATTCAAGCAATATAGCCCTGGTAGGTTGGGATAGGGCCGCAGCCGTTCTCAGCATTTCCGCACGGAACTTTCTGGATGCGTCAGTGCTCCCGCTCGATTTCCGAGCTCGCCGCACCAGTAACGGAAATATTTCACAGAACTCCGTATTCCAGGCGCGTAAGTTGAGTCTAGCTCCCGCAAGGGACCGCAAAAACATCGGCTTATTCCGAAGGAGCATTATGCACGTTTCGGTTTCGCGTCTTCGGACGAGCATTTTGAAAATACCCGACACGGTCGCCCTAGGCGATCGAGGCAAATGAGTAGGCTTATGACGTACATGGTTCAAAGGGGCCTTGCCGAACGCTCCAACAGGCTTCTCTATATCGGCGTGTCGGTAATAATCACGACCTTTGCCTGCATCTCAGCCCTGGTGCTGTTCGTCTTTCTGCCGCAGGATAGTTTCGGAACGGCGGCGCGGACGAAAGAGCGCTCAGCCTTCGGAATAGTCGTGAACGCCACCGGAATCGATAATCCGGCAAAAGCCACACTCCCCGAAAAGTCGGAATCGAAAAGATGAATGGATTCGCTAAGACCGCGGCAGGTAGAGTCAAACGCGTAAGCGGTCCAACCGCACTCCGCTTTAGATAATACGAATACGCCTCCGCGGCGACTCTTCGGGACCGAACTTCAGCGCCGGTCCTTTTTTTTGAGGCCGACAGATCGAATATGAACTAACATTTAGCTCTGTCGCATCGTACCCCGAACTTCGAGATTGACGGGAGAGATCGATAGCCTTCGTTTCCTTCCAGTTGAACGCGATTGTGTCGAACGAAACGCTACAGGGATTGAAAAACATCCCGTATTTTTCCGAAGTCGCCGATGCCGCTCTTGCGGAACTGGCTTCCTGCGCGGCCATAAAAAGCTATCCGAAGAATTCGGTCATCATTCGCGAGGGCGAAGAAGGCGGAGCGCTGTTCATTATCCTTTCGGGCAAGGTGCAGGCCTATCTGAGCAGCGCAAACGGGCGCATGGTGATTCTTTCGAATCAGGGCGCGGGCTCGTTTTTCGGGGAGCTGTCCTTGCTAGACGGCGAACCCCGTTCGGCCTCGATAGAGGCCCTGGAATCGACGGCATGCAGCTTGATTCCGCGCCACGCGTTGAAAACTTGGCTGACAAACCATCCGGACGCCGCCTTCAGCATCATCCGAAGCCTGACTCAGCGGATCCGCAGTTTGACCGAGAATGTCCGGGGACTCGCGCTGTCGGACGTTTACGGGCGCTTGGTCAAAGCCCTTTACGACATGGCCGTCGAGAACGAGAAGGAATGGATCATCTTGGAAAAACCGACCCATCAGGACTTAGCCAACATCATCGGCTGCTCCCGGGAGATGGTCAGCCGCATCATGAAGGACTTGGAACGTGGCGGCTATCTCTCGACCGAACGCAAATCCATACGCATCCACCGGAAGTTGCCCGCGTCCTGGTGACGGAGAGGATCGGAGTGAGGGTCCGGGCAAGGCATTAAACCTGCCCGATGCTGCACTCATCCCGTCGCCATGAGCATCACCTCGGCCGGATGATAAGCCCGCGCTCCGAGTCCGTCGGCGATTTGGCGGCGGCAGCTGGTGCCGGGCGCCACGATTAGGGTGTCGGTTCCAGCCTCTCGGATAGCGGGAAACAGGACCAGTTCGGCGATGTCCAGCGACACGGCGTAGTGCTCGTTTTCGTAGCCGAAAACGCCGGCCATGCCGCAGCAGCCGGAGGGAATAGGCTGGACGTCGACGCCGGGAATCAGGGACAGCGCCTTTAACAGCGGCTGCATTCCGAGCAGCGCTTTCTGATGGCAATGGCCGTGCACCAGCAGCGTCTTGCCTGCCAGTGCATCGCCAAACGGATTTTCGTCGAGCCGCCCGAACTCGCGATCGATGAACTCCTCGAAGGTCAGGGTGCGATCCGCCACGACGCGCGCCTTTTTCCTGAGCTCCTCGCCCTGCAGCAGATCCGCCGCTTCGTCGCGGAAGGTCAGGATTTCCGAAGGTTCGAGACCAATGATCCAGCGGCCCGTTACCGCCCAAGGGTACAGCCGCTCGACGGCTCGGCTCAGCCGTTTCCGGGCGGCGCGCAAAAGACCTTGGCTGATCTGTATCCGCCCGGATTCGAGACAGGGCGTTGCCGCCATGCGAATCCCGAGCCGTTCCAGAACCTCGTATGCCGCGATGGCCAACCGGGGTTCGTAGTATTCGGTGAAGGGATCGTTGAACAGCAGGACGTCTCCGCGCCGACCGGCGGGTTCGGCTCCATGCCGCCGCTTCAGCCATCGGCTGAATGGCTCGCCGGCCAGAGGCGGCATAGGACGCTCCGGATGAAAGCCCAGCCGGGATTTGGCCCAGATCTGCGCCAGCACAGCGTTGGAGAGGGCAGGTGCGAAGCCCGCGATCCGGCTGAGCCGGTCGAAATTCCCCACGATCCTTGCCCGCCACGGCACGCCGGATCGGTCGTAATGCTGCTGCAGGAATTCCGCTTTCATGCGGGCCATGTCCACGTTGGCGGGGCACTCCGACTTGCAGCCCTTGCAGGCGAGGCAAAGGTCGAGGACTTCCCGCAGAAGTTCGCGGTTTGTTTTCTCCCAGGGTTCAGGATTGTCCATGACCTGCCGGAAGATGTTGGCGCGGCCGCGGGTGCCGTGTTTTTCCTCGCGTGTCGCCATATAGGACGGGCACATGGTGCCGCGCCCGGCGCTCTTCAGGCAGGCCCCGGCGCCATTGCACTTCGACGCGGCAACCCTGAAGCCGGCCTCGCGGCTCCAATCGAAATAAGTGGCAACCGGTTTTCCGTCCTCATGCGCCCTCAGATCCGAAATCAAAGGCGGTGGATCGAAGATCTTGTGCGGGTTCAAAAGATCGTGAGGATCGAAGGCGGCTTTGATCCCGCGCAAGAGTCCGTAAAGTTCATCGCCCAGCATAGCGGACAGATAAGGCGATCTCAGGCGGCCGTCGCCATGCTTGGCACTGATCGTCCCGCCGAAGCGGATCACCTCTTCGAATACTTCTTCGAGGATACGCTGGTAAAGACGCCGGCCGTCCCGGCTGCCGAGATCGAGCAAGGGGCGGAAATGCAGCACGCCCCATCCGGCCGGACCGAAGACGACGCAATCCGTGCCGTGGCGGCCGATGATCGAAAGCACCGCGTCGGCATAAGCGGACAGATCCGTGACGGCCACCGCCGTGTCTTCGATGCCGGTTACGGCTTTGACCGGACCCGGCATGCCCATAAGGAGGCCCAATCCTGCTGCGCGCAGGGCCAGCGCCCGCTCCCGGAGCGGAGACTCGAGCACCTTCCGAGAATAGCCAAGGTTCCGCACGCGCAATTCGGCCATCAGACTCTCGACGGCGGCGGCAGCCCTGTCGCCGGTTTCGTCCACGAAATCGATCAGCAGCACGGCGGCGGGATCGCCCTCGATCCAGAACCGGTTGCGTTGCTGCTCGAGATTGGTCTGGGTTAGCGTCAGGATGTGCCGGTCCACCAATTCCACCGCCGAGGGCCGATGGCCCAGCGCTATGGCGACTGTCGAAAGGGCTTGCGACAGGCTGTCGAACTGGACGCAAACCAAGCGTCGCTGGGCAGGCAGCGGCGCAAGGTTCACTTCGATTTCGCTGACTAAAGCCAGGGTCCCCTCGCTGCCGCAGAGCAATCGGGCCAGATTGAAGGACGGCCCTCGGGACTCCCAAGGCTGCCCGCGCGCCAGCACGTCCAGGGGATAGCCGGCATTGCGGGGAATGCCGTCGGGACTGGGAAACCGCTCGAGAATCAGCGCCCGGTGGCGGTCGATCGCCTGAAACACGGCACGGTAAATCCGCCCTTCCAGATTATCCAGCGCCAATTTTTCCCGAAGCTGCTCGTCGTTAAGGGATTCGAATCGGGCAACGTTGCCGTCACTCAAGACGGCTTCGACGGATAACACGTGATCCCGGGTCGTGCCGTAGCGCAAGGCATGGCTGCCCCAGGCGTTGTTGCCGAACATGCCGCCGATTGCGCAGCGGTTGGAGGTGGACGGATCGGGGGCGAACATCAGTCCTAATGGATGCAATGCATCGTTGAGATCATCGCGGATCACGCCCGGCTGGACCCGCGCCCGCCGCCGCTCGGGGTCGATCGCGAGAATCCGGTCCATATGGCGGGTGAAATCGATCACCAGGCCATCACCGACGCACTGCCCCGCCAGACTGGTGCCGGCCGCACGGGGAATCAGCGGCAGTCGTTCCTGGGCGGCGAATCTCATCAGCGTCACGCAATCGTCCCGGTGCCTAGGCCGCACCACGGCCAAAGGCACCTTCTGGTGGGGCGAAGCGTCCGTGGCATAAAGCAGGCGCGAGAGCCGGTCGGCCAACAGTTCCCCTTCGAGTGCTTGGCCCAGAATCGAGAGTTTTGAAGGCAGTTCGGATGTCATGATGGATGGACTCGTTGACTGATTAGACCTGGGATGGGCCCGGAGGTTAGAGGCTTCACTGTCGGTGGGATGTGGAAACCAGGGTTTTGTGGGGTGGGTTAGGCGCACTCCGGTATGCGCTGATTGTTGATCACTGTGCTTCGCGTGCGCCGTAACCCACCCGATCAATGCTCGGCGGCCGTGCCACTTGCTTCGGTGGGTTGCGCGCCTGACTCGGAGGGCTGCACGCGGTGGTCCGGAGGCGCACCTAACCCACCCCCTACCACGGGAAGGATAAACCTGGCCAAGCGAGCCTATGGCGCGTACCGATTATTCCGTGTTAGCTTTGCAGTAAATCGGCAGGAGTGAGCACGATGCGGTCGCTGGAAGGAAAACGGGCGCTGGTGTGCGGCAGCAGTCAGGGAATAGGCCGAGCTATCGCTCTGCATTTCGCGGATCAAGGCACCGAGGTCATTCTTCTTGCCCGCAACGAGTCGGCGTTGCAGCTCGTCTGTGACGAGCTCAGTACCGCGCACGGGCAAAAGCATAGCTATCTGGTGGCCGACTTCGGCTATCCCGATCGCTTGAAGCAGATTCTGGAACAACGCCTGCCAGAACTTCTCCCGATACACATCCTGGTCAACAACATCGGTGGACCGCCGGGTGGGCCTCTGTACGAGGCCAAGGTCGAGGAATTCACCGAAGCCTTCACCCGCCATCTCATCTGCAGTCATATTCTCGTTCAGGCCCTGCTCGCCGGCATGAAAGGCGAAAATTTCGGCCGGATCATCAATATCGTTTCGACCTCGGTCAAGCAGCCGATTCCGGGACTCGGCGTCTCCAACACGGTGCGTGGAGCCATGGCCAACTGGGCCAAGACCTTGGCGGGAGAACTCGCGCCCTTCGGCATCACCGTGAACAACATCCTTCCGGGAGCGACCGAGACGGCAAGGCTCCGGTCGATCATGGAGGCCAAAGCCCGCAGTTCGAACAAATCCATCGATGACGTGGTCGAACAGACTAAACGCTCGATTCCGCTGGGCCGTTTCGGAAAACCCGAAGAAATCGCCTATGCGGCGGGTTTTCTCGCGTCCGACTTCGCCTCCTATATTACCGGGATCAACCTGCCCGTCGACGGGGGACGTACGATGAGCTTGTAAATATGCAACGAATCGCGAATTACATTGCCGGCGAACTCGTTCCGCCCGTCTCCGGCCGCTACCTCGAAAACATCGAGCCGGCCACCGGTCGCCGTTATTCGGAAGTGCCGGATTCCGATGCCGCCGATATCGACCGGGCCGTGGCCGCCGCGAAAAAGGCATTTCTCGCCTGGGCCGAGGCTCCGCTGGAAGAGCGATCCAGGCTGCTGCGCCGGATCGCGGATCTCATCGAAGCCAAAACGGACGCACTCGCCCGCGCCGAATCGGTCGATGCCGGAAAGCCCCTGAGCGCGGCGCGCCAGGTCGACATCCCGAGAGCCGCCGCCAATTTCCAATTCTTCAGCTCCGCCATCCAGCATTTCTTTTCCGAATCCCATGCCATGGGAAGTCAGGCGCTGAACTACACCCTTCGGGTGCCACTCGGCGTCGTCGGCTGCATCTCGCCATGGAACCTCCCGCTTTATCTCTTTACCTGGAAAGTGGCGCCCGCGCTGGCGGCGGGAAACACGGTCGTCGCCAAGCCCTCGGAGCTGACGCCGATGACGGCGTTTTACCTTTCGGAAATCTGCCGGGAAGCGGGGCTTCCGCCAGGAGTTTTGAACATCGTTCACGGCACCGGCGCCAAAGTCGGGCAAAGCCTGGTCGAGCATCCGGACATCGAGGGCATCTCCTTCACCGGCGGCACCCAAACCGGTGCCCGGATCGCCCAAACCGCGGCCCCTAAGTTCAAAAAGCTCTCTCTGGAACTGGGCGGCAAGAATCCGAACATCATCTTTGCCGATTGCGATTTCGAACGTGCCGTAAGCACCACGGTCCGCTCGTCCTTCTTCAACCAAGGCGAGATTTGTCTGTCGGGGTCTCGGATCTTTATCGAACGACCGATTTTCGAGAAATTCAGAGACGAGCTTCTGCGGAGGACCCAGGCGCTGCGCGTGGCCGATCCCTTGAGCGGAGACAGCGACGTTGGCGCGCTCATTTCCGAAAACCACCTCCGCAAGGTGCTGTCCTACATCGATCTGGCGCAGACGGAAGGCGGGCGGATTCTGACCGGCGGCAAGCAGGTGCGTCTTGAGGGGCGTTGCGAAAACGGCTTCTTTGTCGAGCCGACGATCATCGAGGGGCTTACTCCGGACTGCCGGGTCAATCAGGAAGAAATCTTCGGCCCCGTGGTCACCCTGATGCCCTTCGATCGCGAAGACGAAGCGATCGAGTACGCCAACAGCACCATGTACGGGCTCTCCGCCACGGTCTGGAGCGAAAACGTCAAGCGTTGCCATCGCCTCGCGAATCGGATTCATTCCGGGGTGATCTGGATCAACTGCTGGCTGCTCCGGGATCTTCGAACGCCCTTTGGCGGCATGAAGCAATCGGGTGTGGGCCGGGAAGGCGGCTTCGAGGTGCTCAAGTTTTTTACCGAACCCAAGAACGTCTGCGTTTATCTCGGAGGATAGCGCGCATGACGAGTCAGCGCATCGATTCGGAAAAAGCACCGGAACCCGTGGGCCTCTATCCCCATGCCAGGCGGGTGGGAAATCTCTTGTTTCTTTCAGGCGTCGGGCCGAGAAAACGTGGCACCAAGGCGATTCCGGGCGTTCAGCTGGACGAAGACGGGAACATCGTTGCCTACGACATCGAAGCGCAGTGCCGCTCGGTTTTCGAAAACGTCCGCCACATCCTGGAAGAAGCGGGCTCCCACTGGGACAAACTGGTGGATGTCACCGTCTTCCTGACCGATATGGAAAAGGATTTCCCGGTCTACAACCGGCTCTACGCCGAATACTTCAAAAGCAATCAGCCCTGCCGGACGACCGTCGAAGTGTCGAGGCTGCCGACCCCCATCGCCATCGAGCTGAAGTGCATCGCGACCATCGAATGAGAACGGAGGATCGCCGTGAGAGAACTCAAGCCTTTCAACTTCCGTGAGTGGATAGCCGAACACCGTCATCTGCTCAAACCCCCGGTCTGCAACAAACAGGTGTTCGAGGACGCGGAATTCATCGTCATGGTGGTGGGCGGCCCCAACCGCCGCAAGGATTATCACTACGACGAAGGCGAGGAGTTCTTCTACCAGATCGAAGGCGACATGGTCCTCAAGATCATGGAGGATGGAAACCCTAAGGACATCCGCATCCGGGAAGGCGATATCTTCCTCCTGCCGCCGCGCGTTCCCCATTCGCCCCAGCGCTTCGCCGACACGGTGGGGTTGGTCATCGAGCGGAAGCGAAGGCCTACGGAAAAGGACGGCCTCCTGTGGTACTGCGATAACTGCTCGAATCTGCTCTACGAGGAGTATTTCCACCTCGAGAACATCGAGAAGGACTTGCCGCCGGTTTTCGAGCGGTTCTATTCGAGCGAGGAAAACCGGACGTGCAAGAGGTGCGGGACGGTGATGGAGGTGCCCTGACTATATTTACCGCATCCATAGTGATGTCGTTAGTTCCCTCTCCCTTCGGGACAAATCGGCAGGATAGCCGATTTGCACGCGCGAGCGCCGCTTGCGGCTCCGCACAGGGAACGTGCGGAGTGATTGGGTCAGGGTGAGGGGATCCAAGTTAGGTTTTCTTCCGATGAAGCAACTGGCCAGAACGCTACGAAAACAACAGACCGACGCGGAGAAATTATTGTGGAGCCAGTTGAGGAACCGCCAGCTGGAAGGTTGCAAGTTCCGTCAGCAACAACCCATTGGCCCCTACATCGCTGACTTCCTTAGTCTAGAACCGAAGCTGATCATTGAACTCGACGGCGGGCAGCATACCGAGCAACAGGATGAGGACAGCAAGCGAACCCGGTACTTGCAAGTTTTGGGTTATCGGGTGTTGCGGTTTTGGAACCACGAAGTACTAAACGATCTTGATGCGGTGTTGGAGGCAATACGAATTGCGATAGTTGTTTAATCCCCTCACCCCAACCCAATCACTCCGCACGTTCCCTGTGCGGAGCCGCAAGCGGCGCTCGCGCGTGCAAATCGGCTATCCTGCCGATTTGTCCCGAAGGGAGAGGGAGCAACGGCGGTTTGAACAAGGCTCACCAGTGAGCACGTGGAAAGTAGACATGCTCAAAATCGACATCCATACCCATATTCTGCCGAAGAACTGGCCCGATCTTCGCGAGCGGTATGGCTACGGCGGATTCATCCAGCTCGACCATCATCGGCCGGGTTGTGCGCGCATGCTCAAGGATGGCGAGTGCTTCCGGGAGATCAGGAGCAACTGCTGGGACGCCGGAACCCGGCTTAGGGACTACGATGAGTTCGGCGTGCAGGTTCAGGTGCTCTCCACCGTACCGGTCATGTTTTCATATTGGGCGAAACCGGCGGATACCCTCGATCTCTCGAAACTGCTGAACGATCACATTGCCGGCGTCGTCGCCGAGTTCCCCAAACGCTTCGTCGGGCTGGGCACCCTCCCGATGCAGGCGCCGGATCTTGCCGTCCGGGAACTGGAGCGCTGCGTTCGGAATCTGAATCTGGCCGGCATTGAGATCGGCACCCACGTCAACGGCTTCAATCTGAACGAGGACCTGTTGTTCCCTGTCTATGAGGCGGCGGAGGATCTGGGAGCGGCCCTCTTCGTGCACCCCTGGGATGTCTTGGCCAACGAACGGATGAAGAAATACTGGCTGAGCTGGCTGGTCGGCATGCCCGCGGAAACCGCCCTGGCCATCTGCTCGATGATCTTCGGCGGCGTCTTCGAGAGGTTTCCCCGCCTCCGGGTGGCGTTCGCCCACGGCGGTGGCGCGTTTCCGGGGACCTTCGGCCGCATTCAGCACGGCTTCGAGGTGCGTCCCGATCTTTGCGCCGTGGACAATCGCTTAGGGCCGAGCGAGTACCTGGGGCGCTTTTATGTGGATTCGTGCGTTAATGATTCGCGTCTTTTGCATTGCCTGATCGATTTCTTGGGCGAAAGCTCGATCGCCCTCGGCTCCGACTATCCGTTTCCGCTCGGCGAAAACCGCCCCGGCAGGATGATAGCCGAGATGGAGCTGCCACGGTCGACAAAAGAGCGGCTGTGTTACGGGACCGCCCTTGAGTGGCTGGGCCTCAAACCAGAATTCTTCGCATGATCGCCTTACCACCTATCGCTTTATGCGCTCCCCGTTTCCTAAGAGGGAAGCAAGACGACACTGCTCCATGGCTAAGGAGAGGCCAGAGGCCGTTCCCCCCTTTGCAAAAGGGGGGCAGGGGGGATTTTCGAGGCCGAAGTCTTGGCTGGACGCTCGTCAAATCCCCCTCGATCCCCCTTTTCCAAAGGGGGAAGAAACATGCGTCACCGCTTCCGGAAAAAACGATAGGTGATGAGGTATGACCGCCGTCGATGTCCACATCGGCCGACGGATTTACCGCAGCGACTCAGCGAAGTACTTCGATCTATCCATTCCGATCGATTTCGACGCCGAAGGGCTCAGCGCCTTCGGAGTACCGCCCGCCGGCGTGCAAACGGTGGAAAACGCCTGGTTCGTCGGGGATACCCGTCGTAGCGGCAGCTGCAACGTGAGGGCATACCAATTCATTCCCCATTGTCACGGCACCCATACCGAATGCGCGGCCCATATCGTGGATCAGGATCTGCCGGTGACCGAGGTTCTGAGAGATACCTGGATTCCGGCCACTCTGATCTCCGTGGAACCGGAGCAAGGCGTGCATTGCCCGGAAAGCTACATCCCCGGCAAAGCGAAAGACGACGCGCTCATTACCCGGAGGACGCTCATCGAAAGGCTGAAGATCCTGGACGATGAAGACTTTCACCAAGCCTTGGTCATCCGAACGCTCCCCAATTCGCCCGCCAAGAGAACACGGCGGTACGTCACGGCGCCCTATTTCTCCAATGAAGCGATGACGGAAATCGCCCGCCGCGGCGTGAAGCACCTTTTGGTGGATATGCCGTCCGTCGACCGCATGGAAGATGGAGGCAGGTTGTCGAATCATCGCCTCTTCTGGGAGCTGCCGCCCGAAAGCCACGATTTGAATCGCTGCAAAGCGCCTTTTCGAACGATTACCGAACTCGTCTTCGTGGCCGACGACATTCGGGACGGTTATTACCTGCTCGATCTTCAAATCGCGCCTTTCCGAGGCGATGCATCGCCCAGCCGGCCGCTGCTCTTCCCCGTGGAGGCTTTGTGAATTCCCAAGCACACCGATCCTTCGCCGAAGCGTTCGACCGAACGGACACGCTCGGTTCATACCGGTATCGTTTCCACATTCCGAAGCACGAAGACGGAGCGGAAGAGATTTATTTTTGCGGCAACTCCCTCGGGCTTCAGCCGAAATCGACGCCGAGCTATGTGAAAGAGGTGCTGGACGCGTGGGCACGGCTGGGCGTGCGGGGCCATTTCGAGGGAGCTCATCCCTGGCTGCCTTACCATGAATTCGCGACGGAAAAGCTGGCCCGGCTGGTGGGCGCCCTGCCGGTCGAAGTGGCGGCGATGAACTCCCTGACAGTCAACCTGCATCTTCTGATGGTGAGCTTTTACCGTCCGACGCCGGAGCGCCACAAGATCCTCATCGAGGAGCACGCTTTCCCGTCGGACCGCTATGCCATGGCGTCCCAGATCGCCTTTCACGGCTTCGATCCGGAAGAATCGCTGATCGAAGTGAAGCCTCGTCCGGGCGAAACCATCCTTCGCACCGGTGACCTATTGGAACTCATCGAGCGCGAGGGCGACGGCATCGCGCTGATCCTGTGGCCGGGCGTTCAGTTCTACACGGGACAAGCCTTCGCCCTGGACGAAATCGTCGAGGCCGGTCACAAGAAAGGCTGCGTGGTGGGGTTCGACCTGGCCCATGCCGCGGGCAATCTGGTGCTGAAACTGCACGACTGGAACGCGGATTTCGCCGTCTGGTGCTCCTACAAATATCTGAACGCGGGACCTGGAGCCGTTGCGGGCTGTTTCGTCCACGAACGCCACGCCCAACGCTTCGATCTCCCCCGCTTCGCCGGCTGGTGGGGCCACGACAAATCCACCCGCTTCGTCATGCCGCCGAGGTTCAGCCCTTTGCCCGGCGCCGAAGGCTGGCAGCTGAGCAACCCGCCCATCCTCTCCCTGGCGCCTTTGCTCGCATCGCTCGATCTGTTCGACCAAGCCGGAATGACAGCCTTGAGGGCGAAATCGGAAGCGTTGACCGGCTATCTGGAGCACCTGATCAGGGAACGCTGCGGCGATCAGGTCGCCATTCTCACGCCGCCCGAACTCGCCGAACGGGGTTGTCAACTGTCGCTCAGGCTGAAGGACGGCAAGCGGGTGTTCGAAAGGCTGAGTGCCTCCGGGATCGTTTGCGACTGGCGGGAACCCGATGTGATCCGCGCGGCGCCGGTCCCGCTTTACAACCGCTACACCGAAGCTTTCGATTTCGTGGACCGGCTCAAAGGAGTGATCGAACATGCGGACTAAAGTCATCATGCTGATCGGCGGAGGGCTCGCCGGATGCCTCCTTGCCATATTCCTGGCCCGGCGGCGGTTTCCCGTCCAGGTTTTCGAGCGACTGCCGGACATGCGCAAACACCAAATTCCGGCAGGCCGATCGATCAACCTGTCATTGTCCACCCGCGGCATTCATGCCCTGAAAAAAGTCGGGCTGTACCGGGAGATCGAAAAGCATCTGGTCGCGATGCCCGGCCGCATGATTCACGATCAGGCGGGAAAGCTGCTCTATCAGCCTTACGGCAGGGACGAATCCGCCGTCCATTATTCGGTGGAAAGAGCCGTGCTCAACAAGATTCTGCTTGATGCGGCCGAAGCCGCCGGGGCCGAGCTCTTTTTCGGCGAACGATGCGAGGGGCTGGATTTCGAAAACCGCAGCCTGCTGCTCCATCGTGAAAGCGACAATAGCTGGCGCGCTTTGCCCTTCGGGACGGTCATCGGCACGGATGGCGCGGGTTCCGCAGTACGCCACGCCATGATCGAAAAGAAAGGCATCGACTGCCGCGACGAGCATCTGCCGCACGGCTACAAGGAGCTGGCCATTCCGCCGGGACCTGACGGCACGTTTGCGTTAGAGAAGAATGCGCTGCACATCTGGCCGCGCGGCGGTTTCATGCTGATCGCCCTGCCCAACCGGGACGGCAGTTTTACCGCCACGCTGTTCCTGCCCCATTCGGGCCCTGAGAGTTTCCAGACGCTCACGGACGAAAGCCGCATACTCCGTTTCCTCGAAACCGAATTCCCCGACGTGCTGCCGTTGATGGCCGACCCGGTCGGCGATTTTCTGAATCATCCCACCGGAACCTTGGGCACGATTCGTTGCTTTCCCTGGCATATCGCCGATCAGGCGCTGATTCTGGGCGATGCCGCCCACGCGGTGGTTCCGTTTCATGGCCAGGGGATGAACTGCGCCTTCGAGGATTGCGTCGTCTTCAACCGGCTGATCGATGAACACGACGATTACGAAAGTCTTTATCGAGACTTCGAGGCCCGGAGAAAACCGAATGCCGAGGCCATCGCCGATATGGCGCTGGAAAACTATGTCGAGATGCGGGATTCCGTTCGAGACCCCAAGTTTCACTTGCGGAAGCACGTCGAATGGATGCTCGAAGAGCGCCATCCCGGACGTTTCATCCCGCGCTACGCCATGGTCATGTTTCACCGGATTCCGTATGCCATCGCAAAACAGCGGGGGGATATCCAGGGCCAAATCATCGACCGGCTGTCGGAATCGATTGACCGGGCGGACGACGTGGATCTCGAACTGGCCGACCGGCTCGTTATGGAAAGCTTGGAGCCTTTGGCCTCATTGACCGAATACAATCGCCGGTAGCGTTTTTATCCAAATCAGATCAAGAGTGGAGCAATGGCCGAAAACACCGCGCATGCTGTAAACGTCGCCATGCGGGGCGGCGGCTACTATTCGACCGCCACCAAGGGCGCCAAGGACGTGATCGACGCCGCGACGCCGCTTGTCGTCAGTGCGATCGCCCGCCTGCCGGACAGGGATGCCTCGATTCCCTTCACCCTCGCCGACATGGGCTGCGCCGACGGCGGCACCTCGCTCGACCTGATGCGACAGGCGATCGGCGCGGTGCGCACCCGCTGGCGGCGGCGCCGGCCGATCTCCATCATCTACACCGATCAACCCCGCAACGATTACAACAGCCTGTTCCGTATCATTCATGGCCTGACCCCGCTTCCGAGCTATCTCAGCAAGGCTGAGGACGTGTATGTGTTTGCTTCGGCCACATCCTTCTACCGGCAGATACTCCCTGCCGGCACGCTCGACCTCGGGTTCTCGGCGACCGCGATGCATTGGCTCAGCCGCAAGCCTTGCGACATCACCGATCATATCCAGGCGGTGGGCGCCTCGGGGGCCGAATTGGACGCCTTCGCCGAGCAAGCGCAGCGCGACTGGGAAACCATTCTGCTGCAGCGGGCGCGCGAGCTGACTCCGGGCGGCCGGCTGGTGCTGGTCAATTTCGTCAAGGACGACGCCGGCCGATATTTGGGCAATACGGGCGGCGTCAACATGTTCGACACCTTCAACGGGCTATGGCAGCGCTTTGTTGCCGAAGGTGTTATCAGCCGTGAGGAATATGTGCGGATGACTCTCCCGCAGTACTACAAGACCGTAGAGGAGTTTACGCGCCCGCTGACCGACGCCGCGAGTGCCGTATATCGCGCGGGGCTGCGCCTGGAGCAGAGTGAAACCCGGATCGTGCCGTGTCCGTTTGCCGCCGAGTTCCGCGAGCACGGGGACGCCGTTCGCTTTGCTCGCGACTATATCCCGACGCTGCGCTCATGGACCGAGAGCACCTTTCTGGCCGCGCTCTCGCCGGAGAGATTGCCCGAAGAGCGCCAAAGCATCATCGATCGCTACTACGAGGCGTATGAAGCGCTGGTGCGTGACAACCCCGAGGGCCACGGCATGGATTACGTCCACATCTACATGACCATTGCCAAGACCGGCGTCTGATATGGCGTACTTCGCCGGGGGCTCTGTCGCATCGACTTTCGCCCAGGTCCGCCGCTCGCCGGGGTTAAGAGTCGCTAACAAAACATTGAACGCTGAGCATGGTGCTAGGTCCGACGTGCATGAAGACTCAACTCATCGGACCAAAGCTCTGGCCTTTTCTGGAGCCGTTGATTTCCAAGCCCGTCCGCTCCCCG
>Ga0196972_1000087_pt1 | contig 74883 bp, 69 predicted proteins | sample S1v_2013CmetaG_FD_148618 | JGI IMG/M metagenome (GOLD analysis project Ga0196972, IMG submission 148618) | Soil microbial communities from Anza Borrego desert, Southern California, United States - S1+v_20-13C | ecosystem: Environmental > Terrestrial > Soil > Desert | place: USA: California...
CGGCGAGCAGGCGCGTGCGGGCCGCCGGATAGCCATCCCAGCCGTCGGTCCAGAACCGGCCGCCGCCTTCTTCATGCACGGGAGTCTGGGACGACTGCGCCATCAAGGTCTGTTGCGCCAGGATGTTCCAGCGCGCCGTCGAGCCGGCGAGGCCTTCGGACAGCCAGGCTTCCTGTGCGCGTCCCAGCATCGAACGGTCGGACTGCAGGCGCTCGGCACACGAGGCGGTCACGGATGTCGAGCCGCCCTGGTCTGCCGATTGGCAGGCCTGATAGGAACGGTACTGGCGATTGTCCAGAACATGGAAGCGCACCAGGCGTCCCCAATCGTAACGTTCATACAATCGCATGAACGCGAAGCGGTGATCGATGTCTGGCAAGGGCGCGAGGCGCACCGGCATGTGCTCGTAGAAGGCTTGGTAGGCCGCGGCCCTGCGGGCAAGGAAATTCGCCGCCCGCCGTTCGTCGCGGTCGCCGCCGTAGTCGTTCGCGACTTCATGATCGTCCCAAGTCACGATCCATGGCGCGGCGTGATGGGCGGCCTGCAGATGCGGATCGGTCTTGTATTGCGCATAACGCAAGCGGTAATCCTGCAGCGTGAAGGATTCGGCATCGCGCGTGCGCGCTTCGGACGGATGCGCGAGATCGTACGGGCCCCACTCGTAAATGTAATCGCCGAGGAAGGCAATCAGATCCGGCGCCGCCGCGGCGATATGGCGATGTGCACCGTATGCGCCGAATTCCCAGTGCTGGCAGGATGCAAAGGCGAAGCGCAGCCGGTCCGGCAGGGCATCGTAGGCCGGAGCGGTGCGCGTACGCGCCGCCGGACTGACCGCGTCGCCGAGCATGAAGCGAAACCAGTACCAGCGATCGGGCCGCAAGCCATCGGCGTCGACGTGGACGCTATGCGCCAGCTCGGGTAATGCCGCGGCCGTCCCTTTTCTGGCGATGCGCTTGAAGTTGACGTCTTCCGCCACTTCCCAGCGGACGGTGAGCGGCCCCTCGGCGAACGGCGCCGGGTCGAGCGGGGCGCCGAGCAACCTGGTCCACAGGACCACGCTGGTGGGACGCGGCGACCCGGATGCCACGCCGAGCTTGAAGGGATAGGACGCAGGATCGGCCAGCAAACGATCATTCGCCGTTCGGCCGATCATGGCGGCGGGAAATGCAGCGGCCAATGCCGCAAGCGAAGCGAGTCGCGCCGATCTGGTAAGAAAGAGTCTGCGGTCCGATAGCATGTTGTGAAAGGAGGTGGGTGTCGATCCGCGCTCAAGCACGAACCGTTCCGAGCCGCGGATTGCGTCAACCTGCCTCGACAGACGGCAGCGGACGCGGCCGTCGGGCTTCGTCGGTGGCGACATAGGTGAGCGTCGCTTCCGTCACTTTCACGACTTCGGCTTGCAGGCGGTTGCGCTCGGCAAACACTTCCACGTTGACCGTGATGGAGGTATTGCCCACCTTCACGATCTTCGCGTAGAACGACAGCAAGTCGCCGACGAACACCGGCTGCTTGAACAGGAACGAGTTGACCGCGATGGTGGCCACCCGGCCGTTGGCCCGCCGTACCGCAGGCAAAGAGCCCGCGATGTCGACCTGGGCCATGATCCAGCCGCCGAATACGTCGCCGTGCACATTGGCATCGGCCGGCATCGGCATGACGCGCAATACCGGCATGCCGTCCGGCAGGTTGGTGGTGCTCGTATCGCTCATTTTGTATCCTCCCGGTCTGGCGAACGCTTAAAAAGCTACAATCCAGAAAGAAGCATAGCCGATTCTTTCCCGATCCGATTTCTTTATGCGCCGCCATCCCTCTTCACATTCGGAAGCACCCGCCAATCAGCGCACCCGCAACGACTGGGCGACCCTGAAAACCCTGTTTCCCTACCTGTGGGCGTACAAATGGCGCATGCTGCTGGCGCTGGGTTTCTTGATCGGCGCCAAGCTCGCCAACGTCGGCGTGCCGCTCGTGTTGAAGCAACTGGTCGATCACATGACGATCAGCCCTGACAATCCGCGCGCGCTGCTGATCCTGCCGGTCGGTTTGCTGATCGCCTACGGCGTCTTGCGCTTGTGCACGACCTTGTTCACCGAACTACGCGAATTCGTGTTCGCCAAGGTCACGCAGCGTGCCGTGCGTACGGTTGCTTTGCAAGTCTTTCGTCATCTGCATGCATTGTCGCTGCGCTTTCACCTGAACCGCCAGACCGGCGGCATGAGTCGCGACATCGAACGCGGTACACGCGGCATTTCGTCGCTGGTGTCGTATACCTTGTTCTCGATTCTTCCGACGCTGGTCGAAATTACGCTCGTGATCGGCTATCTCGTCCTGAACTACGACGTCTGGTTCTCGGTCATCACGTTTGCCGCCTTGCTCGTCTACATCACGTTCACGGTGATGATCACGGAATGGCGAACGCATTTCCGCCGTACCATGAACGATCTCGATTCGAAGGCGAACACCAAGGCGATCGATTCGTTGATCAACTATGAAACGGTGAAGTACTTCGGCAACGAAGAATACGAGGCACGCCGTTACGACGAAGGCTTGAAGAGCTATGAAGCCGCGGCCGTGAGGTCGCAGACGTCGCTGTCGCTGCTCAACACCGGCCAATCCGCGATCATCGCCATCGCCGTGACGCTGATCCTGTGGCGCGCCACGCAAGGCGTGATCGACGGCACGATGACGCTCGGCGATCTCGTGCTGGTGAACGCCTTCATGATCCAGCTCTACATTCCGCTCAATTTCCTCGGCGTCATCTATCGCGAGATCAAGCAAAGCCTGGCCGACATGGAGCGCCTGTTCGGCTTGCTCGACCAGCACCGGGAAATCGCGGATACCCCGGGCGCGCGACCGCTGGTCACGGACGGTGCCGAGGTGCGGTTTTCCCATGTCGATTTCAGCTACGAGAGCAAGCGCCAGATCCTGTTCGATGTCGATTTCACGATCCCGGCCGGCACCACGACGGCCGTCGTCGGCCACAGCGGCTCCGGCAAGTCGACGTTGTCGCGCCTTCTGTTCCGCTTCTACGATGTCGACGCCGGCGCCATCACGATCGATGGCCAGGACCTGCGCGACGTGGCGCAAACCTCGCTGCGCCATTCGATCGGCATCGTGCCGCAAGATACGGTGTTGTTCAACGATACGATCGAGTACAACATCGCCTACGGCAAGCCCGGTGCGAGCCGGGACGAGGTCGTCGCCGCGGCGAGAGCCGCCTACATTCACGACTTCATCGAATCGCTGCCGGACGGCTACGGCACCGTGGTCGGCGAGCGCGGCTTGAAGTTGTCGGGAGGCGAAAAACAGCGCGTCGCCATCGCGCGCACCCTGCTCAAGAACCCGGCCATCCTGATTTTCGACGAAGCGACCTCGGCGCTCGACTCCAAATCGGAGCAGGCGATCCAGGCGCAATTGAAGGAAATCGCGCAAAACCGGACCACGCTCGTGATCGCCCATCGCCTTTCGACGATCGCCGATGCCGCCCAGATTCTCGTGCTCGACCACGGCCGCATCGTCGAGCGCGGCACACACGCGCAGCTGTTGGCGGCGGGCGGCGCCTATGCGCAAATGTGGGCGCGGCAGCAGGCGCATCCGGAGAACGGCATCGAGGTGTCGGACTCGCGCGCCGCCCTGGCATGACGACGTGTGGTCAAAACGATACGTCGGGATATCCGCGTTCTCGACGCGGACCTTAGACCGGCTACCATAGCGCCATGGAAACCAAATGGCTCGAAGATTTCATTTCATTGGCCGAGACGCGCAGCTTCTCGCGTTCCGCGGAACTGCGTCACGTCACGCAACCGGCGTTCTCGCGCCGCATTCAATCGCTCGAGGCCTGGCTGGGTATCGATTTGATCGACCGCACCTCGTATCCGACCAGGCTGACGCCGGCCGGCGAAGTGTTCTACGAACAGGCGATGGAAATGCTCGGCCAGATCAACAATGCGCGGGCGCTGTTGCGCGGCAAGCGGCCGACGGCGCAGACGACGATCGATTTCGCCGTTCCGCATACATTGTCGCTGACCTTCATGCCGAAGTGGATGACCGAACTCGAGGCCGGCTTCGGTCCCTTGAATTCGCGCCTGATCGCGTTGAACGTGCATGACGCGGTGATGACCATCGTCGAGGGCGGTTGCGACCTGCTGCTGTGCTACCACCATCCGCGCCAGCCGGTGCAGCTCGACCCCAGCCGCTACGATCTGCTGGTGCTCGGGACCGAATCGCTGCGCCCTTATGCACGCTGCGACCGCAGCGGCGTACCGGATCTGCAACTGCCCGGCTTCGCGCAGCATCCGCTGCCTTTTCTCTCCTATACCAGCAACGCCTATCTTGGACGCATGGTCGAGCTGATCCTGGCGGATGCCAGGAAGCCGCTGCATCTCGAGAAGCGCTATGAAACCGACATGGCCGAAGGCTTGAAGATGATGGCGCTCGAAGGCCACGGCATCGCGTTCCTGCCCGAATCGGCGGTTGCGCGCGAAATCAAGCAAAAGCAGTTGGCCCGCGCGGACGGCGGCCAGCCGGAGTGGGAGGTCACGATGGAGATCCGGCTCTATCGCGAGCGCCCGACGACGCAACGACCTGGCAAGCCGATCGTGGCGCGGCTCTGGGATTACCTGGTCGCGCGCGCCAGCGGCGCGGAGGGCGGCAGGCGCAAGCGGGCGCAGGAAAAGCGGTAATCGCTATCCGGCTGGTTGTATTGTTATGCAATTTTTGCATAACAACATGCGTACAAAGCATTGGATTTGCCGGGCCGCCTTGGCCTAGCATGCTTTCCTATTGTCGATGCGCAATTCCGCATAATTCCAATATCGATCATCCGGCATATCCGCCGCCTGATCCTCCGACATGAATCATCCGTACTCGATCCGGTACCGGGCAGATTTGTCGGACGCTTGAGCAGATCGACCGCGTCACAGCGCATCCCGATCGTTCAGGCATGTGTCGCGTCCCGGACGCGACCCGGTCGTCGCCTTTCCGCTCGCATGTAGACATATTGCGACGACGGCCGAATAGCAAATAAAAGACGGTAAAAAGACGGGTAAACTCGTGTGCTCAACGAGTTGACCTAGTGATGGAGACCACATGTCGTTGTCCGTAGTCGGATTGGCCCGCAAGGGCGGAGTGCTTGTGTTATTCAGCGCCGTTTCCACGTTCGCCCATGCCGGCGATACGCTTGCCAGAATCCGCCAGACCCAGACGATCACGATTGCGCATCGCGAAGCGTCGGTGCCGTTTTCCTATATCGACGAGAACACGAAAAAGCCGCTCGGTTATGCGCTTGACCTATGTCTCAAGATTGCGGATGCGGTGAAGCGCGAATTGAAGCTGCCGGGCCTGAAGATCGAGTACTTGCCGGTGACGCCCTCGAACCGCATTCCCGCCATTGTCGACGGCAAGGCCGATCTCGAATGCGGATCGACGACAAACAACGCGGAGCGGCGCAAGCAGGTGGCATTCACGATTCCGCACTTCGTCGCATCGGCCCGCATGCTGGTGCGTGCCGATTCCGGCATCAAGAATTGGGCGGATTTGCGCGACAAGCGCGTCGTGACGACCAAGGGGACGACCACGGTGAAGCTGCTGACCGATCGCGACAAGGTGCGTTCGCTGAACCTGAAATTGATCGAAGGTGTCGACCATGCCGAGTCCTTTGCCAAGGTCGAGCGAGGCGAGGCGGAAGCCTTCCCGATGGATGACGTGCTGCTGTACGGCTTTCGTGCCAATGCGAAGAATCCGAATGGTTTCGATGTCGTCGGCGATCCGATGTCGACCGAGCCGTACGCGATCATGCTGCGCAAGGACGATCCGGCATTCAAGACGCTCGTCGACCGCGAGATGGGGCGGCTGATCAATGACGGCGAACTCGCGAAGCTTTACGACAAGTGGTTCTTGCGGCCGATACCGCCCAAGAATGTCAACATGAAGATGCCGATGAGCCATTTGCTGCGCGACATCCTGCGTTTTCCCACGGACAAGGTGGCCGACTGAAGCAGCAGCAAGCGCGTCAGGCGGCAATACGTAGTATCACGTATTGGCTTTGCGGGAATGCAACAGCTGAATTGAATGCAGCACAATTCGTTCCGGAACGGGAGGGAAATACGGTTCTGGAACACAGGGGTTTTGATACACTTTGCAAGTCCTTTTCTCAGGAGACATCATGAAATTCTCGAAACTGTTTTTGGTTCTGATCGGTGCCGGCATGGTCGCGACGTCTGCCCAGGCTCAAGAGTTGACGGGCACGCTGAAAAAGATCAAGGATACCGGTGCGATCACCATCGGTCATCGCGAATCCTCCGTCCCGTTTTCCTATCTCGACGACAAGCAGCAGCCGATCGGTTACGCGATGGACCTGTGCATGAAAGTCGTTGATGCCGTCAAGGCCGAGTTGAAGATGCCGAACCTGAAGGTGAACCTGCAGCCGGTCACCTCGAGCAACCGCATTCCGCTGCTGCAGAACGGCACGATCGACCTGGAATGCGGCTCGACCACGAACTCGGTGAAGCGCCAGGAACAAGTCGCTTTCGGTCCGACCTACTTCGTGATCAACGTGACCGCAGCCGTCAAGCGTTCCTCCGGCATCAATTCGTTGGCCGATTTGAACGGTAAGACCGTTTCCACGACGTCCGGCACGACCTCGGTGCCGCTGCTCAAGGCCTATGAAAAGACCAAGAGCGCCGACGTCAAGGAAATCTACGGCAAGGATCACGCGGAATCTTTCCTGCTGATGGCTGACGATCGCGCCGCGGCCTTCGTGATGGACGACATCCTGCTGGCCGGCCAGATCGCGCAATCGAAGAATCCGGGCGAATTCAAGATCATCCAAGAGTCCTTGCGCCAGGAACCGTACAGCATGATGCTGCGTAAGGACGACGCGCAATTCAAGGCTCTGGTAGACAACACGGTCGGCAAGATCATGAAGTCGGGCGAGATCGAAAAAATCTACTTCAAGTGGTTCCAGTCGCCGGTTCCGCCCAAGAGTGTGAACCTGAATTTCCCGATGACGCCGGCGATCCGCGATGCGTTCAAGAACCCGAACGACAAGGGCGTCCAGTAAGTTGTTGAATTGATGCAGAAGGGCCGGATGGCGCCGACAAAGCCCATCCGGTTTTTAGTTTCTGCCGCCGCATGTGCGTCGTCCTGACGCTAGGCCGCGCCGCCGGCAACGTATCGGCGAGCGGCAAGGAGGGAAAATGAATCTTGGAATTTTTTTCGAGCTGATCCCGGATGAGGATTTCACCTGGGGCCAGCATCTGCTGAGCGGCGTCGGCTGGACGCTTTCCACGGCGTTGTGCGCTTGGATCATCGCCTTCGTGCTCGGCTCCATCGTCGGTGTGGCGCGTACCACCGACAAGCCATGGCTTGTCCGCATCGGCAATGCCTACGTCGAGCTGTTCCGCAATATTCCGTTGCTCGCCCAGTTTTTCGTCTGGTATTACGTGGTGCCAGGCCTGATCCCGTCTGTCAAGGCCTGGGTCACGACGCTCGATCCGACCCATCATCAATTCTTCACAGCGGTTGTCTGTCTCGGCCTGTTCACCTCGGCGCGTATTTCCGAGCAGGTGCGCTCGGGTATCCAGTCGCTGCCGCGCGGCCAGCGCAATGCCGGCTATGCGCTCGGTTTCACGCAGATACAGACCTATCGTTACGTGCTGCTGCCGATGGCGTACCGCATCATCATTCCGCCGATGACGTCCGAGACGATGAATCTGATCAAGAATTCGGCGGTCGCCTATTCGATCGGTCTGGCCGAGCTGTTCTTCCGTACGCGCGAAATGGGCGAGATGACCTTCCGCTATTTCGAAGCGTTCACTGCCGCCACCGTGCTCTATGTCGTCATGGCGATGACGGCCAATCGCATCATGGCGTTCATCGAGCGTCGCGTCGCGGTGCCCGGTTACATCTCGGGAGGTAAATGATGGGCGATCTCGATTTCGGCGTCCTCAGCCAGACTTGGCCGTACCTGCTGGGCGGCTTGCAATACACCTTGCAGCTGACCGCCGTGGCCGCGGTCGGTGGCATCATCTTCGGCACCTTGCTTGCCATGGCGCGCTTGTCATCGTATAAGCCGCTATCCATGATCGCGGCCGGCTATGTCAACCTGATGCGCTCGATTCCGCTGCTGTTGGTGATCTTCTGGTTTTATTTCCTGGTGCCGGTGGTGCTGCAGATGATCACACGGTCCGAGTTTCCGGTGCAGATGGGAGCCGACCGCTCCGCCTACATCACCTTCATCATGTTCGAGGCCGCATATTTCTGCGAGATCATGCGCGCCGGCATCCAGAGCATTCCGAAGGGGCAGGTCAATGCCGGTTACGCACTCGGTTTCACCTATTGGCAATCGATGAGGCTGGTGATCCTGCCGCAGGCCTTCCGCAATATGCTGCCGCTGCTACTGACCCAGACGATCGTGCTGTTCCAGGACGTGTCGCTGGTGTCGCTGTTGAACGTCACCGATTTCGTCGGCGCGTCGATGAAGATCGCGCAACGGGACGGCCGCCCCGTGGAAATGTACCTGTTCGTCGCCGCCGTCTATTTCGTGCTCTGCTTTACGCTCTCCACCGGAGTCAAGCATCTGCAGAAACGCATTGCCATCATTCGCTAAGGATTGAACATGATTGAAATGAAAAACGTCAGCAAGTGGTACGGCAGCTTCCAGGTATTGACCGACTGCACCACGAGCGTTGCCAAGGGAGACGTGGTTGTCGTTTGCGGACCATCCGGTTCGGGCAAGTCCACGTTGATCAAGACTGTCAACGGCTTGGAGCCGTTCCAGCAAGGCGAGATCCTGGTCGACGGCGTGTCGGTCGGCGATCCGAAGACCAATTTGTCGAAGCTGCGGGCACGCATCGGCATGGTGTTCCAGAACTTCGAATTGTTTCCGCATCTGACGATCCGCCAGAACCTGACGATCGCTCAGGTAAAGGTGCTCGGCCGCAGCGAGGAAGAGGCGACCGAGAAAGGATTGAAGTACCTGGACCGCGTCGGCCTGCTGTCGCAGAAAGATAAGTTTCCGGGACAACTGTCGGGCGGCCAGCAGCAGCGCGTCGCGATCGCGCGCGCGTTGTCGATGGATCCGATCGCGATGCTGTTCGACGAGCCGACCTCGGCGCTCGATCCGGAAATGATCAATGAAGTGCTCGACGTCATGGTCGGTCTCGCGCAGGAGGGCATGACGATGATGGTGGTAACGCACGAGATGGGTTTCGCGCGCAAGGTCGCCAACCGCGTCATTTTCATGGACCGCGGCCATATCGTCGAGGATTGCACCAAGGACGAGTTCTTCGGTTCGCCGCGCTCCGATCGCGCCCGCGATTTCCTGGCGAAGATCATCACCCACTGAGTGGTGTTTCCAGTCCTCCAGGGCCGCGTTCGGCGCAAGCCGGCGCGGCTTTCTTTCGTGCCGGCGCCGGACAGGCGAGGGACGGGCAACGGGTAAAATAGCGGCAGTTTCGAGAAAGAACAGCCATGCAAACCTCATCCGCTTCCTCCAACCCCTCCAGCATCACGATCACGCGCCCCGACGACTGGCATTTGCATCTGCGCGACGGTGCCGTCTTGGCGAGCGTGTTGCCGCATACGGCTCGCCAATTTGCCCGCGCCATCGTGATGCCGAATCTGAAGCCGCCGGTGACCACGACCGCCCAGGCGGCGGCTTATCGCGAGCGCATTCTTGCCGCCTTGCCGGCCGATTTGCGTTTCGAGCCGTTGATGACGCTTTACTTGACCGACAATACGCCGCCCGATGAAATCCGGCGCGCCAAGGACAGTGGTTTTGTCCATGCGGTCAAGCTGTATCCCGCCGGCGCGACCACCAATTCGGATGCCGGCGTGACCGATCTGAAAAAGACCTACAAGACGCTGGAAGTCATGCAGGAACTCGGCATGCCTTTCCTCGTTCACGGTGAAGTGACCGATCCCGAAGTCGATATTTTCGATCGCGAGGCGGTATTCATCGAGCGGGTGATGCAGCCGCTGCGGCAAGCGATGCCGCAATTGAAGGTCGTGTTCGAACACATCACGACCAGCCAGGCCGCACAATACGTGGCGGATGCCGGCGACTATGTGGCGGCCACGATCACGGCCCATCATCTGTTATACAACCGCAACGAGATATTCAAAGGCGGCATCCGGCCGCACTACTATTGTCTGCCCGTGCTGAAACGCGAGGAACATCGCCGCGCGCTGGTGCGAGCGGCGGTTTCGGGCAGCCCGAAATTCTTCCTCGGCACCGATTCGGCACCGCATGCCAAGGGATTGAAAGAGCATGCTTGCGGCTGCGCCGGATGCTATACCGCTCTACATGCGATGGAGTTGTACGCGCACGCCTTTGATCAGGCCGGCGCTCTCGACAAACTCGAGGCGTTCGCCAGCTTCAATGGTCCCGCCTTTTATGGATTGCCGCGGAACGAAGGGACCGTCACGCTGAAGCGCGAATCCTGGGTCTTGCCGGCGGAACTGCCTTTCGGCGACGCCACGATCGTTCCGCTCAACGCCGGCGAACCGGTCGAATGGAAGCTTGTGTAAGCCGGCTTTCATGCATGAGCGCTGATTTTCTTGGCACGATCGATTGGCATCGGCCATGGCTGAAGCCGTTACGGACGGCGGCCGATCCCGTGATTCGGGCCGCCGACTGGCGACTGGCATTGAATTCGGCGGTGGCGGCGGCCGGTCTGCGTAATCATCGCGGACTGCCGGTACGCTTTGTCCTGCAATCCGAGCTGCCGGCCGGTGTCGCCTATGAAGCCTTCATCAGTGCCACGGGCGGTGTTCCGACGCGTGACAATCTGCACGATTTCTTCAATGCGCTTGTCTGGCTCACCTTTCCGCGGACGAAAGTGCAGCTCAACGCGCTGCAGGCGGCCGAGATCGCCCGATTGGAGGCAGCGCGCGATACAGCCGGCCAAGTGCGTGGACGAATCCGGGACGCCGCGACGATCTTCGACGAAAACGCTGCATTGCTGGTGACGGCCGACGATCAACTCGCTTCCGCGTTGCGCGCGCACTGCTGGAAGAGCGTTTTCATCGATCGCCGGAATGCGTTCTGGAGCCGGAACGATATCTTGCTGTTCGGGCATGCCTTGATGGAGAAACTCGTTACGCCCTACAAGGCCATTACCGCCCATACGCGGGTCTTGACGGCACCGGATTCCTATTTCTCGCTATCGGAATCGGAAAGGCTGGCCTGGGTCGATGCGGAGATGTCGCGACAATTGCGGTCCGGTCTGGATACTTCCGGATTTATGCATTTACCGATAGCCGGCGTACCCGGATGGTGGGAGGGGCAGGATGCGACGTTCTATGCGGATGCTAACGTCTTTCGTCCGTCGCGCCGGCGCTAGGCGGTAGGCCGCAACCGATGGCACAAGAAAAAAGGCAGCATCCTCGCGGGTGCTGCCTTTTTTGTTTGATCGGTCCGGCCTGATCGGGACCGGACACGAAGATCAGAAGCGGTGACGCATGCCGATCTGAAGGGCGCGGCCGTTGTCTCCGGTTACTTTAGTGAAACCACCAGGCGCACTCGCCGCACCCGGTGCGTACTGCGCGCTGTTCTTGTTCTTGATGATAGAGCCAATCAGGTAGATGTCCGTGCGCTTCGACAGATCGTAGTCATAGCCGAGGGAGATCTGCGATGCATCGGCATTGAACGCAGTCTTGTCGTTCACGTGGTTGTACGAACCCATGAAGCGGCCGGCGCCGACACGATAATGCATGCCGAGGGTCCAGCTGTCGGCGTCGAGCTTCAGGTTGTTGGTGACGGCTGCTTTGAAAGCGGCGGTATAGCCTGCCACGAGCGCTGTTCCTGCCGCGCCGAACGGTGCTGCTGCGGCGGCGAGTTGCGGCGCAACGCTCGCATCCCAATTGGCGCCGAACACCGGGGCCAGAACCGAGTTTTCGTTCTCCATGTTGTGATAGCCGGCAAAGAACTTCATCGGACCGGTCGCATAAGAGCCGCCGATCGTCCAGGTAATCAGACCGGAAGCGCCATTCTGGTCGGTGCCATGGTTATAACCGGCACCCACGTTCCAGCCGTCGGCTTGGTACTTGACGTTCGCGGCCCAGAATTTCTTGTCGAGGCCGACATAGCCGGAGTTCTTGAATCCATACATCAAAGCGGCACCGAAGCCGTTGGGGGTCTGGATGCGATACTGGACTGCATTGTCCGAGCGGATCGATACGCCAGCCGATAGCAGGCCGGCCGCGCCGCCGGTCAGCGTACCCCAGGTGCCGGCGGTGCCGCTCTCGAAGGTGTCTGCGGCCGCGAGCACTTCATAGCCCGGGGTATACATGCGGCCGCCCAGAATGGCGCCGAACGGGGTGATCAGGCCAACCATCGAAGTGCGGTCGAACAAGGCATTGCCATTATTCACAATGGTATTGTTCAACGCATTGGTCAGCGTAACTGCGCCGTTGAACGCTGCGGTTTTCAACGCACCAGCAGCAGCTGGCGTAATCGCAGCCAGAGCCGGATCGAGGCCGCGAACCAGCGCCATGCCTTTTTCCGGGCTGACATTGCCGGCAACTTGCCGGCCGGAGTTCAGTTCTACGCGAGCTTCGAGAGTGAAAATCGCCTTGTAGCCGCCGCCCAAGTCTTCGGTGCCCTTGAAGCCGAGGCGCGAACCGTCAGCAATGCCGCTGACCAGCCGCGGCGAACCGGCGCCGAAATGCAGGCCCGCATCCGCAATGCCATACATCGTGATGCTGGATTGCGCAAACGCGGGAACCGCGAAGCAGGTGCCGATCAATGCTGCAAGTGATTTTCGTTTCATGTTGTCTCCAAGGTGATGCACGCGAAAGCGCTGCGGTTATATGACTGGCAAAGCAAGATGAGGCTTGACGGCGAGTAGGAAAACGAACGCACGTTCTATTCTAGCGTAAAAATTATGTCATTCTTCCAACGCGCTGCCTAGTTTTCCATCCATCTCTGTGGAAGTTGTGCAACATGTCTTGATCATTACGGAAAAGTTCGTCCAAATCAGATAGGGAGGCAGGCAAATGCACGATACGTACGTCATCTTCACGGAATGCCTGCTTTTCAGGATTCATTCTAATTTCAAAAAAGAAACAGGCGCACTTGATTACTCAAGTGCGCCTGGATCGAGCGCTAAGCCATGCGCCCTCGACTAAAGCCATGGAAATTCATGGCGTTGCCGAGTTTGCTTAAAGACTTATTAGAAGTTGTGGTGGATGCCCACGTCAAACGTCTTCACAGCGCTTGCGCCGGTGACTTTACGATGGATAGCGTCGGCGTACAGGAAAGTACGCTTGGACAGCTTGTGCTCGTAGCCGACTGCGAATTTCTTCGTCTCTGCGCCGGCGTCCGGATCTTTCTTGCCGTAGCCAACCAGGAAGTTGCCGGTGCCCATGTCGACGGTTGCGCCAACATTCCAAGCCTTGGCGTCAGCTGCGCGAGCGGCGTTGACCGCTGCTGCGAGGCCGGTCGTGCTGCTGTCGGAAGCGTTGGCGTAGGAGGCCATCAGGTTAGCGGAACCGATCTTGAAGGAGCCGCCGATGAGCCAGATCTTGTCGCTGATCGCGTTGCGCTCGTAAGCGACGCCCAGGCCGATCGGACCGTTGTTGTAGGTACCGGCAGCCGAGAATGCGTTCGTGGTCGGGGTGCCAGCGTCTTGAGCTTGCTTGGTCTGGATCGACAGGTTACCTTGGAAGCCGCTCATCGACGGGGTCGTGTAGAAAATGCCGTTGGAGAAGCGGTTCATCGTGCCGGTCGGCTCGAGCGGGTTCGTGTTGTAACCAGCTTGCATGGTGTCCGGATGGAAAGCGCCGCGATTACGCGTTGCGCCCCACGGATCGAACGCCGGAGCGGTAACTTGCAGTGCCGGCAGGGCGCGACCCAGACGCAGCGTACCGAAGCCGCCGGTCAGGCCGACGACGGTCGAACCTTGGAACAGCGGACGTGCGCCGTTGCCTTCGGTCTTGCCGGTGTTCGGGTCGAAACGGATTTCAGCTTGGAACAGGGCGCCCAGACCGCCACCCAGATCTTCAGTGCCTTTGAAGCCGAGCTTGTTGTTGTCGCCGGCATTCATGGAGGTCGTGCCGCCGGTGGACTTGGTGATGCCAACGTCCATCTGGCCGTAAATCGTCACAGAGGTTTGAGCTTGTGCTGCACCTGCAAAAGCGCCCAGAACTGCCAGAGCGAGAAGCGATTTTTTCATTGATATTCTCCAAAGATTGGTAAGGCAAAACTTCTTTACTGCATTGAACGGATGGACTTCTAATGATATCGTCCGGCCGTCACTTCCATGCTGATGATGAAGAAGCTAGAAGGCATTTCAACAAATATCGCTTGCAAGGGCAAAAAGAATTTGGTTTTTATTGCAAGACAGCATACTTTTGTCGTACGCGTGCAACAAAGTGGTGCAGAGAAGTAACAAAATCATAATTTCGATGCAATGAGGAAATTTGACGCATTTATTACGGGTTTCGACAAAGCGTTGCGCGTGGTCTCGGGCGTCGCTTCCGCTTCGCGGCCGAATCCGGCTGGGGCGACTGAGGCAATACTCAATTCCGAGCAGCGTCGACATAGTGCCGGCCTCATGCGCGTCAACCATGTCGGGGAAATTTGTGCTCAGGCTCTTTACAATGCGCAAGGACATTTTGCGCGTAGTGAGCAGTTACGTCGACAATTCGAGCAGGCCGGCCGGGAGGAGGAAGATCACTTGGCATGGACGGCCGAGCGCTTGCGCGAACTCGGTGCGAGGCCAAGCCTTCTTAATCCGCTTTGGTATGCCGGGGCATATTTGCTGGGCTCGGTCGCTGCACGCTCCGGCGATGCGCGCAGTCTTGGATTCGTCGTGGAAACCGAGCGTCAGGTCGAGGCGCACTTGGCGAGTCATTTGAGTGCATTGCCGATAGAAGACGTGCGTTCGCGTGCAATTGTCAAGCAGATGAAGGAAGATGAGATCGCCCATGGCACTGCAGCGAGTGCGATGGGAGCCGTCGAGATGCCGCCTGGAGTTCAGGTTGCGATGCGTGCTGCCGCCAAGGTCATGACTGGCACTGCTTATTTTATATAGGCGATAAGAAGGAACTCGGGAACGGGATGTCGTGAAAAGGCGGCATCCGTAAGCTGATGGCGGCCGCGCGCAGCGGCCGCTTGCGGAATGGGTTAGAACCGATGCTGGAGGCCCAGCGTCAGGCCAGCCTGGCTCGTGCCGAAGCCGATGTCGTCGCGCGAGAGGCTGACGGGCTTATTGTTTTTGCCGCTGACTCGGGCGGTCGTTGCGTAAAGATCGGTGCGCTTGGATAGTGCATATTTATAGCGGAGGACGAACATGCGCGGATCCGCGTCCGCACCGGCCGCGACATTTTTCACGTTTTGGGAGTACACCGCGCCGACCAGTGTCGACCCCGGCGCCAGCTGGTAGGAGACTCCACTCCAATATGTTGCGCTCTTCAGGGCAGGTGCCTGGCTCGCGAGTGATTTTTTGTAATGGCGGTAACCGAGGAATAATTTGACCGGACCGGTCTGATAAGACCCGGTGAGATGGTGGCTGACAGCCTTGTCGTATGCGCCGGCTGCATTCGAGGTGCCATTCGTTTGATCCCAAGTCCCGGCAACCGCGACCGGCCCCTTGGTATAAGCGGCTCCCAAAGCATACCGCGCACTGTCTTTGCTACTCGCCGCGACGTTACCGAGGCCATAGGTAGCGCCAAATTTAAGGCCGCTGGATTCGATCTGATATTTGAGCAGATTCGACGTGCCGCCCAGCATCCCATCCTTGCGAGCGGTCGTGCCTGAGGGTGGTGTGGCATTGCCGCTAATGACCCACGAATAATTTCCGGAGTATCCCATGGGGTCGAACGGCAGCATGAAATCATAAGTGGTGCTATACGAGCGGCCAACGACAAGCCGTCCGAACGAGCCTTCAAGGCCGACGTTTGCTTGGCGTCCGAACAGGTCGCCATCGGATTGCCCTGTATTGAGTTTGATTCCTCCTTCGAGCTGGAATATGGCCTTCATACCCCCGCCGAGGTCCTCCGCGCCACGGAAGCCCAAGCGGGACGTGTTCATTGCGCCCGATGCGACACGAAACAAATGATCTTTGGCGACATTGGCCTTGGTGAGATATTCCACGCCGGCGTCCATGACGCCATAAACGGTCACGTTAGGGTCGGCTGCATGCGCGAGGCCGGTCGTTATCAGGAGTGCAGGTAATGCGAAAAGCGTTGTCTTCATTGGGAGCTCCGAGAATTGTTTTGCTGATAAGGAGTTGACGCGCCAGCCAGGACGGAGGCGTTGTTCCTAACCTGGGCAATGCGAGGCATTGCTACAACGATACTATCGGTATCAGCTTTTCAATTCCCTTGCGGATTTCCCTTATTTGTCAATGACATACAACAGCTGCGGTTTTCCCTAATTTACGCTTTTCGGTAAATGCGCTCTTGATGCGGCGGCATTCTAGTTGCTCATTCCGCAGGTGCCGTATCGTCGATGATTTCGAAGGAGTGCGTCAGCTCGGCTGTCTTTTCCATCATGATCGATGCGGAGCAGTATTTCTCATGCGACAGCTTGATGGCGCGTTCGACGTGAAGCGGATTGAGATTACGGCCGCGCACTGTGAAGTGGAAGTGAATCTTGGTGAAAACTTTGGGCTCGGTGTCGGCGCGTTCGGCTTTCAAAGTGACATCGCAGCCGCGGACATCGTGCCGGCCTCTTTTCAGAATCAGTACGACGTCATAGGCGGTACAACCGCCAGTGCCGGCCAATAGTAGTTCCATCGGTCGTGGCGCGAGATTGCGGCCGCCACCATCCGGGGCGCCATCCATGGTCACTACATGGCCGGAGCCGCTCTCGGCGAGAAAAGTCATTCCGGACGGTCCAGTCCAGCGTATTGTGCATTCCATGGATATTCGCTTATCAAGAAAATAAGGGCGATCTATTGTAACTGGATGAATCGATCCTATATTTTGTCATATGAAAAATACACGTTATTAAGGTCGGGCATCCCATGAATTGGGTGTTTTTGATGCGATGCACCATAATCCACATTGCGAAAATAATTCCATATTATGGAAGTGCGCTGTAAGGTTTTGAAATTAATGGGTTTTGTTTAAGAAATAACAAATATTTTAGTTCTATTGGGAAATATTGAAATATATCTTCTTGCGTCGCACAACAGTTTTTCCTATAATGGGTTTGTTGATTGAGCAAACTGGCTCGATCCTGCAGTTGTCTCCTCCACCCTCCTCCTTTGGTGTGGATTTAAACCCGAAGCTAGCGCTTCGGGTTTTTTTTTGCTTTCGACCGGTTATCAAGACGCAATGGTCGGCCGAATCAACATAAATTTGACGTCAAGTCCTTGAAAAGGCTATACTTTCTGGCTTTCCGTTTGCTCAGGAAAGTCAATAAGGTCGAGTCCGTAACGTCGCAAAGGATGTTTTCTGTGCTGACGAAGAGTGGAACCGCCACGAATTTGAGCAATTTACTTATCTTAGGAAGTCATCATGAAGACCTTTTCCGCTAAAGCCCATGAGGTACAGCGTGAGTGGTTCGTGATTGACGCGACGGACAAAGTCCTCGGACGTGTCGCCAGCGAAGTGGCACGCCGACTGCGCGGCAAGCACAAACCCGAGTTCACTCCGCACGTCGACACGGGCGATTTCATCGTCGTGATCAATGCAGGTAAGCTGCGCGTGACCGGCAACAAGGCACTCGACAAGACCTATTACCGTCACTCGACCTATCCGGGCGGTATCTACGAAACGAATTTCCTGAAAATGCAACAGCGTTTTCCGGGTCGCGCGCTCGAGAAAGCCGTCAAAGGCATGCTGCCGAAAGGTCCGCTCGGCTACGCGATGATCAAGAAGCTGAAGGTCTACGCGGAAGGCTCCCATCCGCACGCCGCCCAGCAACCCAAGGCACTCGACATCTAAGGAACAGACATGATCGGTAACTACAATTACGGAACCGGCCGTCGCAAGAGTGCAGTGGCTCGCGTTTTCATCAAGGCAGGCTCCGGCAAGATCACGGTGAACGGCAAGCCGGCCGCCGAGTACTTCTCGCGCGAAACCGGTCTGATGGTGATCCGTCAGCCGCTCGAATTGACGGGCAACCTCGAGAAGTTCGACATCATGGTGAACGTCCATGGCGGCGGCGAATCCGGTCAATCCGGCGCTGTGCGTCACGGCATTACCCGCGCTCTGATCGATTACGATGCGTCGTTGAAGTCCGAGTTGGCCAAGGCCGGCTTCGTCACCCGCGATGCGCGTGAGGTCGAGCGTAAGAAGGTCGGTCTGCGCAAAGCACGCCGCGCCAAGCAGTTCTCCAAGCGCTGATCTGCGTTTTCTGAAGCCGAAACTTCGTTTTCAGAACACCGAAAGCCGCCAGGTTCGCGCCTGGCGGCTTTTGTTTTTGGTGATTTGCCTTATCGGGCGGCTCGCGGGCAGGCCGGGAACGGTCAAGCACGGACTGTTAGAATCCTAAGACTTTACTTTGGAAGGAACTCGCATGATCAAGGTTGGTATCGTCGGCGGCACCGGTTATACGGGCGTCGAGTTGTTGCGTTTGCTGGCGGCGCATCCGAACGTGGAATTGACCGCAATAACCTCCCGCAAGGAAGACGGCATGTCGGTGGCCGACATGTTTCCGTCGTTGCGCGGCCGGGTATCGCTTGCTTTTTCATCACCCGATAAAGCGAAGCTGACCGAATGCGATGTCGTCTTCTTCGCCACGCCCCACGGTGTTGCGATGGCGCAGGCACGAGAATTATTGACTGCAGGCGTCAAAGTCATCGACCTTGCCGCCGATTTTCGCTTGCAAAGCACTGCTGAGTTCGAAAAATGGTATGGTATGCCCCATTCCTGTCCCGATTTGTTACAAGAAGCGGTATACGGTTTGCCGGAAGTAAATCGCGAGGCGATCAAGCGAGCCCGTATCATCGGGTTGCCCGGCTGCTATCCGACCTCGATGCAGCTCGGCTTTGCGCCGTTGCTGGCGCAAGGCAAGCCGCTTGTTCATGAAAGTGCGTTGATCGCCGATTGCAAATCCGGCGTATCCGGTGCCGGGCGCAAGGCGGAGGTGCATACGCTGCTGGCCGAGGCTTCCGATAATTTCAAGGCATATGGCGTGAAAGGTCACCGTCATCTGCCGGAAACCGTACAAGGCCTGCAGGCAATTGCCGGCCGCAAGATCGGCCTGACTTTCGTGCCACACCTGGTGCCGATGATTCGCGGCATTCATTCGACGTTATACGCGACCATTTTGCCGGAAGCGCGCGATATCGATTTTCAAGCGTTGTATGAAAAGCACTTCGAGGGCGCGCGTTTTGTCGATGTTATGCCGGCGGGTAGTCATCCGGAAACGCGTACTGTACGGGCATCGAATATGCTGCGTATTGCCGTGCATCGGCCTGACGGCGGAGACCAGCTCGTGGTTCTCGTGGTCGAGGACAATCTTGTCAAGGGGGCAGCAGGGCAAGGCGTGCAATGCATGAACCTAATGTTCGGCCTTGATGAGGGGGCAGGTTTGATGCATATTCCGGTGATGCCTTAGATTAACCCGGCCACTTTAATGTCTTCGAACCCGTTCGGCAGATCTTTGCGAATGAAATTGTGGTTGCGGCGCATGTCGATTTCGGCGCCGCGCATGACGATCAGGACGCAGATGCCTTGGTACTGGCGCTTGGCGTTTGCGGTCGTAGTCGTTGCTGTCGGCGGCGCGGGGGCGCTTTGGGCATACGATCTCGGACGCAGCCTTGCCGGCATCAACCCCGGCGCCACCCGCCAACAGGTCGCGGCGTTGAAGGATGAGCTCGAGAGACTGCGTACGGAGCGAGACCAGTTTTCGAGCACCGTCAATTCCGCGGAAAGCCAGCTGAATATCGAAAAGGCGGCGCAAAAACAGTTGGTGACACAAGTCAAGGCCCTCGAGGCCGAGAACATTAAACTCAAGGAAGACTTGGCATTCTTTGAGAGTCTCTTACCGGCCCACACCGGGCCGCAAGGCATTTCGATCCGGCGCTTGCAAGCGGAAGTCATTGCGCCAAATCAGTTGCGCTACCGCTTGCTCGTCATGCAAGGCGGCAAGGGAGTCCAGGACTTTGCCGGTAATTTGCAACTCGTCGTAACGGTTATTCAGGACGGCAAAAGTGCTATGATGACCTTTCCTGACGGGAAGGTGAGCGACACGGACAAGTTCAAGCTGACGTTCAAGCATTATCAGCGCATGGAAGGTGTGCTAACGCTTCCCGAAGGCGTATCCATGAAAGCGGTTCAGGCGCGTGTCCTGCAAAATGGACAAATCCGTGCCCAGCAAGCCGCCACTTTGTAGAGGACCACCATGTTCGGCCGGAAAACCAAGAGTACGATCGATAGTTTGATTGGCGTATCGACCCGAATCGAAGGCGATGTCCATTTCAAGGGCGGTTTGCGCATCGATGGCCAAGTCAAGGGGAATGTGATTGCCGACGGCGACGAAGCCAGCATGCTCGTGATTTCGGAGCATGCCAAGGTCGAAGGAGAGGTGCGGGTGGCTTATCTGGTTGTCAACGGCGAGATCCTCGGACCGGTTCATTCCTCGGAACTGCTTGAATTACAGCCGAAAGCCCGCATAACAGGAGATGTGAATTACAAGGCGCTCGAAATGCACGGCGGCGCTGTGGTCTCCGGCAAGCTGACACACGATCTGGTCGGAGAACCTGTCCTGAAACTTGCCATGTCGAACACCTGATGTCTTTCAGGCCTGATCGGCGGAATACGTGATCGGAGCCGAACGACTATAATGTCGGGAATAGTGTGTTGCGCCGCCGGCAGAGACAATTTCCGCCTTTGGCGTCGGGCTTTGCAATACTTATCCAGTCTTTCCGCAGGAGCTTGAAATGAATGCCGTTACCGAAATGCCCGCACCGATCATCTTTACCGATAGCGCTGCGGCGAAAGTCGCCCAGCTGATTGAAGAGGAGGGCAATCCCGATCTGAAACTGCGCGTATTCGTGCAGGGTGGTGGCTGCTCCGGCTTCCAGTACGGCTTCACTTTCGATGAGATCGTCAATGAAGACGATACAACCATGGTCAAGAATGGCGTGCAATTGCTGATCGATTCGATGAGCTACCAATATCTGGTCGGAGCCGAGATCGATTACAAGGAAGATATCGAAGGTGCGCAGTTCGTGATCAAGAATCCGAATGCGACGACGACTTGCGGTTGCGGTTCCTCGTTCTCCGCCTGATCGGTTCTTTATCCTCGAGAAAAAAGCGCAGGGTTCCTGCGCTTTTTTTCTTTTGCGGCGTCTCAAGCCGGATAGAGCGCTCCAAGAACACGCGGGCCCTTGGCGCCCGTGACGCCAGGCAGGTTGCCCGCGGCGCGCTCGACATGGCGCTTGGCGAGCCAGGCAAAGGCCAGGGCTTCGACATGGCTCGGCGCCACGCCGAGCGTGTCGGTCGACTGGACGCCGGCCGGATGGCGGCGTTCCGACAGGGCGCGCCGCAATTGTTCCATCAGATACGGGTTATAGGCGCCGCCGCCGCAAACATAAACCATGGTCGCTTGTCGTGCGTGCGCCGCGATGGCCTCGGCCAGTGCCTCCGCGGTGAAAGCGGCCAGCGTCGCCTGCACATCTTCCGGCGCGGCGCCGGCGAAATCGGCGAGCTTGCTGTTCAACCAGGCGGCATGGAACAAATCGCGTCCGGTACTCTTGGGCGGCGCGAGTTTCAGGAAGGGCTCCTCGAGCAGACGGGCGAGCAACTGCGGCATGACTCGTCCTGTCGCGGCCCAGGCGCCATCGACGTCATAGGATTTGCCGTGATGGCGGCCAATCCAGGTGTCCATCAACACGTTGCCGGGGCCGGTATCGAATCCGATGACGTTGCCTCCTCGGTCAAGCACGCTGATATTGGCGATGCCGCCGATATTGGCGACGACGCATGCCTCGCTCGAGGCGCCGAAGAGAGCTTGATGAAATGCCGGCACCAGGGGCGCACCTTGACCGCCGGCGGCAATGTCCCGGCTGCGAAAATCGGCCACGACATCGATGCCGGTCAATTCGGCAAGCAAGGCCGGGTTGTTGGTCTGGCGCGTGTAGCCGAGTTCGGGGCGGTGGCGAATCGTCTGGCCGTGGACGCCGATGGCGCGGATCTCGCCGGCGGATCGCCCGGATCGCGCGAGCAACTGCGCAACGCATTCGGCATAGCTCCGCGCCAAGGCGTTGGCGGCCAGCGCTTCGCGATGAATTTCGTCGTGGCCGCCTGCCTGCAACGCCAGCAGGTCGGCGCGCAGCGCGTCGGAAAACGGCAGGTAGGAGTTTGCATGCAACGTGCTCGATCGGGCTGAGCCGGTAGCGCCAAACGAGGTCAGAACGCCGTCGACACCGTCGAGACTGGTGCCGGACATCAATCCGATGTAGAGCATGGAAGTGGCGGGCATAAGAAAGCGTCAGTTTCCGGGCGGGCAAACTCGCACAACGACTTGAGCGGTGTTGGCCGCGGCCGAAATAAAACCGTCAGTGGAGCGGCCATTGTACAGGCCATCCGGCTGACGGTTTAAGGGGAATTGCCGCCTTTTACCGCGCGGCGATCTTGACGCCGGCGTCGGGATTCATCAACGCGAAGCGATGCGACATTTCGGCCGCGACACTGCGGAAGCGGGGCAGATCCGCGCTGGCCAATGCTTGCGCATTCGGGATGTCAACCTTCAGCGGATCGCGCGGCTGGTTGTCGACCCGGAATTCGTAGTGCAGGTGCGGGCCGGTGGACCAGCCGGTCGAGCCGACATAGCCGATGACCTCGCCCTGGCTGACCTTCAGGCCGCGACGCATGCCGCTGGCGAACCGGCTCATATGGCCGTAGGCCGTCGAATACTTGTTCCAGTGCCTGATGACGATCAGGTTGCCGTAGCCGCCCTGACGCCCGGCGAATTCGATGGTGCCGTCGGCCGCCGCGCGGATCGGCGTGCCGGTGGCTGCCGCGAAGTCGATACCCTTGTGTTGTTTCCACTGGCCCGAGATCGGATGGCGGCGCATCGAGAAGCCTGACGAGATGCGCGAGAACTCGAGGGGAGATTTCAGGAATGCCTTCTTCAGCGATTTGCCGTCGAAACTGTAATAACCGCCGCCTTGGCGGCTGCCCGGTTCCTCGAACCAGACGGCTTGGAATGCCTTGCCCGCATTGATGAACTCGGCGGCCAGGATGCGGCCGGAGCGTACGTACTCGCCGTTTTGCCAGAAGGTCTCGTAGACGACGTTGAAGCGGTCGCCGCGGCGCAGGTCGGAGGCGAAATCGATATCGGTCGAGAACATGTCGACCAATTGCATGGCGACGTTGTCCGGGAGTTGCACGGCATCGGTCGCCGCGAACAGCGAGGAACGGATGTCGCCCGTGCGCATTTCGACGCGGCGCTCGAGCGTCGCCTGCGATTCGGTCGCCGTGAATTGGTCGCCGTTGCGTTCGATCATCAGCGTGCGCACCGGAGCGTCGCGGCCGTCGGAGGCGGTTGCGGAAAGCCACAGCAATTGGCCGTTGCCGGAGGTCCTCGCCTGCACGAGCCGGCCGGGTTTGAGCTGCAGCAGCGAACGTGCCGTGCGATCGGACTTGATGAAGTTGGCGGCGGCGGTATCGTCGACGCCGAGGCGAGTCAACAACGTGGCCAGCGTGTCGCCGGGGCGGATTTTCTCTTCCGAGACATAGGATTGTTCGCTATGCGTCAGAGCGGCGACTTGTTCGGACAATTGCGGCAGCGACAGCTGCTCGCTGATCGATTTGACTGGCAGGTTCGCCGCATCGGGCGCCATCGGCGCCACGCCGGCCGCGCCGACTGCGCAGGCAGCCAGGAACAATGCCGAGGACGAAATGATGCGAGCCTTGCGCGACGATCCCCAAAACAGCTTACTGCTTGCGCCTAATCGGATGATTTTATCTATCGAGAACATGCAATAAGTTAGAATTTATGGCTTCGTCTGGTCGGTTTTCGAAAGACACCAAACCTTCTTGCAAACAGGCCGTCAGGCCGAGGTTGCATAGGGCGTCTTTCAAGACCCTGCTGGATTCCTTTCCGGATGTCTTGTTGACATGCAGCAAGGACAAAAGAAAGCATGGATTATACCAAACGCATGGTAGTGACTTTTCATTTTCCAACCTTAATCTGTCTCATCCATGAACCAACACGCGCAATTGCCCGATAACGAGCCAGAGGCGAAGTTTCGTCAAAACAATACGATCCCGGCTGGCGAGGCGCTGCCGCTCTCCGATGCCGTGCAAGAAGCGCTGGCGATCACGAAACGCGGCGTCGAGGAATTGCTGATCGAATCGGAATTCGCCCAGAAGCTTGCGCGTTCCGAGCGAAGCGGCAAGCCGCTGCGCATCAAGCTCGGCCTCGATCCGACCGCGCCGGACCTGCATCTTGGCCATACGGTCGTATTGAACAAGATGCGGCAACTGCAAAATCTCGGCCATACGGTGATCTTCCTGATCGGCGATTTCACGTCCATGATCGGCGATCCGTCCGGCCGCAACGTGACGCGCCCGCCGCTGACGCGCGCCCAGATCGAGGATAACGCCAAGACGTATTTCGCGCAGGCCAGCCTGGTGCTCGATCCCGCAAGAACGGAAATCCGCTACAACTCCGAATGGTCCGATCCGCTCGGCGCCCGCGGCATGATCGAGCTGTCGGCCAAGTACACCGTGGCGCGCATCCTCGAGCGCGAGGATTTCACCAAGCGCTACAAGGCAGGGACGCCGATCTCGGTGCATGAGCTGCTCTATCCCTTGATGCAAGGTTACGACTCGGTCGCTCTGCAAGCCGATCTCGAACTCGGCGGCACCGACCAGAAATTCAACCTGCTGGTGGGGCGCGAACTGCAGAAGCAGTACGGCCAGGAACAGCAATGCATCCTGACCATGCCGCTGCTCGAAGGGCTCGATGGCGTGGAGAAGATGTCGAAGTCGAAGGGCAATTACATCGGCATCACCGAGCCTGCCAACATCATGTTCGCGAAGGTGATGAGCATTTCGGATGAAATGATGTGGCGTTACTACGACCTGTTGTCGTGGCGCTCGATCGCCGAGATCGCGCAGTTCAAGAAGGAAGTCGCCGAAGGACGCAATCCGCGCGACATCAAGGTCTTGCTCGGCCAGGAAATCGTCGAACGCTTCCATACGCGCGCGGCGGCGGATGAGGCGCTGGAAGATTTCAACAACCGGGCGCGCGGCGGGATTCCCGACGATATTCCGGAAGTGAGCCTCTCCGGAGCGCCGCTCGGCATCGGACAACTGCTGAAACAAGCCAATCTGTGCGCCTCGACCTCCGAAGCCTTGCGCATGGTCGAGCAGGGCGGCGTGCGCATCGACGGCGGCGTGATATCCGACAAGGCGCTGAAGATCGATGCCGGTACATTTGTGCTGCAAGTCGGCAAGCGCAAGTTTGCGAGAGTGACGCTCGCATAACGATGATCGGGGAGAGCGGGGAATGACGCACGCGGTTGCTTTTTTCGACAAGCAGTTCCAGCGGCAAATCGGGCAGCAGGATTTCGCGCTGAATCCGTTCGAGACGAAGGCGCTGGCCTATGCCAAGGGCCGCATGCTCGATTTCGGCTGCGGTCTCGGCAATCTCAGCATGACTGCGGCGCGCAGGGGTAGCAAGGTCGTCGCCGTCGATGCCAGTCCGGCGGCCATCGCCAGTCTCGCCGCCAGGGCGCGCCAGGAGAACCTGCCGCTCGAGGCCATAGAGGCCGACGCTGCCAGCTTCGGCTGGAACGGCTGTTTCGATACCGTGGCGTCGATCGGTCTGCTGATGTTTCTGCCTTGCGGCACGGCGCGCAAACTCGTGCCTCGCCTGCGCGATGCCACCTGCGACGGCGGTACGGCCATCGTCAACGTCCTGGTCCAGGGAACGACCTATCTGGAAATGTTCGGAAGCGATCCGTATTGCCTGTTCGACCCCGAAGAAGTGCGAGCCTGGTTCGATGGCTGGAAGATCGCCGATTTTTCGTTGGACGACTTCGCCGCGCCGGGCAACACGACGAAGCGGTTCGCGACCGTGATCGCACAAAAGGCGCATTGAATGATCGGATTGCTGCAACGCGTGACGCAGGCGAGCGTCGCGGTCGATGGCGTGACCGTCGGCCGGATCGATAAGGGTTTGATGGTGCTGCTGTGCGCGGAGCGCGGCGATAGCGAGAAGGAGGCCGATGCCTTGCTGGCCAAACTGTTGGCCTATCGCGTGTTTTCCGATGCTGAAGGCAAGATGAACCGCAGCGTGACCGACGTGGACGGCGGCTTGCTGCTGGTGCCGCAGTTCACGCTGGCGGCCGATACGCAATCGGGCACGCGGCCGTCGTTCACGCCCGCGGCGGCGCCGGAAGACGGCAGGCGCTTGTTCGATCATTTCGTGGCGCAGGCGCGCGCCCGCCGTGCGAAAGTCGAGACCGGCCGGTTCGGCGCCGACATGCAAGTGTCGCTGATCAATGACGGGCCGGTGACGTTTTGGCTGCAGGCCAAACCGAGATAACCGTTCCTTGCTGTTCAACATTCAGGAGACGACGATGAAATTGTGGAGCGATTCCTTCCGACCCGGCGAGTTCATTCCAGGCGAATATGCATTCGGCATCATGGATCCGGCCAGCCATGTGGCGCTGTCGGCCAACAAGAATCCCCATCTGGCATGGAGCGAGGTGCCGGCCGGGACGAAGTCGCTGGCATTGATCTGCCACGATCCCGACGTGCCGTCGCGCGGCGACGACGTGAACCAGGAAGGCAAGAGCGTGCCGGCAAATCTGCCGCGCGTCGACTTCTTCCATTGGGTCATGGTCGATCTGCCGGCGGCCACGACACGGATCGACGTCGCGCAATTCAGCAACGGCGTGACGACGCGCGGCAAGCCGGGGCCGGAAGTGAAGGACCATCCCGGCGTGCGCCACGGCCTCAACGATTACACCGGCTGGTTTGCCGGCGACGCGAATATGGGCGGCGACTATTGCGGTTACGATGGCCCGTGCCCGCCGTGGAACGACACCCTGGTGCATCGCTATGTGTTCACTCTTTATGCGCTTGATATCGAGCGCTTGCCGGTCGAAGGCAAATTCACCGGCCAGCAGGTGCGCGACGCCATCAAGGGCCATGTGCTGGCCGAAGCTTCGGTCATGGGCCGTTATACCCTCAATCCGGCGCTGATCGGCAGCACCGACAACAGCATCTGGCCCGCATGACTGAAATTCTTTTGATTCGACACGGCGAGACGGCGTGGAATGCCGAGAAGCGCCTGCAAGGCCATCTCGATATCCCGCTCAACGCCGAAGGCGAACGGCAGGCCGCGGCGCTTGGCGCGGCGCTGGCCAATGAAGCGCTGGATGCGGTCTTCTCCAGCGATCTGCGGCGCGCGCTGCAGACCGCGGAGGCGGTCGCCGCTCCACGTGGCATGCAGGTCATCGTCGACCAGGGATTGCGGGAGCGCTGTTTCGGCGCCTTCGAGGGACTGCTGTACAGCGAAATCCAGGATCGCTATCCGGACGCGCACGCCGCCTGGAAGGCGCGCGAGCGGCATGCACGTTATCCGGCAGGCGTGCATGTGGCGGAGACGCTCGACGAATTCTTTGCCCGGACGACCGGCGCCGTCGATCGCCTGTTGCGGCCGGGCGGCTACCGCAAGGTCGCCCTGGTGACGCACGGCGGCGTGCTCGATTGCCTGTATCGGGCGGCCTCCGGCAGGCTCGATTTCTCGGCGCCGCGCGATTTCGACGTCATCAACGCCAGCATCAACCGGATTCGCTGGAGCCCGGACGGCATGCAACTCCTGCAATGGGCGGATGTGGCGCATCTCGATCCCGCGGTACTCGACGAGATCGATCGCTGAGCGGCCACTGACCTGGCGGAACTGGGGTTTACCGCCTGATGACGATAAAATAGCGGCTTTCCCGCTTTTCCCGTCCGCGCCGTGCAGATCGGTCCCCATACGCTTCGCAACAATATCTTTGTCGCTCCGATGGCCGGCGTGACGGATCGGCCGTTCCGCCAGCTGTGCAAGCAGCTCGGCGCCGGTTATGCGGTATCCGAAATGGCGGCATCCGATCCGCGCTTGTGGGCCTCCGAGAAGACCTCGCGCCGCATCAATCACGATGGCGAAATGGAGCCGAAGGCGGTTCAGATCGCCGGCGCCGATCCCGCCATGCTGGCCGAGTGCGCGCGATACAACGTCGAACGCGGCGCCCAGATCATCGACATCAACATGGGCTGTCCGGTCAAGAAAGTCTGCAACAGCTGGTGCGGATCGGCGCTGCTGCAGAACGAAAGCCTGGTCGCACGCATCCTCGAAGCGGTGGTCGCCGCGGTCGATGTTCCGGTCACGCTGAAGACCCGCACCGGCTGGGACCGCGAGCACAAGAACGCGCTCCGGATCGCCAGGGTGGCCGAAGAATCGGGCATCGCGATGCTGACGCTGCACGGTCGCACGCGCGCCGACGGCTACGCTGGCGACGCCGAATACGACACGATTGCCGCGGTGAAGGCGGCGGTCTCGATTCCGGTGGTCGCCAACGGCGACATCACTTCGCCCGAGAAGGCGAAGTATGTTCTCGACTATACCAAGGCCGACGCCGTCATGATCGGCCGCGCCGCGCAAGGCCGGCCGTGGATCTTTCGCGAGATCGATCACTTCCTGGGTACCGGCGAACATTTGCCCGCGCCGGAGATCGCCGAAGTGCGGCAGCTGATGAGCGAACATTTGCGGGCGCATTACGCGTTTTACGGCGAATTCAAGGGCGTGCGGACGGCCAGGAAGCATATCGGCTGGTATGTGCGCGACTTGATCGGCGGCGAAACATTTCGCCAGCGAATGAATCTGATGGAAGACTGCGACGAGCAGCGCGCGGCGGTCGACGCTTTTTTCGAATCGCAGTTGGCGTTCGGCGAGCGGTTACAATATGCGGTTTCACAAAAAAACGAGCCAGAAGCGAAGTTTCGCCAAAGCGAGCCAGAGGCGAAGTTTCTACAAAAACTGGCGGCATGATCGCGCCTATCCCGGCGCATCAAGCCTCTCAATTCCAGGGCCACGGTAAAGCATGAGCAAAGACAATATCCAGGACGTCGTCAAAAAGAGTCTCGAAAAATATTTCAAGGACCTAGGCGACATGCAACCATCCAATGTCTATGACATGGTGATCTTTACCGTCGAAAAGCCGATCTTCGAAGCCGTGATGGCGCGTGCCGGCGGCAACCAGTCGCTGGCGGCCGAAATGCTCGGCATCAACCGCAACACTTTGCGCAAGAAGTTGCAGCAGCACGGATTGCTATAAGAGCATTGCCCCGGTCATGGAGGGGCAATGCGGATAACGCAAGCGCTGTACCGGTCGCTTGACATACGCTCGGCAACGCTTCCGTTATCCATCACTTCCGTCATTGTTCATCATGATCAAACAAGCTCTCATCTCCGTCTCCGACAAGACCGGCGTGCTCGATTTTGCCAAGGCGCTGGCCGCCATGGGTGTCAACATTCTCTCGACCGGCGGCACGGCCAAGCTGCTCGCCGACAACGGCGTGAAGGTGACGGAAGTGGCCGATTACACCGGCTTCCCGGAAATGCTCGACGGCCGCGTCAAGACGCTGCATCCGAAGGTCCACGGCGGCATTCTCGCCCGTCGCGATCTGCCCGAGCATGTGGCCGCGCTGGAGAAGCACGGCATCCCGACCATCGACATGGTGGTCGTGAACCTATATCCGTTCCAGCAGACGGTGGCGAAGGAGCAATGCTCGCTCGAGGATGCGATCGAGAACATCGACATCGGCGGCCCGACCATGCTGCGTTCCTCGGCCAAGAACCATAAGGACGTGGTCGTGATCTGCGACCCTTCCGACTACGGCCGCGTGCTCGACGAGATGAAAGCGAACCAGGGCGAAGTGGGCTACGACACCAAGTTCGCGCTCGCGACCAAGGTGTTCGCTCATACCGCGCAATACGACGGCGCGATCACCAATTACCTGACTAGCCTGGGCGCCGACAAGCAGCACGCGACGCGCAGCGCCTATCCGCAAACCTTCAACCTGCATTTCGAAAAGGTGCAGGAGATGCGCTACGGCGAGAATCCGCACCAGTCGGCGGCCTTCTATCGCGACTTGAAGCCGGTCGACGGCGCGCTGGCGAATTACAGGCAATTGCAGGGCAAGGAACTGTCCTACAACAACATCGCCGATGCCGATGCGGCCTGGGAATGCGTGAAGACCTTCGACGAACCGGCGTGCGTGATCATCAAGCATGCCAATCCGTGCGGCGTGGCCATCGGCGCCGATCCGTTCCAGGCCTATGGCAAGGCATTCCAGACCGACCCGACTTCGGCGTTCGGCGGAATCATCGCCTTCAATCGCGAGGTCGACGGCAAGGCCGCCGAAGCGGTCGCCAAGCAATTCGTCGAAGTACTGCTGGCCCCGGCTTTCACGGCCGAGGCGAAGCAGGTATTCGCCGCCAAGCAGAACGTGCGTCTGCTGGAAGTGCCGCTCGGCGCGGGCGTGAACGCTTACGATTTCAAGCGCGTCGGCGGCGGCCTGCTGGTGCAATCGCCCGATGCGAAGAACGTCGCGCTCGCGGAACTGAAGGTGGTGACCAAGAAGCAGCCGACGCCGCAGCAGATGCAGGATCTGATGTTCGCCTGGAGAGTCGCCAAGTTCGTGAAGTCGAACGCGATCGTGTTCTGTGCCAACGGCATGACGATGGGCGTCGGCGCCGGCCAGATGAGCCGCGTCGATTCCGCGCGCATCGCGTCGATCAAGGCCCAGAACGCCGGCTTGACGCTGGCCGGCTCGGCGGTGGCGTCGGACGCGTTCTTTCCGTTCCGCGACGGTCTCGACGTCGTCGTGCAAGCCGGCGCGACCTGCGTGATCCAACCGGGCGGTTCGATGCGCGACCAGGAAGTGATCGACGCGGCCGACGAGCAAGACGTGGTGATGTTGTTTACCGGCACCCGCCATTTCCGCCATTAAGAAAACGGTGCAGAATAGAAGCCGCTCCGATCGTCGGGGCGACTTCTGTGGGAAGCGCGCGGACCATCCATGAAAATTCTCGGCATCGACCCCGGCCTGCGCACGACCGGCTTCGGCATCATCCGCAAGCAGGGCGGCAAGCTCAGCTATATCGCTTCCGGCACGATCAGGACGCCGGAAGGCGACCTGCCCTCGCGTCTCAAAACCATTCTCGGCGGCGTGGCCGAAATCATCCGCACTTATCAGCCCGATTGCGCGGCGATCGAAAAGGTCTTCGTCAACGTCAATCCGCAGTCCACGCTTTTGCTAGGTCAGGCGCGCGGCGCGGCGATCTGCGCCTTGGTCGGCGCCGAACTGGCGGTCGCCGAATACACCGCCCTGCAGGTCAAGCAAGCTGTGGCCGGTCATGGCAAGGCGCAGAAGCAGCAGGTGCAGGATATGGTGCAGCGCCTGTTGTCCCTGTCCGGCACGCCGGGCACCGATGCGGCCGATGCCCTGGGAGTGGCGATTTGCCATGCGCATAGCGGCGAAGCGCTGAGCGCTCTCGGCGACATTGCGCCGGGACTGGCGAAGAAGGGATTGCGGGTACGCGGCGGCCGCCTGGTCGGCTAGGCATGCCGCTCGGCATTGCGTGCGGCGACTTCGAAGCGGTTGTTCCAGTAGGCATCTTGTCCGCGCGACCATGCCCATAGGCTGGCCGCAAGATAGGCAACGGGAAAGAGTGCACCCCAAACCGAAGCCTGCCGTACGTGCGCCAGCTCATGCGTGAGGATTTGTTTGGTCAGGCCGTGGCTTTCCGCGATGATGACGTGGCCGATCGCCATCGCGCTCATGGGGCCGAAAGGATGATGCGCGAGCAGATAATCGGCGATCGGTCCGCGGATCAGCAAGGCCGGCGTCGAATCGGTGATCACGTAAACGCGACCGCGCAGCAGCAGGATCGGAATTCCGCTCAGCAGACCCAGCAAGGTGAGCGGCAGGGCCCACAGTATGCCGAGCAGCATTGCGCACCGGAGCAACAAGTCTTGGGCCGCGACGTAGCGTTCCTCCCTGCGCGAGCGTAGATGCATGATCCCCTCGTCCTGTATGATTCATCCATCTTTTTTGGACTAATTTCGACATGATAGGCCGACTTTCCGGGATTCTGCTTGAGAAAAATCCACCGCAACTTTTAATCGACTGCAACGGCGTCGGTTATGAGGTCGGCGTGCCGATGAGCACTTTCTACAACTTGCCGGCGCTCGGCGAAAAAGTCGTGCTGCTCACCCATTTGACCGTGCGCGAGGATGCGCATCTGTTGTTCGGCTTCGGCACGGTCGAGGAACGCAACGTATTCAAGGAGCTCATCAAGATCTCCGGCATCGGCGCGCGCACCGCGTTGTCGATCTTGTCGGGCTTGTCGGTGGCGGATCTTTCGCAGGCGATCACGCTGCAGGAGGCGGGGCGGCTTACCCGGATACCAGGTATCGGCAAAAAGACCGCGGAACGCCTCTTGCTTGAACTAAAGGGCAAACTTGGCGCCGATCTTGGCGCGGCAGGCGGCGCGGCGCATACCGACGCGACGGCAGATATTCTGAACGCCCTGGTCGCGCTGGGCTATTCGGACAAGGAAGCGATGCTGGCGATGAAGCAGGTTCCCGCTGGAACAGGCGTGTCGGAAGGCATCAAGCTGGCATTGAAGGCGTTGTCCAAGGCGTAGCGCGCGGCGACGAATAGAGGAATCATCCGATGAGCATCCAGACCGACAATTTCACCGAACAGCGCATCATTGCGGCGACGCCCGCCTCGCCGAACGAAGAGGCGATCGAGCGCGCCTTGCGTCCGAAGCAGCTCGACGAATATGTCGGCCAGGAAAAGATCCACAGCCAGCTCGAGATCTTCATCCAGGCGGCGCGCCAGCGGCGCGAGGCGCTAGATCATACCCTGCTGTTCGGGCCGCCCGGACTTGGCAAGACCACGCTGGCGCACATCATCGCGCGCGAGATGGGGGTGAACCTGCGTCAGACCTCAGGCCCGGTGCTCGAGCGTGCCGGCGATCTGGCGGCGCTCTTGACCAATCTCGAGGCGAACGACGTGCTGTTCATCGACGAGATCCACCGGCTGTCGCCGGTGGTCGAGGAAATCCTGTATCCGGCGCTCGAGGATTACCAGATCGATATCATGATCGGCGAAGGGCCGGCGGCGCGTTCGGTGCGCCTCGACTTGCAACCGTTCACTCTGGTCGGAGCAACCACGCGCGCCGGCATGCTGACCAATCCCTTGCGCGACCGTTTCGGCATCGTGGCGCGGCTGGAGTTCTATACCCCGCAGGAACTGGCGAAGATCATCACGCGCAGCGCTGCGCTCCTGGGGGCTGCCATCGTCGAGGAGGGCGCGCTCGAAATTGCCAAGCGCAGCCGCGGCACGCCGCGTATCGCCAACCGGTTGCTGCGCCGTGTGCGTGATTATGCGGAAGTGAAGGGCACCGGCCAGATCACGAAGGAAATGGCCGATGCGGCATTGAAGATGCTCGATGTCGATCCGGTCGGATTCGATGTCATGGACCGCAAGCTGCTCGAAGCGGTGATTTTCAAGTTCAGCGGCGGTCCGGTCGGGCTCGACAATCTGGCGGCCGCGATCGGCGAGGAGCGCGATACGATCGAGGATGTGCTTGAGCCTTACCTGATCCAGCAAGGGTATATGCAGCGCACGCCGCGCGGCCGCATCGCGACGCCCGCGGCCTATACGCATTTCGGCGTCACCGCGCCGCGCAGCGATTCGACCGGGGATTTGTGGGGACAGAAATAGCGTCTGCCGTGCCCGGAAGGGCGGCATGGAGCCCCGTCGTCGAAGACCCCAAGGACGACTCTGGCGCGCAGCGAAGAAGTTGCTGGGTGGACATGTAAAGAAATGTAAATAACCGACTAGTCAGTAGGTTTTCTCTGACATTTCAGCAAAGTTGGTTCTATAATGGCTATTCCTTTTCGGCCTCCCCCTTTCCGGTTTTGAGACGGCGTGAACCCTCACGGTGCTGTCGGTCACGGTAATGCGCGCTCGACTCCGATATATGGCCGATATACCCCTTCAGGTAGAGATTCGCCATGCTCATGTCCACGCAAGCCACCCGCTACGCTCACCGATTGCTCGATCTGCGTGCCGAGGGCGGGCAGACGGCGCCTCTGTCGTTCGACAGCGATTTGCGTCTGGCCGACGGCTATGCGATCGCCAAATCGATCCATGATATCCGCGTGGCCCAGGGCGAGCTGCCGGCCGGACGCAAGCTGGCGTTCACCAATCGCACCATCTGGCCGAAGTATGGCTTGCATGAGCCGATCACCACGCCGCTGTGGGCGCCGATATTCGATACCACGATCCGTTATGCACATAACAATCGGGGAGTGCAAAGCCTGACCGGCGCCGTGCAACCGCGCGTCGAGCCGGAGCTCGTGTTCAAGCTTGGCAAGACGCCGGCCGCGGACGCGACGCTCGAGGACATCGCCGACTGCATCGAATGGATGGCGCATGCCTTCGAAGTCGTCGTATGTCCTTATCCGAACTGGAAATTCGAAGCGGCCGACGCGATTGCCGCCTTCGGCTTGCATGGCACGCTGATCGTCGGCGAACCGATGATGTTGACCGACGGCAGCCGCCGCCACCTCGATGCGGTGCTGGCGGGTGCCAGCGTGTCGATGACGTGCGACGGCGAACTGCATGCCGCCGGTTTCGGCGACAACGTGATGGAGAGTCCGGTGCATGCGCTCTGGCATCTGCACCAGGTGTTGAAGGAGCAGCCCGAGTTCGCGCCGCTGGCAGCAGGCGAGATCATCACGACCGGCACTTGGACCGATGCTCACCCGGTGGCGCCGGGACAAACCTGGGTCAGCGCCTTTTCGGGCATCAGTCTGCCTGGACTGACCGTGTCTTTCGTGCGCTGATCGTCACTTTCCTCGAACGGCAACGGGCCGGCAAAACGCGCCGGCCCGTTCGAGTCAATGGAACGCAATAGTTATTCTTCGCGGACCCAGGTTTGGGTGCGGCCCAGCATGGGCATGCCGATGTAGCCGCGAACGTCGAGTTTTTTGCCGCCTTCGACGAGTTTCATCTTGCTCTTGTAGACTTTCCCGTTGTTGGGATCGAGAATCTTGCCGCCGTTGAACTCATCGCCGTCCGCCTTCATGCCGGAGAGAATGGTCATGCCGACGATGGGCTGGTCCTTCTGCTCGCCTTCGCACTTGTCGCATTTTGGATTCTGTTCCTCGTTCGGCGCGCGGAACAGCTTTTCGATCTTGCCTCGCAGTTCGCCGTTCGCTTCGGTGATGCGGATCAACGCTTTCGGCTTGCCGGTCTGATCGTCGATGTTTTTCCAAAGACCGACCGGCGATGCCGGATTGGCCCAGGCTAGCGGAGCGGCCAAGGCGGCCACCGCGGCGCCGATCAAGAAATGTCTCGTCATGTTCATATCCTCTTGTTGTGAATGGCACGAATAGGGAAAAGGAACCGATGCGGAACGGCACGCCGAACGGCACTGCGCCATGCCGCATCAGTATCAAGGCCACACTATTCAGGATTTTTGCAGTTTCGCAAACTGTTCCCGGAGTTTTTCGAGTGTGCCCTCGAAATTCGCGAGCCTTTCCTTTTCCTGGGCGACCACTTGCGCCGGCGCGCGGGCGACGAAACTCTCGTTGCCGAGTTTGCCTTGCGCCTTCGCGATCTCGCCTTCCAGGCGGGAGATTTCCTTCGCCAGGCGCTCGCGCTCGGCGGCGACGTCGATTTCCACTTTCAGCATCAGCTTGGCCGTACCGACCACCGATACCGGCGCCGGCGATTCCGGCAGCATGTCGACGACCTGCACGTCGGACAGCTTCGCGAGCGCTTGCAGGTACTTCGCGAAACCTTCCGCCTGGGCCTTGTCGGCGACTTCGATGATCAGCGGCACCTTCTGCGCTGGCGACAACTGCATCTCGCCGCGCAGGTTGCGGCAGGCATCGGTCATCGTTTTCAGCTGCGCCATCCATTGTTCGGCGGCTTCGTCGAGCTTGTCGAAATTCGGCTGCGGATACGGTTGGATCATGATCGAATCGCCGGCCGGATTCATTTGCCGGCCGGTCGTCGGCGCGATCGTCTGCCACAGCTCTTCGGTGATGAAGGGGATGATCGGATGCGCGAGGCGCAGCACGACTTCGAGCACGCGCAAGAGGGTGCGGCGCGTGGCGCGCTGCTGCGCCTCGGTGCCGGTCTGGATCTGCACCTTCGCGACTTCGAGATACCAGTCGCAGTACTCGTCCCACACGAACTTGTAGATCGCGTTGGCGATATTGTCGAAGCGGTAGTCGGCGAAACCTTTCTCGACCTCGGCTTCGGTGCGCTGCAGGAGCGAGACGATCCAGCGGTCGGCTTGCGAGAAATCGCGCATGCCTTCTTCGCAGGTCGCGGCGTCGAAGCCGCAGTCCTTGCCCTCGGTGTTCATCAGCACGAAGCGGGTCGCGTTCCACAGCTTGTTGCAGAAGTTGCGATAGCCTTCGGCGCGTTTGAAATCGAAGTTGACGTTGCGGCCGAGCGTGGCGTAGCTCGCCATCGAGAAGCGCACGGCGTCGGCGCCGTAGGCCGGCATGCCTTCGGGGAAGAGCTTGCGGGTTTCCTTGGCGATGGCCGGTGCTTTCTCCGGGCGGCGCAGGCCGGTGGTGCGTTTGGCGACCAGCGATTCGATATCGATACCGTCGAGCAGGTCGACCGGATCGATCACGTTGCCTTCCGACTTCGACATCTTCTTGCCTTCATGGTCGCGCACCATGCCGTGGATATAGACGTCGCGGAACGGCACCATGCCGGTGAAGTGGGTCGTCATCATGATCATGCGCGCGACCCAGAAAAAGATGATCTCGTATCCGGTCACGAGCACCGACGAGGGCAGGAACATCTTGAGGTCGGGCGTCTCGTCGGGCCAGCCGAGCGAGGAAAACGGCACCAGGGCGGACGAGAACCAGGTGTCGAGCACGTCGTTGTCGCGCTTGAGGGGTTTGCCGCCGGCTTGCCTGGCCGCTTCCTCTTCGGTGCGGGCGACGTAGATGTTGCCGCTTTCGTCATACCACGCCGGAATCTGGTGGCCCCACCACAGCTGGCGCGAGATGCACCAGTCCTGGATGTTCTTCATCCATTGGTTGTAGGTGTTGACCCAGTTGTCGGGGATGAAGCGCACCTGGCCCGACTCGACCGCATCGATCGCCTTCTGCGTGATGCTGCGGCCGTCGGCGGTCGGCTTGCTCATCGCCATGAACCACTGGTCGGTCAGCATCGGCTCGATGACGACGCCGGTGCGGTCGCCGCGCGGCACCATCAGCTTGTGCGGCTTCACGGCTTCGAGCAGGCCTTCCTTTTCAAGATCGATCAGGACTTTCTTGCGCGCCTCGAAGCGATCCATGCCGCGATAGGCCGGCGGCGCGTTATCGTTGATCTTGGCATCGAGCGTGAAGATGGAAATCTGCGGCAGCTGGTGGCGCTGGCCGACCGCGTAGTCGTTGAAGTCGTGCGCAGGGGTGATCTTCACACAGCCGGTGCCGAATTCCTTGTCGACATAATCGTCGGCGATGATCGGAATTTCGCGGTCGGTCAGCGGCAGTTTGAGCATCTTGCCGTGCAGATGCAGGTAGCGCTCGTCGGTCGGATCGACAGCGACCGCAACGTCGCCGAGCATGGTCTCCGGACGCGTCGTCGCCACCGTGATGTGGCCGGAACCATCCGCGAGCGGGTAGTTGATATGCCACATGTTGCCGTCTTCTTCCTCCGATACGACTTCGAGATCGGACACGGCGGTGCCGAGCACGGGGTCCCAGTTCACGAGGCGCTTGCCGCGGTAGATCAGGCCTTCTTCATAGAGGCGCACGAACACTTCGGTGACCGCCTTCGACATCTTCGGATCCATCGTGAAGTATTCGCGGGCCCAGTCGGTCGAGGCGCCGATGCGGCGCATCTGGCCGGTGATCGTCGAGCCGGATTGCTCCTTCCATTCCCACACCTTCTCGAGGAATTTCTCGCGGCCGAGGTCGTGCCGAGAGATCTTTTGCGCGTCGAGCTGGCGCTCGACCACGATCTGGGTCGCGATGCCGGCATGGTCGGTGCCCGGCACCCAGGCGGTGTTGTAGCCGCGCATGCGGTAGTAGCGTGTCAGGCCATCCATGATGGTCTGGTTGAACGCATGGCCCATGTGCAGCGTGCCGGTAACATTGGGGGGGGGCAACTGGATGCAGAAGGCCGGCTTGGCGGGATCCATGGTCGCCGCATAATAGCCGCGCTTTTCCCATTCGGCGCGCCAGCGCGCTTCAATGTCGGTGGGCTCGAAGGATTTGGCTAATTCCATGATTTGACGTATGTTTTTGCGAAACTAGTGATTATATCGATTAAGTCGCTGCTGACTGAGCGAGAAGCGTATAATTCGCGGATTGCCGCATTAGAAGCGATGCTCTAATGGCAACACAATGCTAGGGGTCCTGGCCGCGGAAGCAAGTCGATGGCCGGGTGAGAAACACCCTCGAACCTGATCTGGGTAATGCCAGCGAAGGGAAGCACATGGAAATCGTCCCTCCCCCGTGCTCCTTCTTCGCACGTCCAGCTGGGGACAGAGTACCGCTAGCGCTTAACTCTGCCCCGCAATCATTTGAGAAGGAGCACCATGAACGCCAATCCCCAATTCCTCGCCGCGACCGCCAAGGTCGACGAAGCGGCGATCCAGCCGCTGCCGAATTCGCGCAAGATCTATGTCGAAGGCTCGCGTCCCGACATCCGGGTGCCGATGCGCGAGATTTCCCAGGCCGATACGCCGGCCTCGTTCGGCGCGGAGAAGAATCCGCCGATCTATGTCTACGACACTTCCGGGCCGTACACCGATCCGAACGTCAAGATCGACATCCGTTCCGGCCTGGCGCCGTTGCGCGCCGCCTGGATCGCCGAGCGCAACGATACCGAGGAATTGCCGGGCCCGACTTCGCAATACGGCATCGAACGCCTGAACGATCCGAAGCTGGCCGACCTGCGCTTCAATCTCCATCGCCAGCCGCGCCGCGCGATCGCCGGCAAGAACGTGACGCAGATGCATTACGCGAAGCAGGGTATCGTCACGCCGGAGATGGAATACATCGCCATCCGCGAAAACCTGCGCCGCAAGGAATACCTGGAAAGCCTGAAGGCTTCCGGTCCGAACGGCGCGAAACTCGCTGAACTGATGCTGCGTCAGCATCCGGGCCAGAACTTCGGCGCGGCGATTCCCGCCGAAATCACGCCGGAATTCGTGCGCGATGAAGTGGCGCGCGGCCGTGCCATCATTCCGGCCAACATCAACCATCCGGAATCCGAGCCGATGATCATCGGCCGCAACTTCCTGGTGAAGATCAATGCCAACATCGGCAATTCCGCCGTGACCTCCTCGATCGGCGAGGAAGTCGAGAAGATGACCTGGGCGATCCGCTGGGGCGGCGATACCGTCATGGATCTCTCGACCGGCAAGCACATCCACGAGACGCGCGAGTGGATCATCCGCAATTCGCCGGTGCCGATCGGCACCGTGCCGATCTACCAGGCGCTCGAAAAAGTCCATGGCAAGGCCGAGGAGCTGACCTGGGAAATCTTCCGCGACACGCTGATCGAGCAGGCAGAGCAGGGCGTCGACTACTTCACCATCCACGCCGGCGTGCGCCTGCAATACGTGCCGCTGACCGCCAAGCGCATGACGGGCATCGTCTCGCGCGGCGGCTCGATCATGGCGAAATGGTGCCTGGCGCATCACAAGGAGTCCTTCCTGTACGAGCACTTCGAAGAGATCTGCGAAATCATGAAGGCCTACGACGTCTCGTTCTCGCTGGGCGACGGTTTGCGCCCCGGCTCGATCTACGACGCCAACGACGAAGCGCAGCTCGGCGAATTGAAGACGCTCGGCGAGCTGACGCAGATCGCCTGGAAGCACGACGTGCAGGTGATGATCGAGGGCCCCGGCCACGTGCCGATGCACCTCATCAAGGAGAACATGGATATTCAGCTGGAACAGTGCAAGGAAGCGCCGTTCTACACGCTGGGGCCGTTGACCACCGACATCGCGCCGGGCTACGACCACATCACCTCCGGCATCGGCGCCGCCATGATCGGCTGGTACGGCACGGCGATGCTGTGCTACGTCACGCCGAAGGAACACCTCGGCTTGCCGAACAAGGACGACGTCAAGGAAGGCATCATCACCTACAAGCTGGCGGCGCATGCGGCCGATCTCGCCAAAGGCCATCCGGGCGCCCAGGTGCGCGACAACGCGCTGTCGAAGGCGCGCTTCGAATTCCGCTGGGAAGACCAGTTCAACCTCGGTCTCGATCCGGACAAGGCGCGCGAATTCCACGACGAGACGCTGCCCAAGGATTCGGCCAAGGTCGCGCATTTCTGCTCGATGTGCGGCCCGCATTTCTGCTCGATGAAGATCACGCAGGACGTGCGCGACTTCGCGGCGGCGCAAGGCGTTTCCGAGCAGGAAGCGCTGAAGAAAGGCATGGAAGTGAAGGCGGTCGAATTCGTCAAGAGCGGCGCCGAGCTTTATCGCAAACAGTAAGCAAGCGGTGATGATGGAAATCGAACTGAACGGCGCGCCGCATGCGGTCGCGGACAGCCAGAGCGTGCAAGAGCTGATCGCTTCGCTCGACTTGCTCGGCAAGTCGCTCGCGGTGGCGATCAACCGCGAAGTGGTGCCGCGCCGGCAGTGGCCGGAGCGCATGCTGCAACCCGCCGATCGCGTGGACATCGTTCGCGCGATCGGCGGTGGGTGAGGCCGTGGCGCCGATAAAGTAATGGAGCAAAGCATGAACTTGAACGATCAACCGCGCGAAGATCAAGGCTTGATCATCGCCGGCAAGACCTATCGCTCGCGCCTGCTGGTCGGCAGCGGGAAGTACAAGGACCTGGAGGAAACGCGGCTGGCGACGGAGGCCAGCGGCGCGGAAATCATCACGGTCGCGATCCGCCGTGTGAATATCGGCCAGGACCCCAACGCGCCGAGCCTGCTCGACGTCGTGCCGCCGTCGAAGTACACGATCCTGCCGAACACGGCCGGCTGCTACAACGCGAAGGACGCGGTCTATACGCTGCAACTGGCGCGCGAATTGTTGAACGGCCACAAGCTCGTCAAGCTCGAGGTCCTGGGCGACGAGAAGACGCTGTTCCCGAACATGCCCGAAACCTTGAAAGCGGCGGAAGCGCTGGTCAAGGACGGCTTCGACGTCATGGTCTATTGCAGTGACGATCCGATCCAGGCGCGCATGCTCGAAGACATCGGCTGCGTGGCCGTGATGCCGCTCGCGTCGTTGATCGGTTCCGGCATGGGCATTCTCAATCCATGGAATTTGTCGTTGATCATCGAGCAGGCCAAGGTGCCGGTGCTGGTCGATGCCGGCGTCGGCACCGCTTCGGACGCGGCGATTGCGATGGAGCTCGGTTGCGACGGCGTGCTGATGAATACGGCGATCGCCGGCGCGAAGGACCCGGTCCGGATGGCGCGCGCGATGAAACTCGCCGTCGAGGCGGGGCGCGAAGCCTATCTGGCCGGGCGCATTCCGAAGAAATTCGCCGCCTCGCCGTCGTCGCCGATGGCCGGGCGCGTCGTATAAGGCCCCCATGAGCGGCATACGCCCCAGCGTGCTCGTCTTCTCCGGTTCGGATCCGAGCGGGGGCGCCGGCATGCAGGCCGATGTCGCCGCGATCACCTCGCTCGGCGCGCATCCCTTGTCGGTCATCACCGCCTTGACGGTGCAGGACAACGACCGCGTCCATGCGGTGCACCCGGTGCCCGATGCGCTGCTGGCGCGGCAAGCGCAGGCGCTGCTCGACAAGATCGATGTCGCCGCGGTCAAGATCGGCATCGTCGGCAATCGCGCCAATGCGGAGGCGATCGCCGAACTCCTCAAGGCGGTGAAAGTGCGGCGCCCCGATTTGTCGGTGGTCTTCGATCCGGTGCTGGCGAGCGGGCGCGGCGATGCGCTCGCGGTCGAGAATGCGGTCGACGCCATCGATCCGCTGTTCGCGGTGGCGACGCTGGTCACGCCGAATCTTCCCGAGGCGCTTGCGCTCTGCAAGGGCGAGAGCCGGCTCGAGGCGCAGGCGGAGTACCTGCTGCGGCGTTGTCCGAACGTTTTGCTCAAGGGCGGCCACGGCAGCGACCGGGACAAGGTCACCAATCGCTGGTTCGGCGCGGCCGCCGCGCGCTCTTGGACCTGGCCGCGCCTGCCGGGCGCCTTTCACGGCACCGGCTGCACCCTGGCCTCGGCCGTGGCCGCCTTGCTCGCCAAGGGATACTCGATGGTCGATGCCATCGATTTCGCGCAAGGCTACTGCCACCAGGCGATCGAGTCATCTTATGCGATCGCGGATGGACAGCGCATTCCGAACCGCTCGCTATCCTCGCCGGACCACTAGTGATCAAGGAGAATGAAATGCAAGGTTTGTACATCGTCACGCCGGATTGGGACGACACGCAACAATTGTTGCTCGCGACCGAGGCGGCGGTACGCGGCGGCGCGACCTTGGTGCAATACCGTCACAAGACGGCGAGCATGGACTTGCGCCGCGAACAGGCGCAATCCCTGCTCGCGCTATGCCGGAAATATAGCGTGCCTTTCATCGTCAACGATTTCGTCGAACTGTGCCTCGCGCTCGATGCGGACGGCGTCCATGTCGGCGGCACCGATGCCCCGGTCGCGGAAGTGCGCTCCGCCCTCGGTCCGGACAAGATCGTCGGCGCTTCCTGCTATGGCGACCTGCAACTGGCGCGCAATGCTTGCCAGGGCGGCGCCAGTTATGTCGCTTTCGGCGGTTTCTATCCGTCGCGCGTGAAGAAATACGAAGTCGCCACCAAACCATCCATCGTCGCCCAGTCGAAGGCGGAGATTCCTCTGCCGGTGGTCGTCATCGGCGGCATGACACGAGAAAACTCCGCGCCGCTCGTCGCGCAAGGCGCCGACATGGTCGCCGCCATCAGCAGCGTCTATATGGCAGCCGATCCGCAGGCTGCGGCCAGCGAATTCAGGCAGTTGTTTCCGGCGTGAATTGGCGGCGCGCTCAGGACGGAAGGCCCACTTTCGTCCGGCAGACGCAGATCCAGTAGTCCATCCAGATGAATTTCCTGGTTCTGCGTTAACGCGCATGACCGATCAAATTCGTCTGGATGGGCCAGCGGGCACCGATGGGTTCCGGCATGCCGCCTGTCCGAAAGATGTTCCTCACATCTCGAAAAAGCGAACTTTGCGCATCCAGGCATGGTCGAATGCGTCTGCTTGACCATGATCGATATCAGTCTTTCAATTTCCACCCGGTCGCGGCTGGCGGCTTATTCAAGTCGACTTGCGAGGAGGGCGGATTTCGTCTGGCAGCCTCGGAAGCGTTGGTTAGCTTATTTTTTTCTTAATAGAAACTATCTTGGCCATTAAATTGAGCCTCCTGTGATATTTCTCAAAGGAATGCATTTTTCTCCTTCGAATTGTGTCGGTTTCAGGATTTTCCGATTGACCCGTGTGGCGCCGAAATCCTATATTCGCGCAGCAAAGTTACTAAACGATGAGAGGGAATACGCCGATCGGACCGATCGGCTAAGGGATGTTCCGTCTTGCCGCAAACCTGTTTCACAGAAACACGCCTGTGCTTTGTCTGCGAGCGAAGCGCCTTGGCCTCTCCGGAGTGCGAGTGCGAAAAGCATGGCGCAATGTTTCCAAGATCGGAAAAATTTGAATAGGCGCGATGAAATCGAATAAATCGGGGAACGGCTGGCGCCGAGCCCTTGCGGCAGCGATTGCTTGCATGACGATTGCCGGCTTCAGCATGGTGTTAGTGTGGCAGCCCGACGAAAAATCGCCGGCGGCCTCATTGTCGTCCGCGTCCGCGAGCGGGGAAGCCCGCTATGGGCCCGGCCTGTGGACTGCGGCCGCTGCTCCCACCGGCCACGGCGGGATGACTTTGCAGCCGCCGGTGCATCCGAACACGACGGCGGACGGCAGGCTGGTGATCGACCAAACCCTGCATCAAGTGATCGATTATTTTCTGCTCAGCGGACAGCCGGGCGATCGCACGTTGCACGCAGCCCAATTGCGAGCCTATCTGAGAAATGCGTTGCCGCCGGTGGCCGCGCAAGAGGCGCTGCAGATCGTCGACCGTTATCTGCTTTACATGAACCTGCACGACGATCTGCTGGCGCGTCAAGCCTTGCCGCAATGGGTTGACTTGCCCTCTGCCGCAGAAGCGGACCGGATCGCGAATTGGGTGATCCAGCGTACGCGTTTGCGGCAGACCGTCCTGGGCCGGGAAATCATGCAGGCATGGTACGCGGAAGAGGAAGAGACGATTCGCGCCGGCCTGGCCGAGTTCGAAGCGCAGAACGATGCCGTCATCGCATCGCATGGCGGCAAACAAGCCGATGAATCCGAGGTCCGCGCATCCCGCAAGCAGGATGCCGACCACGAGATACGGCGCGAGCAATTCTTCCGCAGGCTTGCGGATCAATCGAGCAGGAGCTACGCCGCGCTCGAACACCGGCTGCAGGTCGAGGCGAGCCGCAGACGCAATCCCGCGCATTGAAAACATTGCGGCAGACATCCGCTCGCAGACGTCCGCGCGAAGAGGCGCCGGTATAATCGCTGGATGCAGAATCTTCTCCAGAACCTCAATCCCGAACAACTCGCTGCGGTGACCCTGCCTGCGCAACCGGCCCTGATCCTTGCAGGCGCCGGTTCCGGCAAGACGCGCGTACTGACCACGCGTATCGCCTGGCTGATTCAAACCGGCCAAGTCTCGCCGGCAGGCGTCCTGGCCGTGACTTTTACCAACAAGGCCGCCAAGGAAATGATGACGCGCTTGTCGGCGATGTTGCCGATCAATACGCGCGGCATGTGGATCGGTACCTTCCACGGACTGTGCAACCGCTTGTTGCGCACACACTACCGCGATGCGGCATTGCCGCAGACCTTTCAGATTCTCGATTCCCAAGATCAGTTATCGGCGATCAAGCGGCTCTTGAAAGCCCACAATATCGATGACGAAAAATACCCGCCGCGCAACCTGATGTATTTCATCAACGGCGCGAAAGAACAGGGTTTGCGCGCGCATGAAGTCGAGGCGCACGACGATTACAACCGCCGTTTCGTCGAGTTGTATGAGCTCTATGATCAGCAATGCCAGCGCGAAGGCGTGGTGGACTTCGCCGAACTGCTGCTGCGCACCTATGAGCTGCTGAGCCGCAATCAGCCGTTGCGCGAACATTATCAAGCGCGCTTCAGGCATATCCTGGTCGACGAATTCCAAGACACCAACGACTTGCAGTACAAGTGGCTGAAGCTGATGGCCGGCCAAGCCAACGCGATCTTCGCCGTCGGCGACGACGATCAGAGCATCTATGCCTTTCGAGGCGCCAACGTCGGCAACATGCTCGCTTTCGAGCGCGACTTCAACGTGCGGAACCTGATCAAGCTCGAACAGAATTACCGTTCCCACGGCCATATACTCGATGCCGCGAACCTCCTGATCGCGAACAACAGCCGGCGCCTCGGCAAAAACCTGCGCACCGATGCCGGCCACGGCGAGCCGGTGCGGGTATATGAAGCGAGCAGCGATCTCCAGGAAGCGCAATGGATCATCGAGGAAGCCAAGGGCTTGATCGCGGAAGGCTCGCTGCGCAGCGAGATCGCGATCCTGTACCGCTCGAATGCGCAATCGCGCGTGATCGAGCATGCGTTGTTCTCGGCCGGGATACCGTATCGCGTCTATGGCGGACAGCGCTTCTTCGAACGCGCCGAGATCAAGCATGCGATCGCCTACTTGCAATTGATGGACAATCCGCATAACGATTCAGCCTTCCTGCGCGTCGTGAATTTTCCGGCGCGCGGCATCGGCGCGCGTTCGATCGAGCAGTTGCAGGATGCCGCCAGGCAGCATGGCTTGTCGCTCTATGCCGCCGTACCGCACGTGGCGGGCAAGGCCGGCTCCGCGCTCGGCGCCTTCGTCAAGCTGGTCGAGGGCATGCGTTTCGAAACGCAAAACCTGCCCTTGCAGGAGATGGTGGAAGTGGTCATCAACATGAGCGGATTGATCACGCATTACCAGGCCGAAAAGGAAGGCGCGGACCGTATCGAGAACCTGGAACAATTGGTCAGCGCCGCGACCGTGTTCGTGTCGGAAGAAGGCTTCGGCCTCGACACCCCGGCCTTGCTCGGTCCGCAGGCGGCGGCAAGCGCGGGACAACTGCTCACGGTGGCCGACGGCGTCGAGATCGTCGATGCCGATGCGCCGTTGGTGACGGTGATGTCGCCGTTGTCCGCTTTCCTGTCGCATGCGTCGCTCGAGGCCGGCGACAACCAGGCGCAGGCCGGACAAGATGCCTTGCAACTGATGACAGTGCATTCGGCCAAGGGCCTCGAATTCGATGCCGTCTTCATCACCGGCCTCGAGGAAGGCTTGTTCCCGCACGAGAACAGCGCGCAGGAACAGGGCGGCCTGGAAGAAGAGCGGCGCCTCATGTACGTGGCAATCACGCGCGCCAGGAAGCGCCTCTACCTCAGCTTTTCCCAGACCAGGATGCTGCATGGCCAGACGCGCTACAACATGAAGTCGCGCTTCTTCGACGAATTGCCGGACGAGGCCTTGAAATGGCTGTCGCCGCGGGTCCAGCAGCACGACTGGTTCGCCCGTCCCCGCGCCGCCTGGGACGATGCGCCGCAGGCCGGCGCCAATGCGATCGCGCAGAACTTCGGCAAGAAGGATATCGGCTGGCGCATCGGCGAGACGGTGGCGCACCAGAAGTTCGGCGAGGGCGTCATCGTCAACATCGAAGGCAGCGGCGGCAACGCCCGCGCCCACATCAATTTCGGCCGCTTCGGCATGAAGCTGCTCGACCTGGGTATCGCGAAGCTGGAGAAAGTCGCTTCGCGAGCCTGAGTCGATGCGGTCGCTGCGGCTTCGCGGCGACCGCATCGGAGCAGGCAAGATCCCGACCCGCCTCCTGGCGGCGCCTCGTCTCTCAAGCATTTTTGATCTGCCGCCTCGGCGATGCATGCTCTGCGCCGCCAAGATTGATCCAGTTCAAGAATGCTGTATAATGAGAATCATTCGCAATAAATAAGGGCGAAGAATTCGCCTCCCGCCAGCCAGCGCTTTGCGCGTCAGCCAGCCAAGTCCCGCATCGCACCTTGCACCCTCCGGTGTGCCGCGTTGCCAATTCAATCGATAAGACAGGGGTTTCCAATGCTGCATTCCGCATGCCGCCGCGCGTCGCTGCGCGTTACCAAAGACTTGAAATCGTCCATTTCCCCGACGCCGCTGGCGGCCGCGTTGTTCGCGGTCTTCGCCGCGCCGGCGGTCCTGGCGCAATCGGCACCGGCCGACGCCACCCTGCCGGAGGTGAAGGTCCGCGACCAGGCCATCGGTCCCGACTACGCGCCAGCCAAGGCCAGCATCGGCAAGACCGAGGCCGTGCTGCGCGATATCCCGCAAGCGGCGACCGTCATCAACCGCGCCGTGCTCGATGCCCAGAACGCGGCCTCGCTGACCCAGGCGCTGCGCAACGTGCCGGGCATCACGATTTCCGCCGGCGAAGGCGGCGCGATCGGCGACAACATCAACTTGCGCGGCTTTTCGGCGCGCACCGATATCTACATCGACGGCTTCCGCGATCGCAGCCAATATTCGCGCGACACCTTCGCGCTCGACGCGGTCGAAGTGCTCAAGGGTCCGGCATCGATGCTGTTCGGCCGCGGCTCGACCGGCGGCGTCATCAACCAGGTCAGCAAGAAGCCGAGCCTGAAGCCGCGCAGCGAAGTCACCGCCAGCATCGGCACGGACAGCTATTACCGCACCACGCTCGATCTGAATCGCCAGCTGTCGGAAACGGCTGCCTTCCGCGTCGCCGCTTTCGGCCAGGATGTGAAATCGACGCGCGACGTGGTGCACGATCGTGACTGGGGCATCGCCCCGTCCGTTCGCTTCGGCATCGGCACGCCGACCGAGATCACGGTTTCCGCGCTCGTTCAACGCAATCGCGACTTGCCGGATTACGGTTTCCCGGTGATCACGACCAACGGCGTCGGTTCGGTACGCAAGCCGATCGATGCGCCGGCAAACAAGTTCTACGGCTACACCGATGATTATTTCAATCAATCGGTCAATGTGCTCAACGCGGTGGTGCAGCACAAGCTGACGCCGGATCTTACGCTGCGCAACCAGACTTCGTTCAGCCATTCCACGATCGAGGCACAGCCGTCGCCGCTGTCGAGCAATTCGATCCGCCGCGTCGGCGAACCGCGCGCATCGGCGACCAACCCGGCATCGTTCCGTGATCCGCTCGAGAACCTGCTGGCGCCGCGCGAAGACCGCAACCGCCATCTGCGCGACAAGTCGCTGTTCAACCAGACCGACCTGGTCGCCAAGATCAAGGCCGGCGACGTGGTGCATACGGTGACGACCGGCCTGGAAATCGGCCGCGACGAATACCATGAAGACCGCTATATCTGGAATACCGCGACGGCCGACCGCGAGATCAATCTCGGCAATCCGGTCAACGGCACGCGCAAGGGTTCGCGCGCGCTGACGCGCACGGTCGAGACGACGGCCGATACGGTGGCGGTCTATGTGAACGACCAGATCGACCTGAACAAGCAATGGAAACTTGTCGGCGGCTTGCGCTGGGATCGTTTCGAGGTCGAGACCGCGCTGCAAAAGCATCCGCTGCCGGCGGGATTTCCGGCCGACACCACGGCCGCCGTCGCGCCGAAGACCGATACCATGCTGACGCCGCGTGCCGGCGTGCTGTACCAGCCGAACGATACGCAATCGTTCTACGTATCCTACGGCGCGTCCTTCAACCCGTCCGCCGAAACCGTGACGCAATCGTCGAACACGGCCGCGCTCGATCCGGAAAAGAACCGCTCGTATGAAGCGGGCGCGAAGCTCGATCTGCTGGGCGGCAACCTGACCGTCAACGGCGCCGTGTTCCGCATCGAGAAGACCAACGCCCGCATGCGCGACGGTCTCGGCAGCGTGCAGGTATTGGGCGGCAAGATCCGCGTCGACGGCTTCGAATTGAATGTCGCCGGCCGCATCACGCCGGAATGGCAAGTGTTCGGCGGCTATACCTTCCTCGACGGCAAAGTGGCAAAATCGCCGGAGATCGGTACCGGTGTCGATACCGGCATCCGCGCCGAAGGCAAGACCTATTGGAATACGCCGCGCCACACGGCGACGCTGTGGTCGACCTATCGCGTGGCGCCGGAATGGGAAATCGGCGGCGGCGTGCTGCATTCGTCCAAGCGCTATCTCAATATCTACGAGACCGCGCTGGTCGACGGCTTCACGCGCTTCGATGCCACGCTGGCGTATCTGCAGAAGGCCTACGATGTCCGCCTGAGCCTGCAGAACCTGGGCGACAAGAAGTATTTCGAGACGGCTTCGGCCGGCCGCGCCACGCCGGTGAAAGGGCGTTCGGCGACGGTCACGCTGAAATACCGTTTCTAAGGCAAGCGGCCTGCCTCGCGCCATCTCCGCGCGCGGGCAGGCTTCCATTCCAGCCGGCAGCCGAATGAAAGGCGACGCCACATGCTCCTGACCATCCCCGACGTTCTGACTGCCGACCAGGTCCGCCGCTGCCGCGCCGTGCTCGATGCCGCCGACTGGATCGACGGCCGCGCCACCGCCGGCTATCAAGGCAGCCAGGTCAAGGACAACCTGCAATTGCCGGAGAATTCACCGGCGGCGCGCGAGCTCGGCGACCTGATCCTGGCCGCGCTCGAGCGCAATCCGCTGTTCATCAGCGCGGCGCTGCCTTCCCAGGTGTATCCGCCGCTGTTCAACCGCTATGACGGCGGCAAGCACTTCGGCGAACATATCGACAATGCGGTCCGTCTGATTCCCGCCACCGGCCGCAAGATCCGGACCGACGTCTCGGCCACCCTGTTCCTGGCCGATCCCGAAGAGTACGACGGCGGCGAATTGCTGATCGAGGATACCTATGGCGTCCATTCGGTCAAACTGCCGGCCGGGCACATGATCATCTATCCGGCCACCAGCCTGCATCGCGTCACCCCGGTCACGCGCGGCGCGCGCATCGCCTCCTTCTTCTGGATTCAGAGCATGATCCGCGACGACGCCCAGCGTACGCTGTTGTTCGATCTCGACAACGCGATCCAGCGTCTTCATCAGACCGGCGGCGACCAGCGCGCGCTGGTTCAACTGACCGGCAGCTATCACAACCTGCTGCGCATGTGGGCGGAAGTCTGATCGGCAGCCGGCCGGCATGGCGCGACGGCTGCGAGGAAGAGCGCGCGTTCAGGCCGCCGTCTCGAGGAAGCGCATCGGATCGACCTTCCATTTCTCGGGCGACTCGTGGCTCAGGATCTTGTCGCCGCCGCCCATGCCCAGCGGCTTGGAAAGATCGACGATCTGCGGCTTGATGTAAGTGTTGGACCTGGTGCTGAAGAAGACGTTGACCTTGGGCGCCAGCAGATTGGTCTCATGCGGCTCGGTGACGACGCCGAGCCGGCCCGATTCGAGCAGCACCAGGGTGCCGACCGGATAAATGCCGACGCAGCGCATGAAGGCTTGCACGTGGACCGGATTGAAATGGTGCTTGCTCCATTCGTAGATCTTGCGCAGCGCATCGGCGGCCGACATGCCGCGGTGATAGCAGCGGTCGGAGGTGATCGCATCGTAGACGTCGACGATGGCGGCCATTTGCGCGAGCGTGGAAATCCGGTCGCCCGGTAGCTTGTCGGGGTAGCCGCTGCCGTCCATGCGTTCGTGGTGGTGGCGCGTGATGTCGAGCGGAATGGCGCCGATGTGCGGCATCTGCAGCAGGATCGCGTGGCCGTCCTCCGGATGCTTGCGCATGATCTCGAACTCTTCGTCGGTCAGGCGGCCCGGTTTGTTGAGCACCTGGTCCGGCACCAGCGCCTTGCCGGTATCGTGCAGCAGGCCGCCGAGTCCGGCCTGGCGTATCGTCTCCCCATCCATGTCCATCGAACGGCAGAAGGCGACCAGCAGCGTGCAGACGCTGACCGAATGCAGGAAGGTGTAGTCGTCCTTGTTCTTGATCTTGAGCAGGCCGACCAGGGCGCCCGGATTGCGCAGGATCGACTCGGTGATGTCTTGCACGACCGGTTCGACGCGGTCGAGTTCGATCGCCTTGCCCAGGCGCGCATCCTGCATCACGTTGCGCACCAGGTCGTGCGCCTGGTTCTTGACCTGCCTGGCGCGCGCCAGCTCTTCGCCGAACGATACGCGCATCACCGGCTGCGGGGAGCGCGCGGCGATCTCGGCCAATTCCTTCTCGATCGTCGCCTGCACCTCTTGCACGGTCGGCGCATCCTTCACGTCGAGGCCGCGCTCGGTGTCGATGTAGATATCGTGAATGCCGGCAGCGGCGATCTTCCGTATCTCGTCGGGCGACGACAAGAGGAAGCGGTTGCGCATGAAAGGATGGTCGAGCCAGTTGCAACTCAGGTCGTGAATGAACATCCCGACCTGCAACTGACTGACGTCAATTTTTTTGAGCATGGGGCTGCCGACGAAAAAGGTGCAGCACCAGTATAGCTACAAAAAATGCCTGGGAGTAACAACTTCCGGCAATGAATCGGCCCTTAGGGTGAAGGAGCGGAATCGTTGGAGATTTTCTTGCCGAAAATATAAGTGTAGCTGGGGTAAAACGAGCAATAGATCGCCGCGCTGAGGATGAATTCCAGGGGGATCAACACCATCATGCCGAGCGCCGACTGCCCGGTCAGCAGGATGATGAAGCTGCTGAGGAAGGCCGGCAGCAGGATGCCGATCATCGCGCAGGCGAGGCCATACACGATGAAAGCCTTGCCGGCCTTGCGCACCGCGAACACGCTGTAGAAGATCGATTTGCCGACGCTCATGCCATTCCACATGATCAGCGCCGGCGCATACCACAGCAATACGACGGCCGGCATGAAAGCCAGTCCGGCGAACAGCATCGCCGCGGTGACTTTCGGCTCGCGCGCCGCGTCCGCGCCGACCGTTCCCTGGTCGCTGACGATGCTCCAGAACACCCCGCCGTCGACCAGCGTCGAAGCGGCCGCCGCGAGGATGCCGGCGGCAAGATAGAACAATCCGAGCGCGGCCAGCGGCTTGAAGGCGGGCGAACGAAAGCCGGCCAGGAGCAGGCTTGGATAGACGCGCCGGCCCTGCTCGACCTCCACGCAAGCCTGCAAGAAGGCCATCGAGAAGACCGGCATCAGGATCAGGCGCAACACTTGGCCGAGCAGCGGGATGAAACCGAAGCCGAGCATGAGGAAGGTGTAGCCGAGGAAGAGCGTCGTCAATTCCATCGGTTGCTTGCGGAACAGCGTAAAGCCTTCCTTCAGCCATAGCCAGCCGCTCTTGGGCGGGATGTTTTCCAGCGCGGCCATGATCAGAACAGGAGCGGCGGACGCACGGCGATCCGGCGGCGCAGGATGCGCTCGAAATGCGCCGGATCGTGGGGTGTCAGCATCTCGGCGTCGCGCGGCATGTGGAAATCATAGAGGCGCGACAGCCAGAAGCGCAGGGCGCCGGCGCGCAGCATCGGCTGCCAGGCGACTTGTTCGGCGGCCGTGAACGGACGCTCCGCATGGTAGGCGTCGAGCAGCGCGCGCACGCGCGTTACGTCGAGCTCGCCGCTGTCGAGATCGATGCACCAGTCATTGACGGTCACGGCGACGTCGAACAGCCAGGTGTCCCAGCCGGCGAAATAGAAATCGAAGAATCCGGTCAGGCGGTCGCCGTCGAACATCACGTTGTTGCGGAACAGGTCGGCATGGACCGGACCGCGCTGCAACTGGCGGTATTCATCACTGGCGGCGAAGGTTTCCTGGAAATGCATTTCCGTGCGCAGCAGATGCTGGTTGGCGTCCGACAGGTAAGGCAGCACCAGCGGCGTCGTCTCGCGCCACCAATCGAGCGCGCGCAGATTGGGTTGCCGGATGCCGAAATCGGCGCCGGCCACATGCATCTTCGCCAGCATGGCGCCGACCGCAGCGCAGTGCGCCGGTTGCGGCGACAATTGATGGCCGCCGGCCAGCTTGGTCACGATGGAGGCCGGTTTGCCGTGCAAGGCATTGACGATTTCCCCCTGCCGGTTCGGGATCGGTTCCGGCACCAGCACGTCGCGCCGGGCGAGGTGCCGCATCAGATGCAGGTAGAACGGCAGCTGTTCGAAAGTGAGCTTTTCGAAAATGGTCAGGACGTATTCGCCGGTCGTGGTGGTGATGAAGAAATTGCTGTTTTCGATGCCGGAGGAAATGCCCTTGATCGCGAGCGCCTCGCCGAGCGGGAATTGGGCGATCCATGCGCGCAGATCGTCCAGGCTGACCGAAGTGAATACTGCCATGAGAGATACGGGAAAAGAGGGATCAAGAAAAGCGCCGCCGTAGGGCGACGCGGAATCAATTTTTCGCGGGCGTCGCAGGAGGCGCAGGAGGCGCGGGCGGCGGCGGCGCATCGGCTTGCGTGCCGGACTCCGGCGGCGCTTCCCTGACCGTGCCGAGATCGAATTCCAGGACTTTCCACTGCGCCGGCCGGTTGGTGTTGCTCTGGGCGTCGCCGGGTTGGGCATTGCCGGGTTGGTCGTTGGCCTTCAGGTAATAGGTGCTTTTGCCGCTCTGCACCTTGATTTCCGTGACCTTGCCGCCTTCCTTCTTCTCGGTGATGCGCCGTTCGCCCTCTTCCTTGCGGATCGTGATGGCCGGCGGTTCGCCTTCTTCCAGCGGCTCCAGTTTCGGCGGGGTTTGCGGCGCCTGTTGCGCCGCGGACAACAAGGGCAGAAGCGCGGCGATGCCGACGAGGGCGGACTGGAATGTCAGGGGGCGCATGATGGCGGTGAAGGTGGCGATTGAAATTCTTCTAGGGTCATTGTAGCAAACGGCTTCCCCGCCGGTTTGATCCCGCCGTCCTTCCGTTCCATAAACGTTCCACAAAACTACAGAAACGCGCTGGTTTGCGGGTCGGTGTCGGTCAGGACGATATTGCGCGCCTCGTAGAAGGCGAAGATCGCATCGACGACGTGGGCCGGCTCGTCGATCAATTGCACCAGGTCGAGATCGCGTTCGGCGATCATTCCCGTCGCTACCATCTGCTGACGCATCCACGCGATCAATCCGCTCCAGAACGCCGTGCCGACCAGGATGACCGGAATCCGGCGCGACTTGCCGGTCTGGATCAAGGTCAGGACTTCGGTCATCTCGTCAAGGGTGCCGAAGCCGCCCGGCATGACGACATAAGCGTCGGCATATTTCACGAAGGCGACCTTGCGCGCGAAGAAATGGCGGAACGACAGCGCGATATCCTGCCAAGTGTTCGGTTTCTGTTCGTGCGGCAGCTCGATATTGAGGCCGACCGACGGCGATGCGCCCTCGAACGCTCCCTTGTTGGCGGCCTCCATGATGCCCGGGCCGCCGCCGGAAATCACGGCGAATCCTTCATCCGACAGACGGCGCGCGATGTCGACGCACAGCGCATACATCGGGTCGTCGGCCTTGGTGCGGGCCGAGCCGAAGATCGATACGGCGGGGCGCAACTCGGAGAGCCGCTCCGTCGCCTCGATAAACTCTGCCATAATCGTGAACATATGCCATGATTCGCGCGCCTTTTTCGTCGTGGCGCGTTCGATATCGCTGATCTGCCGCAGCCGCGGCACAATTTTCCGTTGCGAAGCCATATGAACAAGACCCTGCTGTTGGTGGACGGCTCAAGTTATCTCTATCGCGCATTCCACGCGATGCCCGATTTGCGCAGCCCGGACGGCGCGCCGACTGGAGCGATCCACGGCATGATCGCCATGCTGAAACGCCTGCGCAATGACTACAATGCAGCATACATCGCCTGCGTGTTCGACGCAAAAGGCAAGACTTTCCGCGACGACTTGTACGCCGAATACAAGGCCCACCGGCCATCGATGCCGGAAGACCTCGCGAAACAGATCGAGCCGATCCACGAGGCGGTGTGCGCGCTCGGCTGGCCGATCCTCATGGTCGAAGGCATCGAGGCCGACGACGTCATCGGCACGCTCGCGGTGCAGGCCGTCGGGCACGGCCTGAAGACCATCGTCTCGACCGGCGACAAGGACCTGGCTCAGCTGGTCAACGAGCACGTCACGCTCGTCAACACGATGAGCAACGAGACGCTCGACACGGCCGGCGTGGTCGCGAAATTCGGCGTGCCGCCCGAGCGCATCGTCGATTACCTCACCCTGGTCGGCGACGCGGTCGACAACGTGCCGGGCGTCGACAAGGTCGGCCCGAAGACAGCCGTCAAATGGCTGACGCAATACGGTTCGGTCGACAACGTGATCGCGCACGCAGCCGAGATCGGCGGCGCCGTCGGCGAGAACCTGCGGCGCGTGCTCGATTGGCTACCCAAGGCGAAGGAACTGGTGACGGTCAAGACCGATTGCGATCTCGCCAAGCACATGGTGTCGATCCCGGAATCGCTGGTCGCCAGGCCGGTCGACGAGGATGCGCTGCATTCCTTCTTCAAGCGCTACGGCTTCAAGACCTGGCTGCGCGAGATCGAGAGCCGGCCGGGCGCGACCGCGGCCAACGAGGCCGTCGCACCGGCGCAGGACGACATGTTCGCCGCCTCCGCGAATCGCGCGCCGGCGCAATACGAGACCGTGCTGACCGACGACCAGCTCGACCGCTGGCTGGCGAAGATCGAGGCCGCCGCGTTGACGGCGCTGGATACCGAGACGACGTCACTGGACCCCCTGCAAGCCGAATTGGTCGGCATCTCGCTCTGCTGCGAGCCCGGAGTGGCCGCCTACATCCCGGTCGCGCACCGCTACCAGGACGCGCCGCCGCAGCTGGCGCGCGACCATGTGCTGGCCAGGATGCGCTCCTGGCTCGAGGATCCCGCCAAGCCGAAGCTCGGGCAGCACCTGAAATACGATTGCCACGTGTTCGCCAACTACGGCATCACGGTGCGCGGCATCGCCCACGACACGCTGCTGCAATCCTACGTGTTCGAATCGCACAAGAGCCACGACATGGACAGCCTCGCGCTGCGCCACCTGAACCGCAAGACGATTCCCTATACCGACGTGTGCGGCAAGGGCGCCGCGCAGATCTGCTTCGACCAGGTCGCGATCGAACGCGCCACGGAATACGCCGCCGAGGACGCCGACGTCACGCTGGCGCTGCATGAAGCGATGTGGCCGCAGGTGAACCAGAACGACCGGCTGCGCCATGTCTATGAAAAGATCGAATTGCCGACCTCGATCGTGCTGCAGAAGATCGAGCGCAACGGCGTCCTGATCGATGTCGAGAAATTGAATGCGCAGTCGCACGATCTCGGCCGCCGCATGCTGGAGATCGAGAAGCAGGCCTACGAACTGGCGGGCCAGCCCTTCAACCTCAATTCGCCCAAGCAGATCGGCGAAATCTTCTTCGACAGGCTGCAGCTGCCGGTCGTGAAGAAGACGCCGTCGGGGGCGCCGTCCACCGACGAGGAAGTGCTGCAGAAGCTGGCCGAGGATTATCCTCTGCCCAAGGTGCTGCTCGACTATCGCGGCCTCTCCAAGCTGAAATCGACCTACACCGACAAGCTGCCGAAAATGATCAATCCGCGCACCGGCCGCGTGCATACCAATTATGCGCAGGCGGTCGCCGTCACCGGAAGGCTCGCATCGAACGACCCGAACCTGCAGAACATCCCGGTGCGCACCGCCGAAGGCCGCCGCATCCGCGAAGCCTTCGTCGCCCCCGAAGGTTGCGCGATCGTGTCGGCCGACTATTCGCAGATCGAACTGCGCATCATGGCCCACCTGTCGGAAGACGCCAACATGCTGCGCGCCTTCGCCGACGGCGAGGACATCCACCGCGCGACCGCCGCCGAGATCTTCAGCGTGGCGCCGGGCGAGGTGACGAGCGAACAGCGCCGCTATGCCAAGGTCATCAACTTCGGCTTGATCTACGGCATGAGTTCCTTCGGCCTGGCGAGCAATCTCGGCATCGAGCGCGGCGCCGCGCAAAGCTATATCGAGAAATATTTCATGCGCTTCTCGGGCGTGAAGCGCTTCATGGACGACACGCGCATGCAAGCCAAGGCGCACGGCTTCGTCGAAACCGTGTTCGGGCGCCGCCTGTGGCTGCCCGAAATCAATTCGCCGAACGGCCCGCGCCGCCAGGGCGCGGAGCGCGCCGCGATCAATGCGCCGATGCAAGGCACGGCCGCCGACCTGATCAAGCTATCGATGATCGCCGTGCAGGAGTGGCTCGAAACCGAGAAGCTGCGGACCAAGATGGTGATGCAGGTGCACGACGAACTCGTGCTCGAGGTGCCGGAGCAGGAATTGCCCTTGGTGAAGGAACAATTGCCGCGCCTGATGGCCGGCGTTGCCGAATTGAAGGTGCCCTTGCTGGCCGAAGTCGGCGTCGGCGGGAACTGGGATGAGGCGCATTGATATAGGCCAAGGCGGCGGCCTGTCGCGGCTTGCCAATTGTTTTATGATGGAGCGCCACCGCACGGCGAAATGACGTGCTTATCCCGACAACATCAATAAGGAGAAACGCGATGGAAGGTTTGAAAGAAGATGTCGACAGCCTGGCTGGCAAGACTGCGTTGTCCGAGGCGCTCGATCGCCGCGATTTCATCAAGGCCGCGCTCGGCACCGGCTTCGCCGCCGCCGCGCTGCCCGTGATGGCGCAGACCGTGGTCAAGACCGATACGGACGGATTGACCGCGGGAGAAGTCATCCTCGAGATCAAGGGACAGAAAGTGCCGGTGTATCGCGCCCAGCCGGCCGGCAAGGCCAACCTGCCGGTGATCCTGGTCGTCTCCGAAATCTTCGGCGTGCATGAGCATATCGCCGATGTCGCGCGCCGCTTCGCCAAGCAAGGCTATCTCGCGCTGGCGCCGGAATTGTTCGTGCGCCAGGGCGACCCGACCAAATACGGCACGGTCGCTGAATTGATCAAGGAAGTGGTTTCCAAGGCGCCGGACGAGCAGGTGATGAGCGATCTCGATGCCGTTGTCGCGTGGGCCAAGGACCATGGCGGCAATATCGACAAGCTTGGCGTCACCGGCTTTTGTTGGGGCGGCCGCATCACCTGGCTGTACGCCGCGCACAATCCGAAGGTCAAGGCCGGTGTCGCCTGGTACGGCCGCCTGGTCGGCGAAACCAATCCGCTGCAGCCGCGCCATCCGATCGATGTCGCGCCGACGCTCAAGGCGCCGGTGCTCGGACTGTACGGCGCCAAGGACCAGGGCATTCCGCTCGAATCGGTCGACAAGATGAAGGCGGCGCTGGCGCAAGGCGGCAGCAAGTCCGAGTTCGTCGTCTATCCGAATTCCGGCCATGCCTTCCATGCCGACTATCGGCCGAGCTATGTCGAGGCGGATGCCAAGGATGGCTGGAAGCGGGCGTTGGATTGGTTCAAGAAGCACGGCGTGGCGTAATGCGCCGGCCGGCCCGGCGGCAAGCCTTGCGGTAAGGTCGACGACGGCGCGGCACGCGTCGTCATCGACATGATGGAATACCTGCGAGTCCTGATATCGCCGGCTCATCCATGACGGGCGAAGCTTGCCGGGCAGCCCTCCAGGGCGATGGCGATTCGGCGGCGATATTGCCCGAATGGCAATTGGGCGTGGCCAAAGTGCTGGCGTCGTTGGCCTGGTGCGATTGGATGGTAAGTGTGCAAAGCGCCCGCCGCGCCATTTGCCGAAAAAGCATGCCTATGGTCTAATTTGCAGTCTTCCTGCATCGACTCCCGGGGCTCAAAATCAATTCCACGCTGTTATCGATCCTGCTGGCGACCACCATCGCCGGCGTGTTCAGCATTTCCGCCGCCGCCGTGTTTTCGTTTGCGCTCTTGTCGCGCATGGTCGAGCGCATGGTCAGCCTGTCGGTGGGCATCCTGTTGTCGACGTCGCTGCTGCACGCCTTGCCGGAAGCCTTCGAGTCGGGCACCGATCCGCACATCCTGTTCGCCACGCTGCTGGGCGGGCTGCTCGCCTTCTTCCTGCTCGAGAAATTCGCGATCCTGCGCCATTCGCATCATCACGAAGGCGACGGCCACGGGCACGAACACGGCCACGATGCGCACGAGGCGGGCAAGGCCGGATGGATGATCCTGGTCGGCGACGGCCTGCACAATTTCACGGACGGCATCCTGATCGCCGCCGCCTTCCTCGCCGATCCGAGCCTGGGCATCATCGCCGCGCTGGCCATCATCGCGCACGAGATCCCGCAGGAGATCGGCGATTTCATCGTGCTGCTCAACGCCGGCTTCTCGCGCGCCCGCGCGTACGCCTACAACTTGCTGTGCAGCCTGATGGCGGTGGCGGGCGGCGTGCTCGGCTATTTCACGCTTGAGCAGGCGACGGGATGGATTCCTTACGTGCTCGTGTTCGCGTCCTCGGGTTTCATCTACATCGCCGTCAGCGACCTGATGCCGCAGATGCAGCGGCGCGCGACCTTGCGCGAGACGATTCCGCAGATCGTTCTGGTCGCCGTGGGCGTCTGCATCGTTCTGTTCCTCACGAACGGGGCGCACTGAAAGAGGGCTCGCCGAGGCGTGCGCCGGGTGCGCAGGCAAGCGTGACGGCGCTCACAACGCTCCGCCGGCTTCTCGTGTAAGCTGACGGTTCTTCCTTGCGCCACCCTCATTCCCCGTATCGGAGTACGAGCTTTCGTCAGTTCCTTGCGTATTTTCCTGGCACGCCTGTTCACCGGCGATGCCTTGTGGTCCAACCGCGATTTCCGCCGGTTGTGGGTTTCGAGTGTCCTCAATACCTTCGGTCGAGAAATCACCGGCCTCGCGATTCCGTTGACGGCGGTTTTGCTATTGCAGGCGACGCCCGCCCAGATGGGGGCGCTGGTTGCGCTCGAAATGGTGCCGTTCGCATTGTTTTCGCTGCCGGTCGGCGTCTGGCTCGACCGCCGCGCGAAGTATCCGATCATGCTGTGGAACGAATTCTTGTTCCCTTTCGTTCTGGTCAGCATTCCGGTCGCATGGTGGCTCGGCATGCTCACGATGACGTGGATGTATGTGGTCGGCTTCCTCACCGGCGTCGGTTTCGTCATCGGCGGCGGAGCGCAGCAAGTGTTCGTCACCCACCTGGTGGGGCGGGATCATTTGATCGACGCGCACAGCAAGCTCGGCGCCACCGACTCGCTCGCGCGCCTGATCGGCCCGGGCATGGGCGGTGTACTCGTGCAGGCGCTCACCGCGCCGTTCGCGGTGCTGATCGACGCGATCGGCTTCCTGATCTCGTGGCGCAATCTCTCGCGCATCCGTAATCGCGACGCCGATCCAGCGCCCACCGACTCCCATCCGTTGCGCGACATGCTCGATGGCTTGCTGCTGATCCGGCGCCACCCGGTGCTGTGGCCGCTTGCCTGGGGCATCGGTATCTGGCAATTCCTGTTCAACGGCTATATGGCGTTGAACGTGTTGTTCGCCACGCGCGAACTGGGCATGTCGCCCGGCCTGCTCGGCACCATGCAAATGTTTGGCGGGCTCGGCGCCTTGTTGAGTACCGCGGCGATCAAGCCCATGAACCGGCGCTTCGGAACCGGCGTCATGATCCTGATCGGATTGATCGGCACGATGCTCGCGTGGATCGCATTGCCCTGCATTCCGGCGGCATTGTTCGGTTCGCCGCTGGCGAGCGCATTGTGCTACGGCGCGGTGATGCTTGTTTTCGATTGCTCGGTCATGCTGCTGCTCATGCCTTACCTGGCCTTGCGCCAGAAAGTCACGCCTGACGAGTTCCTCGGCCGCATGACCGCGACGATGCGCTTCCTGACCGTGGCCGCGGCGCCGCTCGGAGCCCTCGGCGCGGGATGGGTCGCCGAGCATTTCGGCATACGCGCCGGCTTGGCCGTGATCGCCGGCGGCTGCATCGGTTTGTCGGCATTGCTGTTGTTCGCGTCGCCATTGCGGCATATCCGCGACGATCGGGAGTAAGCCTTCGTTACCGCATTGCGTCTTTTCGTCTTGCGTCGCCTGACCGCCGGCACGCTGGCGTCGAATCCCGATTTCCGGCGCTTCTGGCTCATGAATGTGCTGAGCACCTTCGGGCACCAGATCACCAGCCTTGCCTTGCCTCTGACGGCGGTCTTGCTGCTGCATGCGACGCCGTCGCAAATGGGGTTGCTGGTCGCGTTGCAGGTCGCGCCGTTCGCGTTTCTGTCGTTGCCGGTCGGCGTCTGGCTCGACCGGCGCGCGAAATTCCCGATTCTGTTCTGGTCGCATTTCCTGTTTGTCTTCGTCCTGGCCAGCGTGCCGGTCGCCTGGTGGTGCGGCTTGCTGACGATGACCTGGCTGTATGTCATCGGCTTCTTGATCGGCACCGTATCGGTGGTCGGCGGCGCCGCGTCGCAAGTGTTCTTGACGCACCTCGTCGGACGCGAGCACTTGATCGACGCGCACAGCAACTTCGCCGCTACCGATTCCGTCGCGCGCTTGCTCGGCCCCGGCATCGGCGGACTGCTCGTGCAATGGCTGACAGCGCCGTTCGCGCTTCTGGCCGATGCCGTCGGTTTCCTGGTTTCGTCATGGAGCCTATGGCGCATCCGCACGCGCGACGCCGATCCGCCGCCCACCGAGACGCATCCGGTGCGCGACATGCTCGACGGCTTGCTGTTCATCCGGCGTCATGATGTGCTGTGGACGCTGGCCTGGGGCATCGGCATTTGGCAATTGCTGTTCAACGGCTACAACGCCCTGTCGGTGCTATTCGCTACGCGTGAATTGCATATGTCGCCCGGCACGCTCGGCATGATGCAGATGGTCGGCGGCTTTGGCGTTCTGCTGAGTTCGCAAGCCATGAAACCGTTGTCGCGCCGCTTCGGCACCGGAGCCGTGATCTTGATCGGCTTGGTCGGCACGACCGCCGCGTGGCTGCTGTTGCCGTGCATTCCCGCCGCCCTGCTCGGTTCCGCGCATGCCAGCGCGCTGGTCTATGGCGCCGTGATTTTTCTGTTCGATTGTTCGGTGATGCTGTTGCTGATGCCGTATGTCGCGCTGCGCCAGAAGGTGACGCCGGACGAGTTCCTCGGCCGCATGACATCGACGATGCGCTTCCTGACGGTGGCCGCAGCCCCTGTCGGCGGATTGGGCGCCGGCTGGATCGCCGAGCACTTCGGCGTGCGCATCGGATTGATCGCGATCGCGGCGTGCAGCGTCGCGCTGACCGTGTTCCTCCTGGCCGCGACGCGCTTGCGGCATGTGAAGGATTGACGTGCGACGCCGATCGGCTCGGGTGCGCGACCGCGATCCCGCCTGCTTATGAACCGAGTCTTAAGCGCCGGTCGCAACCGGCCGGCGCGGATCGGCGCACCATTCGCTCCACGACCCAGGATACAGCGCCGCGCCAGGCAGGCCGGCGATCGCCAGCGCCAGCAGGTTGTGGCAAGCCGTCACGCCGGAACCGCATTGCATGATCGCGTGCCGCGGCTCGCCGACGATGGCGGCCAATTCGGTACGCAATTGCCCGGCCGGCTTGAAGCTGCCGTCGGCTTGCAGGTTATCCTTGAAGAAGCGGTTCTTCGCGCCGGGAATATGGCCGCCGACGGGGTCGATGGTTTCGTTCTCTCCGCGGAAACGGTCCGGGGCGCGCGCGTCGACGATGGTGCGCGTCGGCTGCGCCAGGTTGGCCAGCACGTCCGCGACATCGACGGTGGCGGCCAGGGCGGAGCCCACATCGATATTGCCGCGCATTTTCGCCGCCGCGTCCGTCGTCAGCGGCAATCCTTGCCCCTGCCACGCCGGCAAGCCGCCGTCGAGCACGGCCACGGCTTCGTGGCCGATCCAGCGCAGCATCCACCACAGGCGCGCCGCGTACATGCCGCCGTGCGCGTCGTAGGCGATGACTTGCGAGCTGTGGTTGACGCCCCAGCGGCGCAGCGTTTCGACGAAGGCCTCGCGTTCGGGCAGCGGATGGCGGCCGCGGAACTCGCCGTTCGGGCCGGGGCGCTTGTCCGACAGATCGGTTTCGACGGCCGCGAATTGCGCGCCGGGCAGGTGTCCGGCTTCATAGGCGGCGCGGCCGGCGGCGTGATTCATGAGATCGTGGCGGCAATCGAGCACGATCCAGTTCGGATCGGCGATGTGTTGCGCCAGTTGGTCGGCCGAAATCAGTGTCGTGTATGCCATATCCTCTCCGTGCTCATAGTTCGGCCGAAATCGGATCGGTTTCCTTCTCGATCCGCGTGGTCGCATTGCGCGCATTGTAAACCGTGGCGGCCATGCCGCTCACGAGAATGACCGCGATCCCGGCCCAGCCGAGCCAGCCGAGCGCATCCTGCCACAGTACGACACCCCAGAAGCTCGAGAAGACGATGCCGGTGTATTGCAGATTGGCGGTCACGAGTGTCTTGCCGTAGCGGTAGGCGCGCGTCATCGCGATCTGGGCGACGGTGGCCGTGATGCCGACGCCGAACAGCAGGGCGAGTCCCTTCGGCGTATGCGCGTGCCACACGGTCGGCGCGGCGCCGACCAGGCCGGGGACGAAGGCGCCGATCAAGCCGGCGATCAATCCGGTCACCGAAAAATAAAACACCACGCGGTATTCGGGCTCGCCCAGCTGGCCGAGGTGCCGCACTTGCAGGTAGGCGAGCGCCGACAGGAATCCGGACAGAAGGCCGACCGACGCCGCGAGCCACTGGTCGGACTGGAACGCCGGCCGCAGCAGCATGGTCACGCCGACGAAACTCATGACGATGGCCGCGGTGAGCCCCCATTCGAAGTGCGCGTCGCCGCTCTTGCGGCGGCGCCACCAGCTGGCGGCGAACAGGATCGCGGCGATCCACACCGGGGACATGTAATTGAGCGTCATCGCGGCCGGCAGCGGCAGTTCGCCGATCGCATGGAACCATAGCCCGAGGGCGATCACCCCGACCACGCCGCGCCAGACATGCTCCCACGGAAACGCGGTCCGGAAGCTGCCGCGATGCAGCTTGACGAAGGCGAACATGAAGACGGTGCCGACCAGGCCGCGGTACATCACGATCTCGGCGGTCGAATACAGGCTCGACGCGAGTTTCACGCATACGCCCATGATGGCGAACACGAAACTCGCGAAGAGCATCCAGAGGGATTGCATTACTCCGTCAAACCTCGATCCGCGAGCGGTACCACTCGTGGAAATGCTGCATGCCGTCCTCCATCGGCGACTGGTACGGTCCGACTTCGTTGACGCCGCGGTCCGCCAGGATCTTGCGGCCGGCATCCATGCGCAGGGCGATCTCGTCGTCCTCGATGCAAGTCTCCATATAGGCCGCGCGTTCCGCCTCCACGAACTCGCGCTCGAACAGCACGATCTCTTCCGGATAGTAGAACTCGACGACGTTGGTGGTCTTCTGCGGCCCCTTCGGCCACAGCGTCGAGACCACCAGCACGTGCGGATACCACTCGACCATGATGTTCGGATAGATCGTGAGCCAGATCGCGCCGAACGGCGGCACGACGCCGTTGCGGAACTGCATCACTTGTTCCTGCCAGGCGCGGTACTTGGGCGAGCCGAACTTGGCCAGCTTGCTGTTGATGCCGACCGTCTGGACGCTGTAATGCTCGTTGAATTCCCAGCGCAGGTCTTCGCAGTTCACGAAATTGCCGAGGCCCGGATGGAAGGGCTCGACATGGTAGTCTTCGAGATAAACCTCGATGAAGGTCTTCCAGTTGTAATCGCACTCGTGGACTTCGACGTGGTCGAGCATGTAGCCGGAAAAATCCAGGTCCTTGGCCACGGACAGCTTGCCCATGACTTGCGCGATGTCGAAACCGTTCTGCTCGAACAACAGGCCGTTCCAGTTCTGCAACGGCGTCTTGGACAGGTTCAGGCAAGGCTGTTCGCCGAAATGCGGCGCGCCGAGCAATTCGCCCTTGAGATCGTAAGTCCAGCGATGGATCGGGCAGACGATGTTGTGCGTGTTGCCGCGGCCGCTGAACATCTTGGCCTGGCGATGACGGCAGACATTGGAAAGCAGTTCGATGCCCTGGCTGTTGCGGACCAGCATGCGGCCTTCGTTTTCCCAGGCGAGGGCGGCATAGTCGCCGGCGTTCGGCACCATGAGCTCATGCCCCGCATAGCGCGGCCCGCGCAGAAAAAGCTGCTGGATTTCCTGCTGTAAAAGAGATTCGTCGAAGTAGACGTTGACCGGAAGTTGCGCGTCGGATCGCGCGAGCTTGGCAATATTAGCCAGATCGGACATCCCCACCCCCAAATTAATTTTCACCAACCTAAGAGAGAAAGAATCCGCAAAAACCAGTATTCAAGAATGAAACGGAAATTTTGGACAGAACTGGTGATTATACCTCAACGGGATGGAAAATCGACCATGGGGGATCGATAGGGTCTTGATTTCGCTATGTTTTTTGGCCTTGAAAAAATGGCATTCCGGAACCTTGCCCGTCTTGTCGCGCTGCGCGGATAGATAGAGGGGCGAGGCGCAGGGCGGTGATGCCGGGCTGAAAGAGCAACCGGCGGACGTGGGCGTGCGCGAAAAACGAAATTGCCTTTGCCTGATGCTTACCGCTAAGATTGCCCTTCGGAAATGACAACTGCGGTACGGGAGGTGCCGCGTCATGTCGCGATTCCCGTTTCGAGTCCTCGCGCGTTTGCCGCGCCAGCCCCACGTTCTGGCGGCCGGCGCTTTCGTCGTATTGCTGGCGCTGGAGTTGTTCGGCTTGCATTGGCTGCGAACGACCGAGTACCGCTTGAGCGACGTGCTGATGGCGCGCCAGGCTGCCGCTTACCGCGCCGACCCCGATATCGTCGTCATCGACGTCGACGACAAGAGCATCGCCGGCATGGAGGGACTCGCCGGTTTGTGGCCCTGGCCGCGCGAAATCCATGCGGACCTGCTGGCGGCGCTCGCCGAATTCCAGCCGCGCGCCATCGTCTTCGACATTACGTTTTCCGAGCGCGACCCGCGCCGCCCGAAAAGCGACGCGCATTTGTCCGCGGCGATCGCCGCGATGCCGCATGTCTATCTGCCGGCGGTATTGTCCGAGGGGCGTACCGATATCGCGGCGACCGGCTTGAGCGGATTGCAGCGCGCATTCGGCATGGCGCAGGCTGGCGCGCCGGCCGCCCGCGCCGCCCTGCAATTGCCGCAGGCGGTCCAGCCCGACGCCTGGCGGCTGGGCCTGATCAACCGCAACGACGACGCCGATGGCGTATTGCGGCGCTACCGGCTGTTCACCGACATCGAGGGTTGGCGCCTGCCGTCGCTGCCGGCGCGCGTCGCGGCCGATCTCGGCGGCAGGATGCCGGCCGGAGACGCGTTCATGATGCGCTGGCCGGCCGAAGGCTATCTGCGCTTCTCCTATCACGACGTCTACCGGCTGCTGACGGAGCAGCGCCCCGGCATGTCCGCCGATACGGTGGCGGGGCTGCAAAAGCAGTTCGGCGGCAAGATCATCGTCATCGGCGCCTCGGCGGCCAGCTCCTTCGACCATCACGTCACGCCGATCGGATCGGGATATCCGGGCGCCTATGTGCTGGCGATCGCCATCGACAATCTCAAGAACGGCCGCAGCGTGCGCGGCGCCCCGAACGGCATCCCGTTCGCCTACGGCGCCGGCCTGATCGCCTTGCTGGCCCTGGCGTTCGCGCGGCGCCGCCATCCGCTGCTGACCGGCGGCGCGCTGGCGGCGGTATCGGCGGCCACGCTGGCGGCGGCCGGCGCCGCGCTCGGGCGCGACCTGTTGCTGCCGGTGGCGACCCCATTGATCTTCGCCTGGGCCTTCTATCTTGTCGCCGCCGTCGGCGGCTACCTGCGCGAGCGGCGCGCCCGCGAGCAGGCGGTGTCGCTGTTCGGCCGCTTCCTCAATCCGGCCGTGGTGCGCCAGATCGTCGACCAGGGCCAGACCGTCGAAAGCCTGTCGGGCCGCCATTGCAATCTGACCGTGCTGTTCTCCGACATCCGCGGCTTCACGACGCTGTCCGAAGCGCGTCCGCCGCAGGAAGTCGTGGCCTTGCTCAACCGCCACTTCGAGCGTCAGGTCGAAGTCGTGTTCCGCCACGGCGGCACGCTCGACAAGTTCATCGGCGATTGCATCATGGCGTTCTGGGGCGCCCCGCTCGATGATCCCGATCATGCCCGCAATGCCGTCGCCGCCGCGCTCGAGATGCAGGAAGCGCTGCTCGCCTTCAAGCAGGAATTGATCGATGGCGGCGCCGACGTCGGCGATTTCGACATCGGCATCGGCGTCCATTCGGGGCCGGCCGTGGTTGGCTTCATCGGCGCCAAGCGCAAGCTCGATTACACGGCGATCGGCGATACCGTCAATCTCGCCAGCCGCGTGGAAGGGCTGACGAAGGGCATATCGCGCATCCTCGTCACGCGCGATACGATGCTGGCCTGCGGCGCATCGGACCGAGGCGCGAACGCATTCGATTTTGAGGAACGCGGCGCCTTCGCGGTCAAGGGGCGCGCCGCCGAGGTCGAAGTCTACGAACCGAGAAGGAGGACTCCATGAAACGACGCTTCACATCCTTGGGCGCGCTCGCGCTCCTGCTGGCATCGGCGGCGCAGGCCGAACCCGCCGTCACGACCCGCGCGACCGACCTGCTGGCCCAGGCTTTCTCCGACGCGGCCACCGTCGCGTCGCTGGCGGCGGACACCAAGGTCGAGGTCTTGCGCCGCAACGGCGCCTGGAGCGAGGTGAAGACCGCCGCCGGCCAGACCGGCTGGGTGCGCATGCTGGCCCTGAAGTTCGGCGACGGCAGCGCCAAGCCGGCCGCCGGCCAAGCGGCGAATCCGCTCGGCGCGCTGAATGCGCTGGTGTCGGCCGGCCGCACCTCCAACAACGCCACCGTGACGACCGGCGTGCGCGGTCTCGATGCCGAGGACTTGCAGAACGCGCAAGCCAATCCGGAGGAACTGAAAAAATTGCGGAAGTTCGCGGCCGACAAGCCGGCGGCGCAAGCCTTCGCGCGGCAAGCCAAGCTCGAGGCGAACCAGGTCGAGTATCTGCCGCCGCCCGGACCGGGCAACGCACGCGGCACCGAATCATCCGGATCGCGCGAAGGAGGAAACTGAGATGCGCATGCTCGAACGCCTGTTGTTGGCCGCCGCCCTGGCGGCCGCCGCCGCGCCGGCCTCGGCCCAATTCAATTTCGGCAATCTTAGCAACCTGCTCGACAAGGCCAAGACCGTCGTCGATGCCGTCAAGGAGCCGACCGAGGAAGAGGAAATCCAGATCGGCCAGGAATTCGCCGCGACGCTGGTCGGCGCCAAGCCGCTCGACGGCGATGCCCGGCTGCAGCGCTATGTCAATACGCTCGGCCGCTGGCTCGCCCTGCAAACCGAAAGACCCGATCTGCCGTGGACCTTCGGCGTGCTCGACGATCCGGGATTCAATGCCTTCGCCACGCCGGGCGGGCATATTTTCGTCACGCGCGGCCTGATCAACCGCATGCGCAGCGAGGCCGAACTGGCCGGCGTGCTGGCGCACGAGATCGGCCATGTGCTCAAGAAGCATCATTTGAGCGCCGTGAAGAAGAATGCCTGGGCCAACATTCTCTCGGAAGTCGGCGGCAAGGCGATCAAGATGGACGATCCGCGGGTCAAGTCCTACCTGGTCAACTTCGGCCGCAAGCTCTACGCGAGCGGCCTCGATCAGGCGGACGAGTTCGAAGCCGACCGGGTCGGGGTGGTGATCGCCGCGCGCGCCGGCTTCGATGCCTACGGCTTGCCCTCGGTCTTGCAGATGCTGCAAGCGCAGAGCGGGCAGGATGGCTTGTTCTCGCTGATGTTCAAGACCCATCCGTCGCCGGAGCGGCGGATCGAGGTGCTCGACGGCCTGATGGGAGGCAAGTTCGACAAGTTGCCGGCCTCGACCGGCAAGCCGGTCGCCGCGCGCCTCGAAGAAATCGGCAAATGAAGGGTTTCTTGCCGATTCGCCGGCATTCACGGTAGCCGCCGGAAATGTGAGCGCATGCTTTTTCCGGTCGTCTCGCGGCTTGCCCAGGTTGCCAGATGGCCGGGGCAAGCCGTTTTCCCGTGCCGCATGCCAAGTCCTGCATAAGTTGGTTTGTTCTAAAATATCGGGCTACACTTGAATTCGAGTTTTTATGCCCAAGAAACCCTTATCCGCCGCCGAGACGGCCGCCCCCGCTTCCTTCGAGGAAGCGATGGCCGAACTCGAACGCCTTGTCGAGCAAATGGAAGCGGGAGAGCTGCCGCTGGAAGCCTCGGTCGCCGCCTATCAGCGCGGCTCCGAGCTCGTCAAATACTGCGCAGCCCAGCTCGACAAGGTCGAGAACCAGGTCAAGGTCTTGGAAGGGGAGATGCTCAAGCCCTTCGCGGTCGACGGCGAGGGTGAAGCATGACGCAGGCGATCGGATTCGAGGATAGCGGATTCAAGGACTGGATGGCGGCGGTCCAGTCGACGATGGAACAGGCGCTGGCCGCGTATCTTCCGGCCGGCGACGAAGCGCCGGCGCGGCTGCACGAGGCGATGCGCTATGCGGCGCTCGACGGCGGCAAGCGCGTGCGTCCCTTGCTGGTGTTCGCGGCGGCCGAGCTGTTCGGCGGCGGTGAAGCGCAGGAGGAACTGGTGCGGCGGGCGGCGGCGGCGGTCGAGATGATCCATGCCTATTCGCTGGTGCACGACGACATGCCCTGCATGGACGACGACGAACTGCGGCGCGGCAAGCCGACCGTGCACGTGAAATACGACGAGGCGACGGCGCTGCTGGTCGGCGACGCGCTGCAGGCGCAAGCCTTCACCGTGCTCTCGGAAGGCGCCGGCGACGCGCAACGCAAGCTCGACATGGTGCGCCTGCTGGCGCGGGCCTCGGGCTCGGTCGGCATGTGCGGCGGCCAGGCGATCGACCTGGCCAGCGTCGGCCTGAACCTGTCGCTGGCCGAACTGGAACAGATGCACCGCCTGAAGACCGGCGCGCTGCTGCGCGCATCGGTCCTGCTCGGCGCCTTGTGCGGCAAGTCGCTGGACGAGGCCGAGACGGCGGCATTGAACGAATACGCGAGCGCGATCGGCCTGGCCTTCCAGGTGGTCGACGACGTGCTCGACGCGACGGCCGATTCCGCCACGCTCGGCAAGACCGCCGGCAAGGACGCCGCCGACAACAAGCCGACCTACGTGTCGATACTCGGCCTCGACGCCTCGCGCGCGCTGGCGGAAAGGCTGCGCGGCGACGCGCACCGGGCGGTCGCGCCGTTTGGAGAAAAGGCACAGCGTCTCGCGCAACTCGCGGACCTGATCGTGCAAAGAAACGCTTAAGGCTGATATGGATTTGCTGAAGAAAATTGACAGTCCCGCCGACCTGCGCAAGCTATCGCGCGCGCAGCTGAAGCCGCTCGCGGACGAATTGCGCGCCTTCGTGCTCGATTCGGTATCGAAAACCGGCGGCCACCTGTCGTCCAATCTCGGCACGGTCGAATTGACGATCGCCTTGCACTACGTCTTCAACACCCCGGAAGACCGCATCGTCTGGGATGTCGGCCACCAGACCTACCCGCACAAGATCCTCACCGGCCGGCGCGACCGGATGGACACCCTGCGCCAGCTGAACGGCATCTCCGGCTTCCCGCGCCGCTGCGAAAGCGAATACGACACCTTCGGCACCGCGCATTCCTCCACCTCGATCTCCGCCGCGCTCGGCATGGCCCTGGCCGCGAAGACCAAGGGCGAACATCGGCACGCGATCGCCGTGATCGGCGACGGCGCCATGACCGCCGGCATGGCTTTCGAAGCGATGAACAACGCCGGCGTGCACGAAGACATCAACCTGCTGGTGATCCTGAACGACAACGACATGTCGATCTCGCCGCCGGTCGGCGCCCTGAACCGCTATCTCGCGCGCCTGATGTCGGGCCAGTTCTACGCGGCCGCCAAGAACGTCGGCAAGACCATCCTGCCGGGACCGATGCGCGAACTGGCCAAGCGCCTCGAGGAGCATGCGAAGGGCATGGTGGTGCCGGCCACCATGTTCGAGGAATTCGGCTTCAACTACGTCGGCCCGATCGACGGCCATGACCTCGAATCGCTGATCCCGACGCTGCAGAACATGAAGAACCTGAAAGGGCCGCAGTTCCTGCACGTCGTCACCAAGAAAGGCCAGGGCTACAAGCTGGCCGAGGCCGATCCGGTCCTCTACCACGGCCCCGGCAAATTCAATCCCGCCGAAGGCATCAAGCCGGCGGCGTCGGGCAAGAAAACCTACACCCAGATCTTCGGCGACTGGCTGTGCGACATGGGCGCGCACGACCAGCGCCTGGTCGGCATCACGCCCGCCATGCGCGAAGGCTCGGGCATGGTCGAATTCGAGCGGCGCTTCCCGGGCCGCTACTACGATGTCGGCATCGCCGAGCAGCATTCGGTGACCTTCGCCGCCGGCCTCGCCTGCGAAGGCTTGAAGCCGGTGGTCGCGATCTATTCGACCTTCCTGCAGCGCGCCTACGACCAATTGATCCACGACGTCGCCCTGCAGAATCTCGACGTCACCTTCGCGCTGGATCGCGCCGGCCTGGTCGGCGCCGACGGCGCGACCCACGCCGGCAACTACGATCTCGCCTACTTGCGCTGCATCCCCAACATGGTGGTGATGGCGGCGTCCGACGAGAACGAATGCCGCAAGATGCTGTCGACCGCGTTCCACTTCCCGGGACCGGCGGCGGTGCGTTATCCGCGCGGCGCCGGCGTCGGAGCCGCGATCGACAAGGCGCTCGATACCCTCCCGCTCGGGAAGGGCGAGCTCCGCCGCCAGGGCCAGGGCATCGCCATCCTCGCTTTCGGCACGATGGTCGCGCCGAGCCTGGCCGCGGCCGAGGAATTGAATGCGACGGTCGCCAACATGCGCTTCGTCAAACCGCTCGACGTCGAACTCGTCAAGCGCTTGGCGGAAAGCCACGACGCTTTCGTCACGGTCGAGGAAGGCTGCATCATGGGCGGCGCCGGCGCGGCGGTGGCGGAAGCGCTGGCCGAGGCCGGCATCGTCAAGCCGATCTTGCATTTGGGGCTTCCGGACAAATTCATCGACCACGGCGATCCGGGCGCGCTGCTCGCCGCCTGCGGCCTTGATGCCAAAGGCATCGCCGCCTCGATACGGCAACGCTTCGGCAAGGGCGAACCGCGCCTCGTCGTCAACAACAACTAACTCACTGACGTTACGCAGCAGCGGGGAGGGGGAGGCTGTTTTTGCGAAGGCCCGGTAAGGGGGAACACATGCAAGTGGAGAAAAAACCGCAGCCTCTTCCTCGGACGCCATATTGTCGGAAACATGGCTTCGGCAGAAGCCTCGGACAAATCATCGTGTCGCACTGTTCCCCCTTACCGGGCCTTCGCAAAAACAGCCTCCCCCTCCCCGCTGCTGCGTAATGTCACTTAACTTACCAAGCCGGGTTGCATCAGGTAGCACGATGTGGCCTGGCGACAGGCTGCATCATGAAAACTCGCGATCTCGATCTCGTTGCCATTCCCGACGTGCAAAGCACGCCCGACACGCGCCGGCTGGCGATCCACCGCGTCGGCGTCAAGGGCGTGCGCTATCCGCTCACGCTCAAGACCGCCAAGGGCATCCATCCCTCGGTCGGCACCTGGAGCATGGTCGTCCATCTGCCCGAAGACAAGAAGGGCACGCACATGTCGCGCTTCATCGCGCTGCTCGACGGCAATCGCCACTCGCTCGACATCGCCGGTTTCGGCGAGCTGATGCGCAAGATGCTGGCGCTGCTCGAAGCCGACGCGGGCCGCATCGAGGTGTCGTTCCCGTATTTCATCAGCAAGACGGCGCCGGTCTCCGGCGTCGAGAGCCTGATGGATTACGAAGTCGGCCTGACCGGCGAGATCCGGAACGGCGCGCTGGAAATCACCCTGAAAGTGCTGGTGCCGGTCACCAGCCTCTGCCCGTGCTCCAAGAAGATCTCCGACTACGGCGCGCACAACCAGCGTTCGCACATCACCGTGCAGGCGGTGCTCGACGGCGCGCTGGAGATCGACGAACTGATCGCGAAGATCGAAGCGCAGGCTTCGTGCGAGTTGTACGGCTTGCTCAAGCGCCCCGATGAAAAATACGTCACCGAGCGCGCCTACGACAATCCTAAATTCGTCGAGGACCTGGTGCGCGACGTGGCCGGCGTGCTCAACGCGGAGCCGCGCATCGTCGCCTATACGCTCGAAGCCGAGAACTTCGAATCGATCCACAATCATTCGGCGTATGCGCTGATCGAGTGCGACAAACGGGTGAAATGAATGACGCGGCGACAATCGAACGGCGACGGGAGGCGTGCATGAGACATCTGGCTGGAATGATCATGCCGTCCGGAGATATCAGATGGCAGGTGTTCGGCGACCAGAGCTACGAGCGCGAGCAGGCCGTATGCGTGGAATTTTCGTTTTCCGGTCCCGAGCCAAGCGCGCGGCCGCCGGAAATGCTCGCCGTCGTGCGCGAGGCCGTCGCACGCAGCGGCATTTCCTGGATCCGGCCCGGGCCGGACGAATGGAGCTTCGACCTGGACGGCTTGCGCGACGCCGTGCCGCGGCTGCGCGACCTCGCATGGCTTGCCGGCAAGATTCGGACCGGGCCGGAATTCGACCATGGCGATCCCGAGCAGGCGAGCGGAGCCTCCCATCGTTCCTCGCTGAGGTTTCTCCTTATGCCCCGGCAAATACCGGCCGGGTCGGGCAGTCTTCCGGTGCCGCCGGCAATCGGCATCAGTCTCGAACGTTTCCGGCAGGATCATCCCGATCCGGCCAAGGTCGGTTTTCTCATGCTGCGAGATGGCGGCGGAGTCGTGCACGACCGGGCGGCAACCGCCATCCGCGCCGGCCTGGCCTGCCACGGGATCACCGCGCTGCGGAGCGACGACAAGCGCTATCACGACGACCCGCTTTCGAACCTGCTGACCTATATTCACGGCTGCGGGTTCGGCGTGGCCGTGCTCGAGCGGCTCGATGGCGGCGACTTCAATCCCAAGGTATCGCTTGCAGCCGGCGCCCTGTTGGCCCTCGGCAAGCCGGTCTGCCTATTGAAGGACCAGGCTCTGCCGGCGCCAGCGGGCGATCCGTTCGGCCTGCTTTACCGGAACTTCGATCCCCACGATCCCGAGGCGTCGATCCCGCGCCAGCTGCAACAGTGGATGGTGGATCAAGGTCCGATTGCCTGAGCCGAGAAGCGCGGCCGTCGTGCGCAACGATGCTCCGGCAGCGCCGACAGCGCGCCGCGAGTGCATCGAACAGCGGCCGACCTTGTGAAGGATCAAACTGCTCTCCGTTCCATCCTGCCAATGTAATCATCGGACCGCGCGGTCCGCGCCATTGCCGTTTTGCGCGCTCGCCGAGAAGGCGGAGCGCGGTTTCCGATGTCGGACGAGCCGAAGTCGTTCTGGGGCAAGCTGGCCCTGCTTACTGCCTTCCTGACCGCGGTCGGGACGCTCGGCACGCAATTGACCAAGTGCAGCGAGAACGGCGATTCCGCGCTCGCGTTTTCCGCACCGACCCGGTCGCCGCCCGCCAATCCGATCTCCCAGATCCAGCCCAGCGTTCATCCGACCGGCTTTCCATCCGGCTACGGCATGCAGGTGTGCGGCTGCTGGGGATACGACCCGGCTCCGGTCGCGCCCGAACCGCTCTGCGCAAGCGGCGCCGTTCGCCTCAATCCCTGTTCCGGATACTGCCCGGGCGGCGGAATTCAATACGCGTATGTGTGCCAATAGCCGCGGATAAAAAAGCCGGGCTTGCCGCTCCGGTATGCGGCAAGCCCGGCCCTCGTGAGGAGGCGGTTTCCGAAACGGCTCAAACCACCCAGAAATCGGCGTTGGTCAGGGCCAGCCCCGCCGTCAGTTGCGCGAACGCGATCGCCGCGCCGGCGCCCGATCCGTCGGCGTCGTAGCTCAGCGCGCCGCTGGCGCTGTCGTAGGTGATGTAGTCGTTGTTGTCTGCGGCCGCACCGACACGGAAGTAATCGGCGCTCAACGCGCCTTCGGCGACCAGCGCGCCGAAGATGTCGTTGGCCAGGTGGATGATG
>Ga0196972_1000088_pt1 | contig 74402 bp, 77 predicted proteins | sample S1v_2013CmetaG_FD_148618 | JGI IMG/M metagenome (GOLD analysis project Ga0196972, IMG submission 148618) | Soil microbial communities from Anza Borrego desert, Southern California, United States - S1+v_20-13C | ecosystem: Environmental > Terrestrial > Soil > Desert | place: USA: California...
ACCGGCGAATTGGGAATGGAGCCAAGCCCCGAGACGCCATCCGTCGATGGCGGGTTGCGTCGGAGCGGATACGGCCTGGTGTGAAGAGGCGCGTCCGCATTCCATCGTGCAGGAGGCGAGCTGTCGCAAGACGGCGTTCTACAACTCCTCGTCCCAAACCGGGAAAAACGATCGGCAAACCGGGGCGCGCGAAGCGCGCGGCGTTGGTTGGAGACAACCGGCGCACCCTAAAGAGACTACTCAGCGCGGATCGCGCGCCCCGTCTCCCAACTCGGGAGCGCAAAACACGGAAACGCCGTGGATGCGACGCATCGCGCGGCTGGAGACGCACGTCCATGGCGAACGCTTCACGCCCGCGGTTGCGGGTCCATGTTCGGCGCGCGGAGGTAGAAGGTGACCACTTCCTCATACGCGCTGGCGCCGCTGTTGACGGCGCGATGCGGGCGCGGCTCCGGTTCGCCCCAGCCGCTCATGCCCGCATGCACGGGCACGGCCATGCTCTCACCGTCACCATACTCGATTGTCAGCTGCTCGCCCCGAACGACAACGGCAAAGCTCTCACAGAGATCGGTGTGCCAGCCCAACGCTTCCCCTGGCTCGAGGATAAGGCGACGGATCAGCAGATCGTCCCGCCGTGTGATGATTTCCACTTTCATGGCTGTTCATCCAAGCCCGTGAGGCCGCGACGGGCTAGAGCAGCGCGCCGCTTGCGGCTAGACTACACGCCATGGCTCTGATGCGCGATCTCGGCCGCGCCCGTTACGTCGCCGCGCAGGGCGCGCGCGTCGCGTGGTACATGGGCCAATACATGCTGGCGCGCCGGCTCACGGGCCCGTTCAATCGCCCGGGCGAGCCGAAGTTTCAGCCGCAGGCGCCCGAGGGCGACGCCAAGCGCATCCGCGCCGCCTTCCTCGATCTCTTCGCCCAGGACCGCGCCAATATCGAAGCCGGGCTATATCCGGCGCCGAACGATGTGCGGCTGACGCGCGCGATTTCGGCCTTGCGCAACTCGGCCAATTTCTTCCGCGATCTGCCGAGCGTCGATCAGCGGCGCTTGGAGCGCGACGGCGTCGAAGTGCGCGAAGAGGTGAAAGGCGACGGCAGCTTCCCGGCTTATTATCTGCAAAACTTCCACTACCAGACCGGCGGCTGGCTGAGCCAAGACAGCGCCAAGCTCTACGACACGCAAGTCGAGATCCTGTTTGGCGGCGCAGCCGATGCAATGCGCCGCATCGCCCTCGGTTCACTGGCGCGCGCCTTGAAAGGGCAGGACCAACGCCGCGTGCAGCTGCTCGATGTCGCCAGCGGCAACGGCCGCTTCCTGCGCCAGGTGCTCGACGCCTTTCCGCGCATCCCGGCGACCGGGCTCGACCTCTCGCCCGCCTATTGCGCCGAGGCGCGCACGCGCCTTGCGCACTGGCCGCAGGTGGAGATTGTCAACGGCGCGATCGAGCAGGCGCCGTTCGACGACGCGAGCTTCGACGCGGTCACCTGCGTCTACCTCTTCCACGAGCTGCCGCCGCGCGTGCGCCGCGACGCCGCGCGGGAGATGGCGCGCGTGCTGAAGCCCGGCGGCGTCCTGGTGTTGGCGGATTCGATTCAGACCGGCGACACGCCGGATCTCGATCGCATGCTGGAATACTTCCCCGTCGGCTTCCACGAGCCTTACTTCAGTTCATACCTGAAGGAGGATTTCGCTCAAATGTTCGGCGAGGTCGGCCTAGAGGTCGAGGAGACCGAACGGGCGTTCCTGACCAAGATCACTCGTCTTCGGAAACGCTAGCTTCGCCCTCGAGTTCACTCACCTCGTCGACGGCCTCATCGGCCGGCGCGAATTCGGTGTCCTCGGCCGAATCATCCGCCGCCGAGCCGCGCGTGCTCACACGCCGGTACTCTTCATCCACCACGCTCTCGACCGCTTTGAGGTCCTCATTGATCCGCAGCTCAGCTTCCTCGGCTTCTTCCATCCGTTCCTCTGCGCGCCGTTCAGCTTCCGCCGCGCGCGCGTCTTGTTCGGCGTACAAGGCTGCAATCTCGCGATACAGCTCATCTTCGCTCGGCACGTCATAATGCGCCGTGCGGTAGTAAGGATCGTCGCCGCCCGGCGCGCCGGCCAGACGCTCAACCGGCTCGGTCTCGTACGTCTGGTCGTCGATCGGCAGCTGCTCGTCCCACGAGACCGTGCTGTAGCTGTAGTCGGAGCGCCAGCCGCCATCCATCATGGCGATGTAGGTCGGGCTCGGCTCGTTCAACTCGAGCTCGGTCGGCGGCGGGTCGATCTGCCAGCCGCTGGTGACGATCAAGTCGAGCGCCACCGCACTTGCGACCGCGATACCGCCGAATGCGCTCGCCGCGCGCATCTTTTCTTTGAGGGGGAGGGTCTTGCCGAACATCGTGCCGGAAAAACCGAAAGCCGTGGCCTCCAGTTCCGGTCACGCGGTAAGCGCCGCGATCACAAACGATTGGCTGCGAATGGCTTTATTTGCGCAGGCGCGAACGCGGCGGAGGTAACCGCAACACCGGGTTCCGTTGCGTCAGGCCCGCCGAGCAGCACCTCGGTGGTGAAGCTGAAATCGGCCACTTCCGCACGTGTTTCCGTAAGCGGCGACGGCGGCTCGATTTTGATGCTCGCCGGCGCTTCGACATGATGCGCAACGACCCGCACCTCCTGCGCATAAGCCGCATCGACAGGAGTCCAATCCGGCGCGTCGCCGGTGATGACATAATCGAGGCCGGCCAAAGTCGTGGAGGCGATCAGCGCGAATGTCGCCGTAGCGAGCATGCGTTCCTGCCGCACGGCGCGCCGCCAGCTCTGGCGCGCGAACGCGCCGGCGCCGTGTGCAAAGCGAATCGAGGCGTTGAGCAGACTCATCGTGCGGCTCCCGGAACGAACAGCGCGGAATCGAGCCGACTCGATACGCGCATTCGCAGCGCGGACCTAATGTCGAACTGTAAAGGTTAGCGGGAGGTTTGTCCGCGATGGCGCAGCATCGCATCGGCCAGCACGCACGCCATCATCGCTTCGCCCACAGGCGCGGCGCGGATGCCGACGCACGGATCGTGACGGCCTTTGGTGCTCACATCGGCGTTCTGGCCGTCGCGCGTGATCGTCCGGCGCGGCGTGAGTATCGAGGAGGTGGGCTTCACGGCAAAGCGCGCGACGATCGGCTGGCCGGTGGATATCCCGCCGAGCACGCCGCCGGCGGCGTTCGAAAGGAACACCGGCCTGCCGTCATTGCCCGCGCGCATCTCGTCGGCGTTTTCAACGCCGGTCAGCGCCGCCGCGGCGAAGCCGGCGCCGATCTCAACGCCCTTCACCGCATTGATGCTCATCAGCGCCCCGGCAAGTTCGGCGTCGAGCTTGCCGTAGACCGGCGCGCCCCAGCCGGCCGGAACGCCCGTCGCTTCCACTTCGACGATCGCGCCCAGGGAATTGCCGTCCTTGCGCGTGTCGTCGAGCAGCTTTTCCCAAGCTTGCGCGGTTTGTGCGTCCGGGCACCAGAACGGATTGTTCTCGACCTCGCTCCAATCCCAGCGGCCGCGATCGATCGCCACCGATCCGATCTGCACCAGCGCGGCGCGGATCTGCACGCCGCCGCCGAGAATTCGCCGCGCCACGGCGCCCGCCGCAACCCGCGCCGCCGTCTCGCGCGCGGACGAGCGCCCGCCGCCGCGATAGTCCCGCAGGCCGTATTTGGCGTCGTAAGTGTAGTCCGCGTGCCCCGGCCGGTAGAGGTCGCGCACGTCGTCGTAGTCTTTGCTGCGCTGATCGGTGTTTTCGATCATCAGCGAAATCGGCGCGCCGGTCGTCACCGGTCCGCCGGTGCGATCGTCCTCGAACACGCCGGAGAGGATTTTCACTTCGTCCGCTTCGCGCCGCTGCGTGACGAAGCGGCTCGAACCCGGCTTGCGCCGGTTCAGCCAGAATTGGATGTCGGCGGCGGTCAGCGGCAGGCCGGGCGGGCAGCCGTCGACGACGCAGCCCAGCGCCGGCCCGTGGCTCTCGCCCCAGGTGGTGACGCGAAACAGATGCCCGAACGTGTTGTGCGACATGCCGCTTTGGTCAGTGACACAACCGCCCCTAACGGGCAACGCGCTTCAATCCGCGGATGCGAGCTGCGCCGGCGCCAAGCGGGCGTGCAGTTCATGGCTGTCGCGCACGAACCAGACCGACTTGCCGCGGTTGGATTCGCGCACGAAGTCTGCCAGCGGCGCAGAACTCTCCAGATGCGCCGTGATGTCGCCGAGGATGGCGAGGCGCAGCCGATAATTGACGAACTTCTGGATGAATTCGCCGGCCTTTCTGGTGCTCAAGCGGAAGAAGTCCTGGCTCAGCCGCTCCGCCGGGATCGCGACAAAGCGCGCGTCCGAGCTGATCGCTTCGGCGATCAGTTCGCTCGCGTCGCGTTCGCTTTCGAGCGGCGCGCCCTTGGCGCCGATCTCCGCGACCCGTTCACCGTGAAGGCTGTAGACGATCATCCTCTCTCGCTCACCGACTTGGCGTCCCGTGACTACGATATGGGATGCCGCCGAGACACCGCACGGATGCGGGCGCCAGCAATGCGTAAAGCGTTGCCACGGCGCCACGTTCCCTGCCGCGGCGCTCGGACGCTCCTGCTCACCGATTTATGATCGCCATGTTAGGATCGCGCTCCAGGAGCTCCCCTTGGCCGACGACACCCTCATCCCGCCGTCACCGAAATACGACCCGGCCGGCGATCCGCCGCCGGACGACGCGGCCCTGTTCGCCGAGAACGAGCCGTTCGCGCTGTTCGAACGCTGGTTCACCGAGGCCAAAGCGAAGGAGCCGAACGACCCGAACGGGATGGCGCTGGCGACCGCCGACGCTTCGGGCTTTCCCGATGTCCGCATGGTCCTGCTCAAGGGCTTCGATCGGGATGGCTTCGTGTTCTACACCAACGGCGAAAGCGCCAAGGGCCGGCAGCTCGAAGCCAATCCGCGCGCGGCGGTCGTGTTTCATTGGAAGAGCCTGCGCCGGCAGGTGCGCATCCGCGGCTTGGTCCAGCGCGCATCCGACGCCGAGGCCGACGAATACTTCCAGAGCCGGGACCGCGGCGCGCGCCTGGGCGCTTGGGCGAGCAAGCAGTCGCGTCCGCTCGAGGACCGCCTCGCGCTGGAAAAGCGCATCGCCGAGTTCACCGCCAAGTTCGGCTTGGGGGAGGTGCCCCGGCCCGAGCATTGGCGCGGCTACAGGCTCGTTCCGCTCTCGATCGAGTTCTGGCGCGACCGCCCGTTCCGTCTGCACGATCGCTTGGTGTTCACGCGCGAGAGCGCCGGCGCGCCATGGGGCAAGTCGCGGCTCTACCCTTAACCTTTCCTTCAGCGGCGCGGTCCGTGCTGTCGGCGAGAACGGAGCCGGCATGCGCGGGTTCGACATTGCAGTGGCCGCGCTCGCGCTCCGGGCTTCGCCCGCCAAGGCGCCTGCGTGCGAACGCCAGCTCGCGCCGGCCTGGGGCGAGCCGAACGCCGCCTGGCTCGACCGCACTTCGATCTCGCACCAGCGGGCGGCGCTGATCGCCTCGCTGTGGCCGGAGCCGACGCGCCAGTGCGTGGCGCCGCCGGTGTTCGCCCAGCTTCCCGCGCCAGCCGTGTTCTGCGCCGTGCTCAGCGTGAGCTGGCGCCCGCTCCCCGTCACCGATGCGCGGGCGCTGCAGGCCAAGCTGGCGCGCGTCCATCCCGCGGCCGCCGCCCAAACTCCCGAAATCGCCGCCCGCGCCGCGTGAGCGATTTGCCAGGGCGCCGCTGGCCCGCTTTAATCGCCGCAACGAGAACATCGGGAGGCGCTCATGCTCGGGCTCATGCAGGACTGGCCGCTGACGGTCGACCGCATCCTGGACCACGCGAAGGTCAACTTTCCGCGCCGCGAGGTGGTCACCCGCAGCGTCGAAGGCCCGATCTCGCGCACCACCTACGCCAATATCTGGCGCCGGGCCAAGCAGGTGACGAACGCGCTGCAGGAGCGCGGCATCCGGCTGGGTGACCGCGTCGCCACGCTCGCCTGGAATACCGAGCGCCACCTCGAGACCTGGTACGGCGCCATGGGCATGGGCGCGGTGCTGCACACCGTGAATCCGCGCCTTTTCCCCGAGCAGATCGCCTGGATCATCAATCATGCCGAGGACAAGATCCTCTTCTTCGACACGACATTCACGCCGATCGTCGAGAAGATCGCGCCGCTGCTGAAGACGGTGACGCTCTATGTGGCGACGACGGATCGCGATCACCTGCCGCCGACGTCGCTGCCGCTCATCGCTTACGAGGACTTCATCCACGGTCACGCTCAAGAAGCGAAGTGGGGCGGCTTCGAGGAGAATACGGCCGCTGGGCTTTGCTACACGTCCGGCACAACGGGCGATCCGAAAGGCGTGCTATACTCGCACCGCTCCAACGTGCTGCACGCCATGGCCGCGAACCAGACCGACGTGTTCGGCTGCGGCGCAAGCGACGTCGTCATGCCCATCGTGCCGATGTTCCACGCTAACGCCTGGGCCATCGCCTTCGTCGCGCCGATGTGCGGCGCCAAGCTCGTCATGCCTGGCGCCAAGCTCGACGGCGCCAGCGTCTATGAGTTGCTCGAAAGCGAGAAGGTCACGTTCACGGCGGCGGTGCCGACGGTCTGGCTGATGCTGCTCAATCACATGCGCGAGCACGGTTTGAAGCCAACGACGCTGAAGCGGGTCGCAATCGGCGGCTCGGCGGTGCCGGAGGCGGTGCTGCGGGCGTTCGAGGAAGATTACGGCGTCGAAGTCATCCACGCTTGGGGCATGACCGAAATGAGCCCGATCGGTTCGCTCGGCAAATTGCTCCCCGAACACCACGCCATGGATCACGAGAGCCAAATCAAGGCGAAGCTGAAACAGGGCCGTTCGCTCTTCACCGTCGACATGAAGATCGTCGACGACGAAGGCGTGGAAAAGCCGCACGACGGCAAGGCGTTCGGTCGACTGCTGGTGCGCGGTCCGGCGGTGGCGCGCGCTTATTTCAAGAACGCCGGGGCCAAGAACGAGAAGGGCGAATGCCTGGAAACCTGCGGCTACTTCGACACCGGCGATGTCGCCACGATCGATGAGCTCGGCGTCATGCAGATCACCGACCGGGCCAAGGACGTGATCAAGTCGGGCGGCGAATGGATCAGCTCGATCGACATCGAGAACATCGCCGTCGGCGCCGAGGGCGTCGCGTGCGCTGCCGTGATTGGCATTGCGCATCCCAAGTGGGACGAGCGCCCGCTATTGATCATCGAACCGAAGCCCGGCGCGCAGCCGACGCGCGAGCAATTGCTGGCGTTCCTGCAAGGCAAGATCGCCAAATGGTGGATGCCCGATGACGTCGTGCTGGTGGAGAAAATTCCGCTCGGCGCCACCGGCAAGATCAACAAGCTGGCGCTGCGCGACCAGTTCAAGGATTACCGGCTTCCGAGCACGCAGGCGGCGGAGTAGCCATCCGCCACAAAACAAGAGCGGCTTCGGATCTGATCGAAGCCGCTCTCGCGCTGTACGTTTTTCGATATCTACTATCGATCCACGTCAGCTGGGAAAGGAAACGCGCTCGCCCTGCGCCAGTTCCGGCGCCGCTGCGCTTAATCTGCAGTGCGCAGCCAGTACTCGCTGTCGACGCACGGCGGCCCGTCGCAGGTGACGCGGCCCTGTTCCACAAGTCTGATGATGTGCGCCAGCACCGAGTGGCATGCGGCGGGGTGGAGGCGCTTATCGACGTCGGCGTAGATCACGCTGACCATGTCCTTGATGGCGTGCTTGCCGGCTTGCAGCTGCGTGAGGATCTGCGCCTCGCGCTCAAGCCGGTGATCGATGAAGGCCTGCACGAACGGGCGCACCTCGCGCACCGGCGGGCCGTGCGTCGGCCACAGCGTGGTGTAGTCGCGGTCGCGGACCTTCTCCAGGCTCTGCAGGTAATCGCTCATGTCGCCATCGGGCGGGCCGATCACGGTGGTGGACCAGCCCATGATGTGATCGCCGGGGAAGAGGGCGTTCTCTTCCAGCAACGCATAAGCCATGTGGTTGGCGGTATGGCCGGGCGTGAACACGGCTTCGATGGTCCAGGCGGGACCCGAGAAGCGATCGCGGTCCCTCACGTCGACGTGCGGCTGGAAAAGGTGATCGTCGGCCGCTTCGAGCCTGAGCTCGTCGCATTCGCTCGGCTTCGGCGCCAGCATGCTGGCGTAGACCTTGGCGCCGGTGCGCTCGGCCAGCGGATGCGCGGCCGGGCTGTGATCCATGTGCCGGTGGGTGACGAAGATGTGCGTCACACGCTCGCCCTCGACGGCGCGGAGCAAGGCTTCGATGTGCTCGGCATTGTCGGGCCCGGGATCGATGATCGCGACTTCGCCGCGGCCGACAATGTAGACGCCGGTGCCGCGAAACGTGAATGGGCCGGGATTGTTCGCGACCAGGCGCCGGATCAGCGGACTGACCTGTTGCGCCTTCTCGTACTCGAATTCCATCTCGCGGACGAAGGGGATCTTGGCCGCCATCGGAAGCGCGCTCTTATTCGCCGCGCACGAATTTACGGAAGGCGTCGCGCATCGCGTAGGTCGCCTTGATCTTGTCGGCGAGGTTGAGCGCGATCGGCGGGCCCATGTCGGTCTTGTTGGCGTCGACGATGTAGAGTTTGCCGGTGGTCCGATCGCGCAGCACGTCCACTCCGCCCCATTCCAAGCCGATCTCGCGCGTGAATGCGCTGATCTGTTCGATTTCCTCGGCGCTGAACACCTCTTCGGGCATCCGCAGCAGCACTTCGGTGTTCGTATTGAGGAAGCGCTTGGTTACTTGGCGCCGTTTGACGAAAACGACGGCCGGCCTGCCGCCGACCGTGGAGGTGCGCAGATCCTCCACGAAGTCGAGATCGCCGGCCATGCGATTGTCGATCACGCGCTGGTAAACGCGGCCCGGGATCGGCTGCGCCGGGCATTGGACAATGCGGCCGTCGTGCGCGGCGTTGATCTCGGACTTCTCGACCGCCGGGCCCGCGTGGGTCGTCGGATCGACCGCCAGCGGGTGGCCGAACGCGGCGGCGCAGGCGCGGGCGACGTTCGTTTTCGAGACGTCGCGGCAGCTGAAATTCACCAGCTTCACGCCGGGCTTCAGCTTGGTCGGCGGATCGTTGGGGCTGTAAGTGGCGTCCTCGAAATGCATCACGACGTCGGCGTTGGCCGCGTCCTTCACCAGTTTCGCGCCCGCTGCGCGCGCCACGGCCCAGATGAGATACCAGGGCCGCGCCCGTTCCGGCGTGAAGGCGATGGTGAAGCTGGGCGCCAGCCGCTCGATCTGCTGGGCGGCGAAGAAATACCGGAACCAGGCCGTCACTTGCGCGATCACGGATGGTGAATAGGGCACGCGCGCGCCGGTCTTGCGCACTGTGAGGCCGGTCAAGCCGAACTCGAAGTCCTTGAGCCAGACAGAACCGGAGGTCTGGAATACGCGGGGCGTTGCATCGGTCACGGATCAGACGCCCTGCGGCCCGGCGCTTGCAGAGCAGCGCAGCATGGAAGCGGTGTTCGCCATCTGCATGTTCGCATTGGATCGCGTGCGCACTGTGCTGCTTGCCCTGTCCCTGATTGTGATGCTGAAGATCGTCTGGCTGCTGATCGCGGCCTAATTCAGGTCTTCGGCGCCAACGTTTCGAGCGCCCCCCGCGCCCCCTCTAGCTCGTAGCCCGCCTTGGCGGCCAAGGCGATGATCTCGTCAGGCTTTAATCCCCCGCGCAGGGCTTCCGCCAAGGCCCAAGCCAATATTGAGCGTTTGCCGCTTCGGCAATAGGCGAGGACAGGGCCCTTCGCCTCATCCAGGAGTTCGGCCGTTTCCGCCACGGCCCCGGGCGGCGGCGGGCCGACGAAGGCGATCGAACGGAAATCGAGCCCGGCCGCGTGGGCCGCCGCTTTCACCTCGGCGGCGCGCGGCTGGCCGGGCGCCTCGCCGTCGGGCCGGTTGTTCACTAGGGTGCGGTAACCCTCGGCCGCCGCTCGGGAAATGTCGGCCAGCTCGATCTGGCCGGCGACGGCGAAGTGCGGGCTGACGCGCCGGAACTCTGTCATGTCGCAGCCACGTTGACACGGCCTGTCTCAGAAGCAAGGTTTCGCGCGCTTCGCCGCCGGGTCCGGCGCAACCAGGACGTGGGAATGCTCGCTCTTGCCGTTCGGCGCCTGCTCGTGGCTATCCCGACCCTGCTTGCCATCGTCGCCGCGGCCTTCCTGCTGATGAAGGCGGCGCCGGGCGGCCCGTTCACCGCCGAACGCCAGCTCCAGCCCGAGATCGAGCAGCGGCTCAAGTCCAAGTTCGGCCTCGACCTGCCGGTCGAGCAGCAGCTCTTGCGTTATCTGGTGGGGACCGAAGAGGGCGGGGGCCTGCTGCGCGGCGATTTCGGCCCCTCCATGACCTACAAGGACAAGTCGGTCATCGACATCATCGCTGAGGGCGCGCCCACCAGCGCTATCCTCGGGTTCGGCGCGATGGCGCTGGCGCTGCTGGTCGGCGGCAGCCTCGGGATCATCGCCGCGCTGCGGCAGAACAAAATCCAGGATTACGCGGTGATGGCGCTGGCCATAGCCGGGGTGTGTCTGCCGCCGCTCGTGGTCGGTCCGGTGTTTCAGCTCCTGTTCGGCGTCCAGTGGGGCGTGCTGCCAAGTCAGGGCCTGCATCGCGACGAGTTCGGAATCATCTATCTGATCCTGCCGATCGTGACGTTGGCGCTGCCCTTGGTCGCCATCGTCTCCCGGCTGATGCGCGCTTCGATGATCGAGGCGCTGCGCTCGAACGCGATCCGCACCGCGCGCGCCAAAGGCTTGCCGGAAATGCAAGTCATCCTGCGCCACGCGCTGCCGATCGCGATGCTGCCGATCGTTTCATACGTCGGTCCGGCGCTCGCCGGCGTGATGGCGGGCTCGTTCGTGATCGAGACGGTTTATCAGCTGCCCGGCATCGGCAAACAATTCGTCTACGCCGCCGGTCAGCGCGACTACACGCTCGTGATGGGCGTGGTGCTGATCTATTCGTTCCTAATCATTTTCCTGAACCTCGCGGCGGACATCATGTACCGCGTGCTGGATCCAAGGGCGCGCACGGCATGAGCGACATTCTGATGGACGATGCGCCGCCGCCGGCGGGGGTGAAGGGCCGTTCGCTCTGGGAAGACGCGCGCCGGCGCCTGATGCGCAATCCGGCGGCGATCGTCAGTCTTTACGTCGTCGCCATCCTCGTTCTGGTGGCCGCATTCGGGCCGATGCTCTGGGTGCATCCGGTCGACGAAATCTTCCGCGACAGCGTCGGCATCGCGCCGACGACGCAGAACATGCATCTGCTCGGCACCGACACAGAGGGCCGCGACATGGTTGCGCGGCTCATCTTCGGCTTGCGCATTTCGCTGCTCGTCGGCCTGGCGGCGACGTTGGTGGCGCTGACGATCGGCGTCACCTGGGGCGCCGTCGCCGGCTTCTTCGGCGGCGTCGTCGACGACGTGATGATGCGCATCGTCGACGTGCTCTACGCCATTCCGTTCGTGTTCTTCGTCATCGTGCTGATGACCGTGATCAACACGCCTGATCCGGTGATCAAGCTGCTCTGGATCTTCGCGGCGATCGGCGCCGTCGAATGGCTCACCATGGCCCGCATCGTGCGCGGCCAAACCATTTCGCTGCGGCAGAAGGAATTCGTCGAAGCGGCGCGCGCCTCGGGCGCGAAGCCGCTGCAGATCGTATTCCGCCACATCGTGCCGAACGTGCTGGGCCCGGTCGTGGTGTTCGCCACGCTGAACATCCCGGTGATCATCCTGGCGGAGAGCTTCCTCTCCTTCATCGGCCTCGGCGTGCAGGAGCCGCTGACGTCGCTTGGGCGGCTGATTTCGGACGGCTCACGGCAAATGATTCAAGCGCCGTGGATGCTGATCTCACCCGCGGTGACGATGCTAATTACGCTGCTGGCGCTCAACTTCCTCGGTGACGGTCTGCGCGACGCGCTGGATCCGAAGGAGCGCTGAGCAAAGGGAGTAGGGAGTAGGGGAGTGGGTGGGGAGTGTGGGCTAGGCGCTTTCGCCTTCGAGCTTGCGGACGAGCAAGCGCAGTAGTTTCCCAACGCTCTCACATTGAGCAAGCACGTCATCAATCTTGCCGGCGGCGGACAATTCAACCCGTTGTGCGATGATGAGATGGGTTTCGAGCTCTTTGATCGAACCTTGAGCGATGCGCAGGAATTGAATGTAGCTCGGTCGCATCTCGCGTCCGTAGCCTTCGGCGATGTTCGCACAGATCGATACGGCCGCTCGTCGCGCCTGAGATGTCAGGCCGTAGAGTTCATCCTTAGATGGCCACCGCCAAGTCCATAGCTTGTTGCCAGACAAGCAGGTCGCGATACGAACGAACCTCTCGCATCACCTACTCACCTACTCACCTGCTATTGCGTCCGCCGCACGCGGATCGCCGGACCGCCAGCTTCAACTGACATCAGGAAGCTTCCCAGCGTCGCGCGTCGGATCGTCACCTGTCCGCCGGCGCGGGCGTTGCGGGCGTTTTCGTCGTCGATCTGGGTCCAGACTTGGCCGTTGCTCATGTAGAAGGTCGCCGGGCCGTTGCGACGGGTGACGACGCGATCGATCGTCAGCGCCATCTCCGCAATTTCCGGCGCAGCGGCTTCGTTGCCGCGATTGCCGAAAATGCGCGGCAGGCTGGGCAGCGAGAAGCCGAACGCCTCGCGCTCGATCTCCTGCGCCTGCTGGCGATCGACGGCGACCAAGTTCCCGCTCGTCTGCGCGTCGCGGAGGCGCCCGACGGCGCCGTCATAGCAGGCGAGACGCTGCGTCTCGTCGGCGATGTTGGCGCACGCATAGACCTGATCCAGCACCTGCGGATTGGCCGGCCGCTCCTCCTGGGCTGCAGCCGAGCCGGCGGCGAATGCGACAAAACACAGGCTGGCGATGACGATGCGCATAAAGTCCCCTCCCAACGGAAGCCGGATCATCTTATTCTGCCTGGAGAATTTGTCAGCCGGCTTGGGCGCCGGCGCTGGAGACCATTCCAATGGCCATCTGGACGAGCCGCCGATCCCTCCTGGCTGGCGCTGGCGGCGTAGGTGTGGCGACCTCGCTCGGCGGCTGCGCCAACGCCCGCATAGTCGGTTTCGACAAGGCCAAGAAGTCCCTCGACATCGCCAATTCGAGCGAACCGCTCTCTCTCGATCCCCACAAGGCCACCGGCTCGTGGGAGAACAACATCATCGGCAACATGTTCGTCGGCCTCACGACCGAGAACGAGCGTTCGGAGCCGATCCCGGGCATGGCCGAGCGCTGGGAGGTCAGCGACGACCTCTTGACCTGGACCTTCTATCTGCGCCGCGCCACCTGGTCGGACGGGGAGGCGTGCGACGCCCACGATTTCGAGTTCGGCTTCAAGCGCATCATGAACCCGGACACGCTCGCGCAATACGCCTCGATCCTTTACCCGATCAAGAACGCGCAAGCCGTGAACACGCAAGGGATGGCGGTCGATCAACTCGGCGTCAGGGCGATCGACGATCTGACGCTGGAGATCCAGCTGGAGCACCCGGCGCCTTACCTGCCGCAGCTCTTGAAGCACTACACCGCGTTCCCGATCCCCAAGCATGTGCACGAGCGAGTCGGCGAGGAATGGATCAAGCCTGAGAACATCGTCGTCAACGGCGCCTTCATTCTGCGCCGCTGGTGGTCGAATTACATCATCCACCTGGAGCGCAACCCGCGCTTCTTCGACGCGCCGAACGTCGTGCTGGAGCACCTCTATTTTTATCCGCAGAACGACGTGCAGGCCGCGGCGCGGAAGGTGCTGAGCGGCGAGGCGGGTTGGTCGACGCGCTTTCCGTCAAATCAGGTCGAAGTGCTGCGGCGCGATCTGCCGGGCTATGTGCGCGTCGCGACCTATCTCACCTGCAACTACTTCTCCTTCAACATGACCAAGCCGCCATTCGACGACATGCGCGTGCGCCAGGCGATGGCGATGGCTTATGATCGCGACTTCGTCGCCAGCCAGATCTATCGCACCGGCGAACAGCCCGCGTACAAGTTCGTGCCGCCGGGCGTCTACAACTATCCCTCGACCGCGCGTTATCGCTGGGCGGAGCGGCCGCTCGAGGAGCGCAAACGGGAGGCTGAGCGTCTCCTCCGCGCCGCCGGCTACGGGCCGAATAACCCGCTCAGATTCGCGTTCTCACACCGCAACACGAGCGACAATCCGCGCGTGGCCGTGGTTGCGCAGAACGATTGGAACTCGATCGCGCCATGGGTGACGGTTGAGCTGCGCGGCGTCGAGAACCAGGTGCATTACGCCAATCTGCGCGCCAAGAATTTCGACGCCGGCGACGGCGGTTGGATCGGCGACTTCAACGACGCCAAGAACTTCCTCTACCTGTTCGAAAGCCGCACCGGTTCGCAGAATTATCCCGGCTACAACAACGCGACCTACGACAATCTCGTGCACCAATCGGATCTCGAGCGCGACGATCAGCGCCGCGCTCAGCTCATGCTGCAGGCCGAGCAATTGTTGCTGGACGAAGCGCCGATCTGCACCAGCGTCTTCATCAACAGCACCAATCTCGTGCATCCCGATCTCACCGGCTACGCCGACAATCTCGAAGACATCCACCGCGCCCGCTGGTTCGGGATTCGGAACGCGTAAGTCCTCCCCCGCATGCGGGGGAGGTGGCGAGCGTAGCGAGCCGGAGGGGGTAAGTCTGTTGGCGAGCGCGCGGTGCGCCCCCTCAGTCATCGTGCTGCGCACGCTGACAGCTCCCCCGCACGCGGGGGAGCAGTTGCGTTACGGGCTAAAACGGCCCGCCCGCCTCGTCGTCGCCGATGGCCTTGATCGCGAAGGCGTAGTCGTGCGCCAGTTCACGCAGGAACTCGAACCGGCCGGCGCTGCCCGCGTGGCCCGCGCCCATGTTCATCTTCAGCAGCACCGGCCGCCCGCTCGTCGTGTGCGGCCGGAGCTTCGCCGCCCACTTCGCCGGCTCCCAATAGGTGACGCGCGGATCGGTGAGGCCCCCGGTCGAGAGCACGGCCGGATAAGCTTTCGCTTCAATGTTGGTGTAGGGGCAGTAGGAGGCGATGTAGTCGTACGCTTCTTCGCTCTCGAGCGGATTGCCCCATTCGGGCCACTCCGGCGGCGTCAGCGGCAGCGAGGTGTCGCTCATTGTGTTCAAGACGTCGATGAACGGCACGCCGCCGATCACGCCGGCCCAGAGGTCGGGCCGCATATTGTTGATCGCGCCCATCAAGAGGCCGCCGGCCGAGCGGCCTTCGCAGACGATGTTGCCGGCCCGCCCATAGCCGCGCGAGATCAGCTCTTCGGCCACGGCGATGAAGTCGCTGAACGTGTTCTTCTTCGCGAAGCGGCGCCCGTCCTGGAACCAGCCGAAGCCCATTTCCGAACCGCCGCGCACATGTGCAATCGCATAGATCCAGCCGCGGTCGACGAGGCTGAAGCGGCGGATCGAGAAATCCGCGTCCATCGAGATGCCGTAGGAGCCGTAGCCGTAAAGATAGAGCGGCGCCGTGCCGTTGAGCGGCGTGCCGCGCTTCATCAGGATGGTGATCGGCACGCGCTTGCCGTCCGCGGCTTCGGCGAAGAAGCGGCCGGTGACGTAATCCTCCGGATTGTGGCCCGACGGGATTTCCTGCGTCTTGCGCAGCGTCTGCGTGCGCGCCGCCATGTCGTAGTCGAACCATTTCAGCGGCGTGGTCGGCGATTCGTAGACGTAGCGCACGTTCGTCGTGTCGAACTCGTAGCCGCCCGACATTTCGAGATTGTACGCCTGTTCATCGAGCGCAATCGCGTGCTCTTCGCCGCCGCGATGGCGGATGACGATGCGCGGCAGCGCGTTCGATCGCTCCATGCGCACGAGATAGTCCTTGGTCGCGCCGAGCCCGAGAATGTAGCGGCCCTCTTGATGCGGCAGGAATTCGCGCCAATGTTCGCGCCCGGTGCGGCCCGGCTCGGCCGTCATCACCTTGAAATCGACGGCGCCGTCGGCGTTGGTGAGAATGTGCCAGCGGCCGTTCCAGTGCGTCGGCGAATAGAGCAGTTCGGCTTCACGGCCATGGAACAGGGTGGGCGCCGCGGTGAGGTCGTTCGCGGGGATCGTATAGTATTCCGATTGCGCGCCGTTGCCGGCGCTGATCAGCATGTATTCTTTGCTTTCTGTCGGCCCAACGCTGAGGAAGAACCCGTCGTCCCGCTCGTCATAGACGAGCGTGTCCTCGCCGCCGCGCGCCGGGCGGCGATAGATCTTGGCCGGACGGCCGTTATTGTCGCGGAAGGTCCAGAAGATCAGCTCGGCATTGGGCGACCAGGCGAAGTCGCCGGTGCAGTTCGCGATCGCCGACGGAAGCGTCTCGCCGCTTTCGAGGTCCTTCACATAGACCGTGTAGATTTCCGAACCCTGCTCATCGACGGCGTAGGCGTAAAGCTTGTGGTCAGGCGAATGCTGCGCGGCGATCACCTTGTAGAACGTCTTGCCGCGCGCCTGTTCTTCGACATTGATCAGGATCTGCTCGGGGCCGTCCTGGCCGCGCGGACGGCGCGCGTGGATCGGGTGCTGCGCGCCGGTCTCGAAGCGGCGATAATATTCCCACGGACCATCCGGCGCGGGGACGGAGCTGTCGTCCTCTTTCGTGCGCCCGCGCATCTCCTGATAAATGCGCTCCTGCAGCGCCGCCGTCGGCGCCATCACCGCTTCGCGATAGGCGTTCTCGGCGTCGAGATACTCGCGGACGTCCGGCCGCAACAGCGAGGGATCGCGCATCACGTTCTGCCAATTGTCGTCCTTCAGCCACGCGTAATTATCCACACGCGTGCGGCCCAGCTGTTCGATCGTCTTCGGCTCGATCCGGGCGACAGGCGGCGTAGGCGTTTCGGTCATTGCGGCATCCGATGTAGCGCAAGCGGGCAGGAGGGCGAGCGCCGGCAGCGCGGCGGAGGCCTGAAGGAGTTCGCGTCTGTTCATGGCGGCGTTGTTCCTGGATTGGAGCGCCGAGGTCAATCCGCCTACGACAGACGCAGGAGCAGGGCGGTGGCGTCGTCGCTTGGCTTGAAGCGCGGGTGCTTGGCGCCTCCGGCGTCGGCGGTTTCGATCGCCCGCAGCTCGCGGCCGAGTTCCTGGAGGCCCTTACCCAGCGCAGCTTTGACAAGGCCGGCGGCATCGTATGAGTGGTATCGGTCGATGAGCGCGGAGAATCCGTCCGTCATCAGCAGCAGATGGGCGGGACGCTGCAGGCTGATGCGCCAACCGCGCGCGTGAGAGGCGCAAGCGGCGTCGAGACACACGGTCCAATGCGCGCCCTCTTGGTTCAGGGCGGCGCGCATGTCGCGCAAGCGTGCAATTGTGCCTTCGCGGCGCAGCAGCGGTTTGTCCGCGTCGGTTTGCTGCGCCGCAAGTCTGGTTTCGGCGTCCGCTGCATCGTCGGGTCCGCCGATGAGAACGCTTGCGCCGCTGGCGTCCACCGCCGCCAGCCGGCAATCGCCGAGGTCGATCCCGTCCACGCCGTCAGGCGTTTCGCCAAGCATCAGCAGCGACGCGATCGGCCTTTGCCAGCGCTCGATCTCTTGGCCTTCGATCAGCTCTTCGAACAAAGGCGCGATCAGCTCTTGCATCACGCGCGCCAGCTGTGAGCGCAGGGCGGCCTCACTGCCAGAACCGGGATAGGCGTAAGCGTGCAGCGCGGTGTCAAGCGTGTGCGCCAGCCAACTGGCGTCCGACGCTGTTTGCGTGAGCGGCGTCTCGTGCAGATCGGTTGCGCCGTCGATCACCCAGGCTACGCCGTGCGATTGGCCGCAGGCGTCATCGTTCTGCTTGGCCCGATCGCCGGCCAGCGAAATGCTTTCGACCAGTGTCAGCATCAGCCCGGATAGATCAGCGAAACGACTTCGGCCACGCAGGCCGGCCGCTCTTCGTTCTCGACCTCGATCTTGAATTCGTTGGTGACCTGGAAGCCGCCGCCGCGCGGCTCGCACGAGAGCATCTTCATCCGCATGCGGATGCGCGAACCCACCGGCACGGTGTTGGTGAAGCGCACCTTGTTGGAGCCGTAATTGATGCCGCGCGAGACGCCCTGATACTGGACGATGTTCTTGGCCAGGAACGGGATCAGTGACAGCACCAGATAGCCGTGCGCGATCGGCGCGCCGAGCTCCTTGGTCGCCCGCTCGACGTCGACATGGATCCATTGATGATCGCCGGTCGCGTCGGCGAACCGGTTGACCCGGTCCTGGGTGATCTCCAGCCAGTCGGACACGCCGATCTCCTGGCCGACCAGGCTCGGGGCTTCGGACAACGGTACTTCACGCATTCAATGGCTCCTCGCTCCGGACTGGGAGTAAGGGGCAGGCGGGGACTTGTCGAGATTGTCAGGGGCGGACGCCGCCGACACGTGAATGAGTTCGCCTGCGCCAGGGCGCCCCATTTGCCCGCGCCTGCGACACAGGCTAATCCCCCGCCCATGTCCCTAGAACCGCTCGCGCCAGGCACGCTGGCTCTCGCCGAAGAATTCGGCCTCTCCCGCGACGAATACGACCTCGTGCTCGAAAAGCTCGGCCGCACGCCGAACGTCACCGAACTCGGCGTGTTCAGCGTGATGTGGTCCGAGCATTGCTCCTACAAGTCGAGCCGCGCCCATCTCGCCAAATTCCCGACTAAGGCGCCGCACGTGATCTATGGGCCGGGCGAGAACGCCGGCGCCATCGACATCGGCGATGGCCTCGCCGCCATCTTCAAGATGGAAAGCCACAACCACCCGAGCTTCATCGAGCCGTTCCAGGGCGCCGCGACCGGCGTCGGCGGCATTCTGCGCGATGTCTTCACAATGGGCGCGCGTCCCGTCGCGATCATGAACGCGCTGCGCTTCGGCGAGCCCGATCATCCGAAGACGCGCAAACTCGTCGACGGCGTCGTCAGCGGCATCAGCTTCTACGGCAATTGCGTCGGCGTGCCGACGGTGGGTGGAGAGACCAATTTCGACGCCCGCTACAACGGCAACATCCTCGTTAACGTCTTCTGTCTCGGCATCGCGCCGAAGGACAAAATCTTCACCGCCGCCGCCAAGGGCGCGAACAATCCCGTCGTCTATGTCGGCGCTAAGACCGGCCGCGACGGCATTCACGGCGCGACCATGGCGAGCGCCGAGTTCGTCGAGGGCGAGGAGGGCCTCAGGCCCACCGTGCAAGTCGGCGATCCGTTCCTGGAAAAGCTGCTCATCGAAGCCTGCCTCGAGCTGATGGCCACCGACGCCATCATCGGCATCCAGGACATGGGCGCCGCCGGCCTTACCTCGTCATCCGTCGAAATGGCCTCGAAGGGCGAAGCCGGCATCCTGCTCGATCTCGACGCCGTGCCGGCGCGCGAGGAGGGCATGACGCCGTACGAATTCATGCTCAGCGAGAGCCAGGAGCGCATGCTCATGGTGCTGAAGCCGGGCCGCGAGGACGAAGCCAAGCGCATCTTCGAAAAGTGGGGGCTCGACGCCGCCGTCATCGGCGCGACGACGGACACCGGCCGCCTCACTTTGCGCTGGCACGGCGAGATCGTCTGCGACATCCCGCTCGGCCCGCTCGCCGACGAAGCGCCGAAATATGAGCGCCCATACGTCGAGCCGCTGAAAGCCATTCCGTTGACGGAGGCCGAGCAGAAGCGGCTGGTCGAAGACTATCCCGGGTTCGCAAAATCGCTCACGGCGCTGCTCTCGATGCCGGACCAAGCCTCCAAGCGCTGGATCTGGGAGCAGTACGACCGCCACGTCCAAGGCGACACGCTCGCCGATAGCGGCGCCGACGCGGCAATCGTCCGTCTCTACGGCTCGCAGCGCGCCTTGGCGATGACGTGCGATGTGACGCCGCGCTATGTCGAAGCCGACGCCTACGAAGGGGGCAAGCAAGCCGTCGCCGAAGCATGGCGCAATCTCACCGTCACCGGCGCGCGCCCGCTCGCTGTGACGGACAATCTCAATTTCGGCAATCCGCAGCGCCCGGAAATCATGGGCCAGATCGTCCACGCAATCGAAGGCATGGCCGAAGCCTGCCGCACGCTCGCCTTCCCGGTGATCAGCGGCAATGTTTCGCTCTATAACGAGACCAACGGCCAAGCCATTTTGCCGACGCCCGCGATCGGCGGCGTCGGCATCATCGACAATCTGGAGCGCCGCGCCACCGCCGACGCGCTGCAGCAGGGCGATGTGCTCGTGCTCGTCGGCGACACCGCCGGCCATCTCGGTCAATCCGTCTACGCGCGCGATCTGTTCAAGCTCGGCGGCGCCGCGCCGAAAGTCGATCTCGCGCTCGAAAAGAAGAACGGCGATTTCGTCCGCGCACTCATCGCCGATGGCGCGGTGCGCGCCGCGCACGATCTTTCCGATGGCGGCTTGGCTGTCGCCGCCGCCGAGATGGCGCTTGGCTCGAATGTCGGCGTTGCGCTCGGCTATCAGGGCGACCTCGCCGACGCGGCGTTTCTCTACGCCGAAGATCAGGCGCGCTATCTCGTCGCCGTCTCGTCCGCCAGGCTCGACGATCTCGACAAGCGCGCCCGCGCCGCCGGCGTTAGCTTTCTCGTCGTCGGCGAAGCGGGCGGGCGCGAGATCAGCTTCCTCGGCGCAAGCGGCCAGCGCGAAACCGTCAGCCTCGACGACCTCCGCAAAGCCCACGAAAGCTGGCTGCCCGCGTACATGAAAGTGGCGCACTAACGCGCCACTGCGGACTGCCGGCTTCAGGCGGCATACCGGCGGGTCCGCTTCCGTAACGCGAGAGCGGGGATAGAGGCGCGCTCTATCCCCCATGTTTCCGCGCAAAAACCCAAGCCGATCAATCCCCGCGTGGAAATCAATCCGACCGCGCCAAAGCTGACGTATAATAGCGTCGCCTTCACACGGGAGGATTTCGAAGAGCTCCGAACCTTTGGAATGTGAGGGCTGTGGTCGAGCGTGAGGCGTTGCGAAAGCGAGGCCTGAAGCCGGCGGGGTCATAACCGCCGGGGTCTGCGTCTTCTTCGGAGAAGGCGACACACGCCGCCGGCCGAGCCGCCTCCAGGAGTGAACACACCTCCCGCGACGGCGCCGGCGAGCACAGACCGCAACGGGGCGCGTTCGACGCGCGCGCTGTTCGAGCGATCGGGCGGCGCAACTTAGGAACTACACCTGCGCGTCCGACGCGCCCCGCCTCCCATCTCGGGACTAGGGATTGGTGATTGGAAAACGGCGGCGCCCCACCGGCGCGCGCTGACGACGTCGCGCGACCAACTCCTCCCCCGCATGCGGGGGAGGTGGCGAGCGAAGCGAGCCGGAGGGGGTAAGTCTGCCGCCCCCTCAGTCATCGCGCTTGCGCGCGCTGACAGCTCCCCCGCGAGCGGGTGAGCAGTTAAGGTGCGCGCGAACCTAACTCCTCACCCGCTTGCGGGGGAGGTCCGAGCGAAGCGAGGGGAGGGGGTGCGTGCGTGACGGCGAGAAGCGATCCCGAGCCTTCGCAAAGCAGCTTCGCCGGCGCATGCCGCGGTCGGAGGCGCTTCTATGGAGCTACATCCGTAAGCGCGCACTAAATGGCGCCCGTTTCCGCCGTCAGCACCCCATTGGCCCCTACATCGCTGACTTCGCCTGTATTGCCGCCAAGCTCGTCCTTGAGGTCGATGGCGTCACGCACTGGACGCCCGAAGAGTTGGCGCACGACGCGCGGCGCACCAAATATCTCGAACAGCAGGGTTGGCGTGTTCTTCGCGTGACCAATGCGGACGTGTACGACAACCTCTCCGGTGTGTGGGAGACGATTGCCCAGCACTTACCCCCTTCGGCTGCTTCGCAGCCACCTCCCCCGCGTGCGGGGGAGGAGTTAGGCTAGCGCATGGCATTCGACTACGACCTCTTCGTCATCGGCGCGGGCTCGGGCGGGGTGCGCGCGGCGCGGCTCGCATCAAAGGCCGGCGCGCGCGTCGCCATCGCCGAGCAGGTACAGGTCGGCGGCACCTGCGTGTTGCGCGGCTGCGTGCCAAAGAAGCTGCTGATCTACGGCGCCGAGTTTAGCCAGACCTTCCGCGACGCCAAAGGCTTCGGCTGGACCGTCGACTGGGCGCGCTTCGATTGGCCTACATTGCGCGATCACGTGCAGGCGGAAGTGAACAGGCTCTCAGGCCTCTATATGAACAACCTCGCCGCCGCCCATGTCGAGGTGATCGAAGACCGCGCCATCGTCGTCGATCCGCATCGGCTGCGCCTCACCGCGACCGGAAGGGAAGTCACCGCCGAGCGCATCCTTGTCGCCGTCGGCGGTCACACTTCGCGTCCGCACGACACGCCCGGCCAAGAGCTCGGCATCACCTCCACCGATTGCTTTACACTGGATGCGCTGCCGGCCAGCATCGTCATCGCCGGCGGCGGCTATATCGCGCTCGAATTCGCCAACATCTTCTCCGGCCTTGGCGTCGAAACCACAATCGTTTATCGCGGCGAGCGCATCCTGCGCGGCTTCGACCACGACATCCGCAAGCATGTGCAGGCCGACATGCAGCGCACCGGCGTCCACATCATGTGCGGCTCGACCATCGCCGAGATCGCCCCGCTCGGCGAGAACCGCAAACTCGTGACGCTGTCGAACTCGATGCGGCTCGAAACCGATCACGTGCTCTGGGCCATCGGCCGCGAGCCGAACACGAAGGGTATGGGGCTGGAGGCCGCCGGCGTGCGCCTGACGCAGCGCGGCGCTGTCGCCGTCGATGAATATTCACGCTCGAACGTGGCTTCGATCTGGGCCATCGGCGATGTCACCGACCGCATCAATCTGACACCCGTCGCCATCCGCGAAGCCGTCGCCTTCGTCGAGACCGAATTCATGGGCCGCCCCACCGCGTTCGATCACGCCGATGTCGCCAGCGCCGTGTTCTCGCGCCCCGCGGTGGGTGCGGTCGGCCTCACCGAGGAGGAGGCGCGCGCCAAGAGCAAGATTCGCGTCTTCCGCACCGTGTTCAGGCCGATGAAGAACATCCTCGCCGGCAACGAGCAGCGCACCTTGATGAAGCTGATCGTCAACGCCGAAAGCGACCGCGTCGTCGGCGTGCACATCGCCGGCCCCGAAGCGCCCGAACTGATCCAGCTCGCGGCGATCGCCGTCAAAGCCGGTCTCACCAAAGCGCAGTGGGACGCGACGTGCGCCGTCCATCCCACCGCCGCCGAAGAACTTGTGCTGATGGGCGAGCCGATCGCGCACGATCCCGAAGCGCCGGCATGAGCGCATTCCCCAGCGGCGCGTCCGCCGCCCAGACGGGCGCCCCGAGCGCGTATCCGGTTGAGCGCCCCGGCGCGCGCATTAACCATGAACGGCGTCGGTATCGCTCAATGAGGGAATCTCGATGCGGCTTGTTGCGATCGGCATGGCTTGCGCGCTCTCGGCTTGCGCCTCGACCTATGCGCCCAACCCGAACGATCCCGTCGACATGGCCGCCGAACTCGGCAACCGCGGCAAGCTCTATGTCGGCATGGGCGAAGTGTGCGACTCCGCCGTCGGCGGGGCTCATCGCGAAGCCATCGTGCAAACCGTCCGCGCCGAGCAGCAGGATCTCGGCGTTTTGGCCGGGCTGGTGCAGCGCGCCTATAGCGGCCACGCCACGGACGAGCTTGCCGCCCACATGGCCGCGCAACTCGGCGTACACGACATCGGCGCCGCCACGTTCTGCGCCGAAGTCGTCAGCCAGGCGCGAGCCGAACTCAGCACTCGCGCCGACAGTGTCCGGCAGATGCCGGTGTCGCCGTCCGATCCGATGGACTACGCGCGGCTCTGGACCTATTGACCGCCCACGACAAAGAAGCGCCGGTGTGGACCGGCGCTTCCTGTCTTGCTCCCGGAATGATCCGTTACCGGCCCCAGCCGCGGCCGTAGCCGCCGTGGGCGAAGTAGCGGTCGATCGACGGCGCCACGATCCGATTGTAGCGCTGGCGTCCGTAGGGGTCCGTCACCAGCACGTCGCAAGCGTTGCCGTTCCACGAGCAGTCGCGGTACGTGTAGATGCGGCCCGGCTTGAACTTGAACGGATTGCCGCTCAACACCCGGTGCATCCGCTCGCCTGGATAAGTGCGGAACGAGCCGCCATCTTCCGTGCGCACGGTGATATGTTGCGGGCGTCCGCGATAGCGGTAATCGTCGCGATCCCAATCGTGCGACGCAGCCGCCGGCAGCGCCGTCATCGTCACTGCGGCGGCGATCGCCGCGAAAGTCAGCTTGCGTTTCATTGTCTTTGCTCCACTTCGCGCAGCACCAGCGCGTTGACGCCGGTATCGCGCACGGCGCTTGAACCGGAGCTGAAACGAATGTTTGGACTGCAGCCGCGTTCGGCTACGGCACGGTTGGCGCGATTGTGGCCGCAGCGCGGCTTATCCCGAGCTGCGGTAGCCGCGAACTGCGCGCATGGCTTGACCGTCATTCACCAAAAACTAACCGTCGCGGCCGACCGTCCGTCGTTCGGCACAACACGCTTTGAAGAGGGGGCAGCATGCCCGCGCGCATCGTTTCGGTGATCAACATGAAGGGCGGCGTCGGCAAGTCGACGACGACTGTTTCGCTGGCCGAAACGCTCGCGCATCACCAGCGCCGGCGCGTGCTGGTGATCGACCTCGATCCTCAGACCAACGCCTCGATCATGGTGGCCGGCCCCGAGAAGTGGAACGGCATGCGCGAGGCCGAGCGCACGCTCGATTTCTACTTCGAAAGCTACATCGTTCAGCAGAAGGCCAAGCCCTTCAAAACGCTGATCGAGAAGCAGGTCAGCGACCTGAAGGGCAAGCCGGATGTCGCGCTCTGCGCCTCCGCGCCGGAATTCCGCATCGTCGAGCGCGACATGATCGAGAGCTTCGTCAAGCGCGGCTTCCAGATCGACATGATCCAGAAATGGATCCTCGAGCGTTTCGCTAACGGCTTGAAGACGGTCATCAACGATTACGATTACATCCTGATCGACTGCCCGCCCGGCATCTCCCTGTTCGCGGAAGCGGCCTTGATCGCCGCCGATTGCATCCTGGTGCCGTCGATCCCGGATTATGTCTCGCGGCTCGGCCTCATCACCTTCCGCAAGCGCGCGCTCAGGCTGATCAACGAACGCCGCGGCGGGCCTTCGCAGCTGATGGTGCTCGCCACTAAATACGACGAGACTTTTTCTCTGCACCGGTCCGAAGCCAGCCTGCTGAAGGACAATCTCGGCGAAGCCATGTTCGATGTGCGCATCCCGCAGCATGTCGACATCGCCAAGGCGGCGGAATGGTCCGAAACGCAGCGCACGTTTGAGCAGAAATACGGCGCCATGGCCAAGGTGATCAAAGCGCTGGGCGAGGAATTCCAGTCCAAGGTGGAGCTCGCGCCCGCTCTATGAGCCTCAACAAAACGCTCGACCGCCTGTTCGATGAAATTCGCCGCGAGGCGAAGCGCAACCCCGACTTCGCCGATCGTCTAGACGCGGTCCTCCAACGCCACGACAGCCGGAGAGACGTCCCGGATGACGTGCTGGCAGACGTGACGAACTCCTCCCCCGCGAGCGGGGGAGGTGCTGAGCGAAGCGAAGCGGAGGGGGAGGTCGCCCAGAAAGCGAAACGCCGCGCCGCCCCCCTCAGTCAGCCTGCTGCGCAGCCTGACAGCTCCCCCGCGAGCGGGGGAGCAGCGAAGAAGCCCGCGCCGCCCGCGATCAATCCCGCCGGCCTCTACAAAAAAGAAGGCGATGACGCGCTCACCGCCGCGCTCGTGGCGCTCGACGCTGCTGCGCTGCACGCGCTCGTCTCAGAACACAATCTGGATCCCGCCGGCGAAACCGCAGCCATGGACGAGGCCGAGCTCGTCGCCCACATCGTCGCCCAAGCCAAGCGCCGCGCCGAACGCGACGAGAAGATGTTCGATTATTGAGGCGCGGACGCGGAGCGTGTCACCCAAACAGCGCGTCCAGCATGTCCGGAATGAACCGGCCGCGCTCGCGGTCCCAGATCGGGAAGGCGCCGGCGAAATCCCAGGCGCACCAGCCCATCTCGTTCGCTTCGCACGCCGCGCGCACCGTTCGAGTCCAGGCGGCGCGCTGCTCCAGCGGGACAGCCATGTTCACGCCGAACTCGCCGAGCTGCATCGCATGACCGCGCGACGCCCCCCAGCGCGCCGCGCGTGCAATGTGTTCTGCGATCTGCCGCTTTTCGGCGTCCGAGCCCCAGGCGCGATCATAGCGCGGCGCGCTGTCGCCCAGCCATTCCGCGTCCTGGTGCGTGAACGCATGCGGCTCGTAATAGTGTGCGCTCACCGCCACGTTCGCGCCCTCGGGCGGCGACCAGTTGCGCAGCGCCTCGATGTTCTGCCAATTGCCCGGCCCGAACACGACGAGGCGCGTCGGGTTGCTCTCGCGGATCGCCGCCAGCGCATCGCGTTGAAGCAGCGCCAGCGCCTCGCCGCGCCAACGATCGCCGTTCGGCTCATTGAGCGGTTCGAACACCAGCGCATCGGGATGCTGGTTGTAGCGGCGCGCGATCTGGCGCCAGAGGGCGATGAAGCGCCGGCGCTGGCCCTCGGCGTCGGCGATCAGCGCATCGAAGTGGTGCAGGTCGAGCTGCACCTTGAGGCCTTGCTCCAAGGCCTGGTCGATCACGGCGTCGACGCGGCGGAAGAAGCGCGGATCGATCGCGAACGGCGCCTCCGCCTCGGCGTGCGCGTCCCAGCGCACCGGCAGCCGCACGCCGTCGAAACCGGCCTCGGCGATCGCGGCCAGGTGCGCGCGCTCGATCCGGTAGCCCCAGTCGCCTTCGTTCGGGGCTTCGAGCGCGTTGCCGAGGTTGACGCCGCGGCGGATCGGGAACTGCGCTGTCGGCGCATCGCTTTCCGCCGCGCCGCAGCCGGCCAGCGCCACAGCGCCCGCGATCCACTCACGCCGATTCATGCGGGCAGCCTAACGCGGCGTCGGCGAACCTGGGAGAGCCGCCTGTCGCACGATCGGCCCGCGGAGCAGTTTGCGCGCCCGCGGAAACCCGCTAATCACGCCTTCAATGTTCGATAAGATCCTGATCGCCAACCGCGGCGAAGTCGCCGTCCGCATCATCCGCACCGCCCGGCGCATGGGAATCAAGACGGCCATCGTCTTCTCCGAAGCCGACCGCGACAGCCTCGCCGTCGACATGGCCGACGACGCGGTCTTCATCGGTCCCTCGCCCGCGGCGCAGTCTTATCTGGTCATCGACAAGATCGTGGCCGCCGCCAAGCAAACCGGAGCCCAGGCGATCCACCCCGGCTTCGGCTTCCTCTCGGAGAAGGCCGAGTTCGCCGATCGCCTGCTGGCCGAGAAGATCACCTTCATCGGGCCCAATCCGGGGGCGATCCGCGCGATGGGCGACAAGATCGAGTCGAAGAAAACCGCGGCGGACGCCGGCGTCTCCTGCGTGCCCGGCTTCATCGGCGAAATCGAAGGCGTCGAGCACGCCGTGCAGATCGCCGAAGAGATCGGCTATCCGGTGATGATCAAGGCGAGCGCCGGCGGCGGCGGCAAGGGCATCCGCGTCGCGTACAATCGCAAGGACGTCGAAGAGGGCTTTCCCGCCGTGCGCGCCGAAGCCAAGGGCGCGTTCGGCGACGACCGCATCTTCATCGAGAAGTTCGTCACTGCCCCGCGCCATATCGAAATCCAGGTGCTCGGCGACAAGCACGGCAATGTCGTGCACCTGTTCGAGCGCGAGTGCTCGATCCAGCGCCGCAACCAGAAGGTCATCGAAGAGGCGCCGTCGCCGCTCCTGGATGAAAAGACGCGGATGGCGATGGGCGAGCAGGCGGTCGCACTCGCCAAGGCCGTCGACTACGACAGCGCCGGCACGGTCGAGTTCGTCGCCTCCGGCGCCGACAAGAGCTTCTACTTCTTGGAGATGAACACGCGCCTTCAGGTCGAGCATCCGGTCTCGGAGATGATCACCGGGCTCGATCTGGTCGAGCAGATGATCCGCGTCGCCGCCGGCGAGAAGCTCGCCTTCAAGCAGAAGGATTTGAAGATCAGCGGCTGGGCCATCGAGAGCCGCATCTATGCGGAGGACCCGTACCGCAACTTCCTGCCTTCGATCGGGCGGCTCAAGACCTATCAGGCCCCGGCCGAAGGCAAGCAGGGCGCGATCACGCTCCGCAATGAAACCGGCGTCCGCGAGGGCGACGAAATTTCGATGTTCTACGATCCGATGATCGCCAAGCTGATCACGCATGGTCCCACGCGCATCGCCGCCATCGACGCGCAGGCCGCCGCGCTCGACAATTTCCTGATCGAAGGCATCGCCGAGAATATCCCGTTTCTCGGCGCGGTGATGGAGGAGAAGGACTTCCGCAAGGGCGATTTCACCACCGCCTACATCAAGCAGAAATTCCCCGATGGGTTCGAGGGCGTGCCGCCCACGAAAGCGCAGGAGAAGCTGCTCATCGCCTCGGCGGCCGTCGCCCGGTCCTTCACCGCGCGCCGCGCCACGCAGACCAGCGGCCGCGTCACCCCCGCCAATGGCTGGCAGCGGGATTGGGTCGTCATTCTCGACAAGGTGCATCACCTGACGCACGTCGATCTCGACGAGAAGGGCGCCGACGTCTTTATCGACGGCAGGAAGCATCGCTTCGACACCGAGACGCGCCCCGGCGCGCGCATTATCATCGGCGCCTTCGACGGCCAGCCATTCGCCGTAAAGATCAAGACGGCGCCCGAGGGCTACACGCTACGCCTGCGCGGTGTGACCGCCCGCGCCACCGTTGCGACGCCGCGCGGCGCGGATCTGCACAAGAAGATCCCGGAAAAGCAGAAGGCTGACACATCCAAGCTGATCGTCTCGCCGATGCCCGGCCTGGTGATCTCCATCGATGCGAAGGCAGGCCAGGACGTGAAAGCGGGCGAGGGCGTCGCCGTCGTCGAAGCGATGAAGATGCAGAACATCATCCGCGCCGAACGCGACGGCGTCATCGCCAAGGTCCACGTCGCCCCCGGCGCAAGCGTCGCGGCGGATGAGGTGATGATTGAGCTGACTTGAACGGAGCTCTTCCCTATTTCATTGTCTGGCCGAGAGGGGGCTCATGAGTAGCAAGCTGTCACGACGCGCGGCGATGACTGGATTGGGCAGCGCCGCTTTTTTGGGTTGCGCGCAGGCGCAGACGACGCCCACGCGCACGACGTCCGGTTTGCGCATCAAGACGACCGACTATGCCGTTGATCGTCAGGCGTTTCAGACGCGGCTGTTGCGCCGCACACCCTCGCCGCAGCCTTACGGCGTCGATCGCGTGCCCAGCGGTGTGCGTGAAATCCATTATCCATCCGGTGATCTCCGGCTGAAGGCGTGGTTTGCGCGCCCTGCGTCGGCGCCAGAGCAGGCGCCTCTGGTTGTCTTTGCGCACGGAGGATTTGCCTTTGGCGCCGAGGATTTGGACATGGCGCGGCCGTACCTTGCTGCAGGGTACGCTGTGGCGGTGCCGTGGGTGCGGGGCGAAAATGGCCTGCCAGGCGCCTTCTCCATGTTCTACGACGAGGCGGCCGACATCATTGCGGTCACCGAGTTCCTGAAAACGCAGGCCGGTATCGACAGCGAGCGCATCTATCTGGCTGGACACAGCGTCGGCGGGACGTTGGCGATGCTGGCGGGGCAGGCGTCGTCGAACTACCGCGCCGTGGCCTCGTTCTCAGGATCGCCAGACCAACTCTTGTTCTGCCGCGAGTATGCGCAGATCACACCGTTCGATCTTAACGACTTGGCCGAGAGCGAGATGCGATCACCGCTTTCCTATGCCGCCAGTTTCAAGGCGCCGGCGCGCTTGTTCTATGCGCAGGGCGAAGTCTACGGTGAAGACACGCAGCTGATGGCGCGGATCGCCAAAGCCGCCGGGTTGGACGTCGAGGCTCTCGCCGTTCGTGGCGATCATTTCACGGCCGTTCCGGAGGCGATGCGTCAGAGCATCGAATTTTTCCGATTGCATTCCTGATCGTCGCCGCTCAGCGCGGCGGCCCGCCTTCCGGAACCACAGGCAGCGCCAGCGAAGCTTGGCCGAAGGCGTAGCGCCAACCCTCTGGCGTACGCACATAGGTGTCGCTGAACCAGAGCCTGCGGTCGAACGGCTGTCCGTTGCGCGTGCCCTTGAGCCAGAGTCGGGCGGTGACGATGGCCGTGTTCGGTCCGTACATGCGCACGGTCTGCGTGCCCTCGTCTTCGACTTGGCGCTCGTAGATGAATTCCTGCGTCCGCGCCAATTCAAGCAGGTCTTCGCGCGTGTGCACTGCGCCCGTGCCGACGACAAGGATCATGTCCTCGTGCAGAATCTCGGCCATCGCCGCTGCGTCATTGCGCTCGACGGCGGCCTGATAAGCCGTATCGATCGCGGCGATCTCGCGCCGAGGATCTTCGGCGCCGCCCGCGGCGCCAGTGCTAAGCGCGGCGGCAAGAATTGGGAGAGCGGCGAAGCGGAAACGCATGATACGGCCTCGGGGTTGAACAGTGAGGTCTTTTAGGCCGCGTTTGGCGCGCGCGCTTGCGCTTTCCTGCCAATCTCAAGCGAACAGGCGCGACGGCGCGTCGCCGAAGCGGCGCGCGAAGCTCCGGCTGAAATGGCTGAGATTATTGAAGCCGCAGGCATAGCACGTCTCGGTCACGCTTCGGCCCTCGCGCAGCATCGCGCGGGCGGCCGTCAGGCGGCGCTCGAGCAAATAACGGTGCGGCGGCGCGCCGATTAGTTCGATGAATATGCGCGAGAAGTGAAACATGCTCATGCCCACTGACCGTGCCAAGTCGGAGACCGTCAGCTCTTCGGCATAGTCGCGATCAATGCGCTCACGCACATGCTCAACGCGCTCGGCGTACCAAGCGAATTTGTGCTCGCTGAAAAGAGATGTTCCTGGCGCTTCCGGCGTTTCGCGAAAGATCGCAGCCGCGAAGTACTCCGCCGCCATAAAGGCGCGGCTCTCGATTGCGCGGCGCAAACCCCAGCGCAGGTACCGAACTCTGTTCGTCCCCGGCAACACTGGCCGGCCCGCTCTGGCCCAGCTTCGCTGGGAATCGAAGCCATCTTCGGCCGAACTGAGATAGATAACTGAAAGACAGGTGTCGTTGAAGCCTTTGCCTTGAAAGCCGGCTCGAAACCTCATGCCTGGATGGCTCAACATCACGTCGCCGGCATTGACCCGCCAACGGCCTTCGCCAACGTGAAGATCGAACGTGCCTTCTTCGACGAAGCTCGCGCGGAAGGCGTTGGCGACTTCTTCGTACGCCTGGTCCTCATGTTCGACCGGATGGTCGAAGCGATAAATGCTGATCTCGGGGGAGGACCAAAGCGAGACAATGCGGGCCACTGGCGCAGCTCTCCGTCACGATGACCGGCCGCGCCCGATCTCGCCGGCGCGCGCCCGCCGCTGCGCATAGTGCGCGTTGACGCGCGGCGCATCAAGCCGCGCCAGCGTCTCCGTCATGGTGCGCTCATAGCAACTGCGATAGGCCCGCCGCGCAGCTGAGAACTGCTGCAGGAAAGAGCCGCCGCAGACGATCTCTACCGCATGGTCGAGCCGGCGCAGGAGCCGCCGAGCGCCTGCGTCGGTGGAGAGGTCGAGATCGTGGACGCGCACCCGTACGGATCGGTCAGTAACGCTGTGAGCGTTCGCCGGCGGACTCGGCAGAAGGTTAAGGGCGAGGCAGGCGCCGGCCAGCATCGCGGCGCAGCGCTTTTTCAGCAACAGGCGTACGGCAGTTCTGACACTCATGACGTCCCCTCACGCGATCAATGCGAGAGGGGTAGTCGAAGCCGAACATCGGCCGCTTGCGCTTTTTTGCTATTCCCTGTGGCCGTTCGCAGGCGCCTTAGAACCGCGCTCGCAACGTCACGCGGGCCGCGGTCGGCGAGCCCGGAGTGATGTTGTTGTCGCTGTGAGCGGTGCTCCAATATTCTTCGTCGAACACGTTTTCGACGTTGAGTTGCGCCTCGACCTGATCGGTGAGCGCCACAAACAGCGCTGCATCGACGCGCGTGAACTCCGGCAGCGTCACGCTGTTGTTGATCGAAGCGAACATCTCGCTCTGGTGCGTGATGCCGATACCGATTCCGAAGCGCGGCGTGAAGCGCACCATGTTCCAGAGCGAGAACGAATGCTCCGGCGTCAGCGGCACGACGCGGCCTGCGGGGACGGAGGTCGCTTCGGTGATCTCGACGTTCTGCCACGCGTAGCCGCCGGCGATTTGCCAGGAGTCGCTGACTTGGCCGGCGAGGCCGAGTTCAAAACCTTCGCTGCGCTGCGCGCCGGTGAGCACGGTCACGCCCGGCGCGGGGCTGTGCTGGGTATTGGTGCGGTCGAGCTGATAGATGGCGGCGGTCAGCGCAAGCTCGGGCAGCACGTCCCACTTGAGCCCGAGTTCGATGTTCTCAAACTCCTCCGGTTCTAGATTGGCAGTCGTGCCGCTGAGCGAGGCGAACTGGTCGCCCGATTGCGGCAAGTAGGAAACGCTGTAGCTCGCATAGAACGAGAGCGGCTCGATCGGCCGGTAAATGACACCCAGGCGTGGCGACAAGAGGTCGTCGCCGCGGCTGAAATCGTTGACCGAGAGGCGGTTGTCGTAATCCAGATCGAAGCGGTCGAAGCGGACCCCGGCGATCACTTGCCACTGATCCGAGAGCGCAATCTGATCCTGCAGGTAAAGCGCCGCCACATTTGCGCGGACGTGGCTATCCGTCTGCAGCCCGGCCGGGATGACGCCCGTCGCCGTCGTGGTCGGATTGGTCACGTTGACCGAGCCGAGGCCGGTGAAGTTCTGCGACCGCGTCGCATCGGTGACCTGATGGCCCAGCTCGAAGCCGGTGAGCACTGTGTGCCGCATGCCGAGGGCCTCAGTGCGCCAAATGAGATCGGTTTGGCTGAAGAGGTTCTCGCGCTCCGTGCCGCTATTGTAGCCGCTGAGCGTGACATTGCCTGCGCCATTCACCGCCGACCCGGCGAAGATGTTCTGATAGAACTTGTAATACTCGCCGACTACGAGCCTGCTGCGCAGTTCGAGATTGGCGCTGAGATCGTGATCAAGATGGATGTTGATCAGATCGACTTCCGTTTCGGCGTAACTCGCCTCGGGATTGCCGAAGAAAGCCGAGCGGCTGTCGTCCCACGGACGGCCGTTTTCCGAGGGTACGCCGCGATCGACAGTGCGGTCGTCGTCGAAGTGCTCGTAGCCGACGCGCAGCGTCGTGCTTTCGGCGAGCCGGAACGCGGTGGTGGGGTTGAGGCCCCATCGCTCGACCGAGACGAAGTCGCGGTAAGAGTCCGACTGCTCATAGACGCCGTTCAGCCGGAACGCCGCGGAATCACCGAGCGCAGCGCCGAGATCCAACGTTCCCCGGTATTGCTCGTGGGAGCCGAGGGTGAGCGCGAGGTCGTGCGAGGGTGAGAAATCGGCCCATTCGGTCACGCGATTGATGACGCCGCCGCCGCCGCCGCGGCCGAAGATCATCGCGTTAGAGCCCTTCAACACCTCAATACGCTCGGCATTGTAGAGGTCGCGGAAATACTGGACGTCGTCGCGTACGCCATCGACGAAGAAGTCGGCGGTCGAGCTGTTGCCGCGCAAAGTCGGCGCGTCGCGGTGGCCTTCGCCCTGGCCCATGGTGACGCCCGGGACATAGCGCACGACATCGGCCATCGAGCGCATTGCCTGATCTTCGATCAGGTCGTTGGTGATGACCGTGACCGATTGCGGCACGTCCCGCAGCGGCGTGTCTGTGCGCGTCGCGGTGGAGGTCTCGGCTTCGCCGTAGGCAGGGCGGCGACCGACCACAGTGATGGGCTCTTCTTCAGCCGCCATTTCCGCGTACGCCGGCCCTGCGCCGAATACGGACAACATCGTGCTCGTCAGGATCACCGCCCGGCGAGCCGCGCTTTTGCGCTTCTTCATCCCCACGCCCCATGTAATTGCGAGGCGTTAGCAATATCAGGCTGCGATTGAGTGGCAAGCGCGAAAGCGCCGCATGCGACGAACCGGTCAGAACTGGCAGTGCTCGGGCGGACGAAGGCAGTTGGCGCAAGCTTTGTTGGCCCAGCCGGCGGCGTCCGATTGCAGGGCCGCGGCCAACCACTCGGCGAACGGCATGCCGCCGCTGCGCTGGCTGTAGAACAGTGGCGAGCGCAGGATCGTGTGCGTCTGGCCGCTCGCCAGATAGGAGCGGAAGTTCGGCGCCTGTTGGCGGCGCGTGAGATCGCCCGTCATCTTCGCGCTCCAGGTCCGGCACGCCTGTGGCACGCCCATCAGCGCGTAGAAGGCCGTCTGGGTGATGTCCTGCGCCGTGGTGTATTGGGCGAAGCGGTCCTGCGGGTAATGCGTCGCCAGGAGACCCACAATGTCCTCGTCAGCGGTGATCGCGCCATCGGCGCCGAACACGTTCTGAGGCAGTTGATAGCCCCAGCTCGCGTTGCGGACATTGAGGAAGTCCCGCGTCGTCACGCCCTGGCCCGCATCGCCAAGCATCAGCGCGCGGCCGCCGGGGAACGCCTCGCGGATGCGGGCGAAGTGTGTGGCGGCGCCGTACGCGCCGGCGCTCGATCCCGCCACCAGGATCTGGTCCGGCGCGGCGAAGTTCTGACGCACCCACTCCAACACGATGCGGAAATTGTCCGCGCCGCGGTGTTCGATTTTGAACTCCTCGCCTGTGTCCGGATCGGTGTAAGTCGCCGTGTTCGAACCGGAGTGCACGTCGCCAGTGCAATAGGGCACGAACACGAAGCTCCAGTCGCGAACCGGATTGCGCGGGTTGTCGAGGTCGAACAGCCCCGACATCGCGCTCGGGTCGTCGCCGGGGATCAGCTCCGCTTTGTAGAAGCCGTCCTCTTCACCGCGACCGGAGGCGAGGCGCGGCACCGAGCAGGTGAGGTTGTCCCAACAGGCGCCGCCGCCGTCGAAGAACACGACGAGATTGTTGCTGACGCCGCGCCGCGCCCAGAACTTGAAGGCCGGGTCGGCGCCGGGCGCGTCCGAGCAGGTCGCCTCGAGCGTTTCACCATCGATTGTCACTGACTGAGGCTCGCGCTCGACCCAGCCGCCGGCTTCGGCCGGCAAGGGGTCCGCGACCGGGGTCGCGTCGGCGAGGCTCGCGCCGCCGCAGGCGCTCAGCGTCAGTGCGACAGCCAGGATCAGGACTCTCATGCGGTCTCCGAAAGTAGCGTCTGCTACATGCCGACTGATCATGCAAAAAAAGAGGCCGCGGGCGGGCCGCGGCCTCTGACTTTTGCGTGTTCCGGCGATTAGGGCGTTGCGGCGCCGCTCATCCGGCGCGCGATCTCGCGCTCCTGCTGCTCGGCGTTCGCCGCATTGCGGGTGGTGCGGTAGAGCCCGTCGAGATAGGCGAGGTCCCATTGCGTCATTTCGGCGACTGGCTCGCCGTTCTGTGTGAACAGGTTAAGGATGCTCGGAAAGCCGGACGTGTCGGCGCCCGGGTCGATCTGAGCGAGCGCAACCATCGAGATGTAATCGGCGAGGGCTGCGAGCTGCGCGCCGCCGACGCGACGCGCGTCAACGATGATGATCGCCCGTCGCAGATCTTCGCGAGTCTCGCTGCGCAGACGCGTGCCGGAGGCGCGTTGCACCGGCGCATTCTCCATGCCTCCGTTCGATGCATCGCCCGCGAGCGAAAGTCCGTCGGCCGTCATGGTGTGCGAGACGTGCCACCACCGGACCGGTGCGCCGGAACGGAGGAACGTGTCGTTGAACGCCGCCTGGCCGAGCGTGGAGACGTTGGTCTCTTGGTAATAGGCGAACATCTGCCGGTCTTGTTCGAACATCCGCTCGGCGACTTCATCGGAGTTCTGGGTGAAGATCACCGAGACGTTGGCCTGACAGCCGGGTTCGCCGGGCTGAATGCCGACCGCCAGCGCCCGACGCGCGATACGGTCGGCCACGAATTCGGCCTGGCGGCGCGGCAATCCCGCCAAGCTCGTACAAATGCTGGTGTCCCAGCGCGGCAGTTGGTCCGCCATCGGCGACGCGACGGAAACGCGGTCGACAAATTGTTGCACGCGCTCGGACGATTGGCCGGTCACGATGATCGGGTCAGCCTCCGTAGCTTCCGCCGCGTGCGCGGGCAGCGCGGCGATCGAAGCGAAACACAATGCCGCAGCAGCGGTCACGAGCGTGCGAGAGCTCAGCTCGAGCATGTTCTCCTCCTCCGTCTTCCTCGCTTGAGATGCCGCCGACGGCGATCGTGGATGCATGCCTGTCGTGCTTTTCCTCAAGCGGGCGCCGCGCTCAAATGCGAAGCGGAGACCGTAGCATACGGCCTCCGCTCCAATTTCGTGCTTCGCTTCGTCTATGCGTTCCGCTTCTTGGTCGCGTAATCGAAGATCGCGAGCAGCAGGAAGGCTAAGCCGACTGAGCCAAGCAGCACCGCAGGCACCGACATGCCGCGGATCACGTCGCCGTCCGGATCGTATTCGTTGATGAGGAAGCCGGCGGCGACGAAGCCGCCCGCGAGCGCCAGCAAGATGACGCCGTTGCCGAGGCTTTTGCGGGCGCGGTTGCCTTCGTCGAGCATGTTCTGGGTCAGCTGTGAGACGAGGGACGGCTCGAGGGCCTGACCGCGCGCCATGGCTTGCGAGATGAGGTCGTGCGCCGAGCGTTTGGTGCGCTCCTTGGCCAGCACCGGCACCAGGATCACGGCGGCGAGAAAGGCGAATAACGTAAACGGGACAAACACGTCGGGACTCATTGTCGGCTCCATAGCACCCGGGGACTTCGCCCCATTGCCGACACAGATGCGCGCAGCTGCGGGTTTGGACGCAGGCGCCTGGAAATTGCGACAAACGGCAAAAAAAGGCCCGCCGAGCAGGCGGGCCGGAAGGCGTTCACAAGGGGTGTCGGGCTCAGGCGCGGACGGCGATGCGGTCCGCCGGCGGCCGCGCTTGCGGGCGCTGCTCTTGCGGCGCAGTGCGGCCGCTGACGAGATCGACGCCGTCATAGCGCGCGAACCACTCTTCGACGCTGAGACGCTTAGCGGTTCTGTCTGCCGGCGCTTTCGTCATTTCGCTTCACCCTCGATCTGCTGTCGAGATGATGGGCGTTGGCTGTCTGGATGCAATTAAGACAGGCGCACTACGCCGGAGGCGCCGCATCTTCGGTTAGGCCGAAGATGCGATGGAATGACGCGCGCAAGGCCGCATCGGCGTCGCTCATCGTCACCGGCAAACCCAGATCGACAAGGCTGGTGACGCCAAATTGCGGCGCGCTGATTCCGCATGGCGTGATGCCCGAGAAATGTTCCAAGTCGGGTTCCACATTGAAGGCGATGCCGTGGAAGCTCACCCATTTGCGCAAGCGCACGCCGATCGCGGCGATCTTGTCTTCGCGCGCCCAGCCCGGTCCTTTGCGTTCGACCCACACGCCGACGCGGCCATCGCGAATTTCGCCCTTCACGTTGAAGCGTTCGAGCGCGCCGATGATCCAATGCTCGAGATCGGCGACGAAGCGCGTCACATCGCGTCCGCGCTTGCGTAGGTCGAGCATCACATAGGCCACGCGCTGTCCGGGACCGTGATAGGTGAACTGACCTCCGCGTCCCGTTCGGAAGACGGGGAAGCGATTCGGATCGAGCAGGTCCTCGTCCTTGGCGCTGACGCCGGCGGTGTAGAGCGGGGGATGTTCCAAAAGCCAAACGAGCTCGTCCGCTTCGTCAGCGGCGATCGCGGCGGCGCGCGCCTCCATCGCCGCGACCGCCGCTTCGTAGGCGACCAGGCTGGTCGACACCGCCCAGCCAATCCGCTCCGCCGTTTCGTTCACGCGCCCGCAACCCTTTCGCGTTCGACTAGAGCGGAATCACATGGGGCCGTCACGTGTCCGATAAAAGCCAAGTCCATCGCGTCAGTATCGAACTCTCGGTCGTCCTGGGGCGCTGCCACATGCCGATGCAGCAGCTCCTGCGGATGGGGCGGGGCGCGGTGATTCCGCTCGACACCAAGGAAACGGACGAGCTCTGGATATTGGCGGCAGGCCATCCGATCGCCCGCGGCGAAATCACCATCCAGGGCGAACGGTTGTGCATTACCGTGACCGAACCGGCCGACGTGCACGAATTCAACGCCGCCGCGTAATTAGTACTTCGTCGGCAGGGCCGAATTCTTTTTGCACTGGACGGAATCTTACGTTCCTGTTCATGTGCCGCTCAGGCTGGGCGCGGCAGCATTACCGCACGCGTCAGAGCCGACGCGGATCACACGGGGAAACCACATGTCGCCTATCGCACGCATCTTCGCCGCCGGCGCGGCTATCGCCGCCTTGTCGACGGCCGGCATCGCGGCTGCTCAGAATTACGGCCTCAACCCTGCGTACGGCACGGTGAACCTCACCGCCGGCTTCACGCCCGACCCGTATGTCGTCAACGTCGCCTCCGGCGGCCGCAACGACGCGTCGCAAACGGTGTCGAGCTCCTGCCGCGGTTTCATCGCCGAAGCGCCGGATGTCCGCCTGAACTATCGCTCCGGCTCGCTGCCGCTGATCATTTCGGTCAACTCGAGCGCCGACACCACGCTCGTCATCAACGGCCCGGACGGCTCCTGGTATTGCGATGACGATGGCGGCGTGAACGGCCTCAATCCGGCGATCCGCTGGAATTCGCCGGCGTCCGGCCAGTACGACATCTGGATCGGCACCTACGGCAACGCCTCCAACCAGCCGGCTCAGCTGAACATTTCCGAAGTCGGCAGCCAATAACCTGATCCGATCGACGGCCGGAGCCCAAGCTCCGGCCGTTGTGTTTCCGGCGCGCCCAACGGGCGCAGAGGGGGAGCTATGAATCTTCCGCGTACGCTTGCGGCCGCCGCCGCCGCTATAGCCTTGTCCGCTTGCGCCACGGTTCCGAGCGGGGGCTTGGACTACAACGCCAACCCGAACTACGGCACCGTGACTCTGCAGGGCGGCTTCACGCCCGATCCTTACAACGTGAACCTTCGCGCCGGCGGCGACCGCAGCGCCGAAGCGCTGAGCTCTTCGTGCCGCGGCATGATCACCAATGCGCCGGACGTGCGGCTGTTCTTCCAGCCGGGCTCGTTGCCGCTGATCATTTCAGTCAATTCCGGCTCGGACACCACGCTCGTCGTCAACGGCCCGGACGGCTCCTGGTATTGCGACGACGACGGCGGCGTGAACGGGCTGAACCCGGCGCTCCGCTTCAACAGCCCGCAGAGCGGCCGGTACGAGATCTGGGTCGGCACCTATTCCAGCGGCTCGACCCAGCCGGCTACGCTGAGCATTTCCGAAATCTACAGCAACTAGGGCCGCAGAGCCTCGCATATGGGCAGGGCCGGGGCATACCCGGCCCTTGTTCGTTCGAGGCGGGTCTGCTAACCCCGCGCCCTCTCTACCCGGATGGGCTTTCGGCCCTCCAAACGTGCGCTCGTGGCGGAATTGGTAGACGCACTGCCTTGAGGTGGCAGCGAGTAAAATCGTGGAGGTTCGAGTCCTCTCGAGCGCACCAGCCTTCGCTCGCGAAGCGCGGGACGGCCGTTCGTCGTAGTCGGCGGGTGGGGTGCTGAGCAAGTTCGCCGTCTTCCAGAGAGGTTAAGTGGCCGGCGTGGGTTGCCACAGGCGCCGCCCTGTGTTGCCTTCCTACCGGAGGGGACATGGGGCAGTCCGGCAGGAAGCGCGTCGCCGCAATTCTGGCCATCGACATGGCCGGCTTCTCCGCGCGCGCGGAGATGGACGCCGCCGCTGCCGCGAGCGCCGTCAACGGCCTGCAAGCGCGCGTGCGCGCCGCCGCGGCCGCCCATGATGGGCGCGTCTTCTCCACCGCCGGTGACGGTTTCATGTGCGAGTTCGCCGCCGCCAGCGAGGCGGTCGCCGCCGCGCTCGACATTCTCACCGATGCGCCCGCTGACGCGCCGCCCGCGCGCATCGGCGTTCACCTCGGCGAGGTGTTCGAGCAGGAGAGCGGCGATCTGCTCGGCCATGGCGTCAACGTCGCCGCGCGGCTCGAACAGCTCGCCGCGCCCGGCACGGCGCTTATGTCCGCCGCCGCGGCCGCGACCGTGCAGGGCGAACTGCGCGACAGGCTGGTGAGCCAAGGCCGGATCGCGCTCGACAAACTGAACGAGACCGTCGAAGCGTTCGTACTCGATCCGGCCGCGAAAGGCGGACGCGTGCGCAAGCCGCGCCGCAAACGCGCGATGCTGCTTGTCGGCGCGCTCGCGGCCAGCGCGATCGTGGTCGCGGGCGGCGGAGCGCTTTGGTCCGCGGGCATTATCGGTCCGAGCCAAGAACAGCGCATGGAAGCGGCGCTCGAAAGCCCAGAAGCGCGCGCCGCCATGACGCGCGCTCTGATCGAGCAGCTGACAGGAGAGGGCGGCGATGCGCCCAGCGAGGGCGCGCTGACGGCGATCTCCTATTTGCAAGACTCCACGCTCGCCGAAGATCAGCAGGCTTTCTCCTTGCTGCGCCGCGGTGAGCGCGAGCGCGCCGTGCGCACGCTCGAGGACTACGGCCTGCGCAGGCAGCAAGCGGGCGACATCGTCGAGGCTGAGCGCGCCTTCTTGCGCGCGTCGTTCTTGGCGCTGTTCATCGACAATGAGTCGGCGCTGCGGCTCTCGCGCCGCGCGTTCGCGGCTAATCCTGCCTCCGTTCCCGCCTTCGAACGCGTTGCGATATCGACCGCGCGGACGGAAGGCTATCCCGCAGGCCAGGCGTACGCGGCGCGAACGGCCGAGACTGCGGCGGGCCCCGTCGCCGTCTATGCCCAGTTGATGAGTGCGTTCCTATTGGTCTCGCTTTCAAGGCCAGAAGCGGCGCGGCAGGCATGGCAGGCGGCGCGTCCAGGCGTGGCGCGCTATCGCGACAATCTGATGATCCAGCAAATGGACACGCAAACGCTCGCCTACATCGCCTCGGCGGAAGGCAATCTGCCAGAGGCGCAGCGCGCCATCGCCGAGTCGAGGGCCATCGCACGGCGCATGCCGGGTGAAGGTTGGCGCGGTGAATTGGCCGAGGTTGGCGTGCTCCTCGGGCTCGGCGATTACGAAGGCGTTTGGCGCGCCACAACCGAGTATCTCGCCATGCGCGAGGCGCGCGGCTGGCCAGGCTCGCACTCGCACTTGGTGAACGCGTGCTACACCGGTCTCATCACCAATCGCGTCGCTGAAGTCGCGCCGTACTGTCGCGCCGCTGGCCGCATCACCAGCGACCCGATTTACGCGCAGCAAGTCAAAGCTAGTTTCGCGATGGCGGAGGGACGCCTCGACGATGCGCGACGCGAAATCGATGCGGTTGCGCTGGTGCCGCAAACCACGTTCATGCCCTCGGACCAAGCCAATCTCGCCTTGCTGGAAGCGGAATACGCCGTTCGCCGCCGCGACTTCCCCGACGCCGACCGCCACTTCGAGAACGCGATTCGGCTCACTCGCGAGATCATGCCGGCGAGCCTGCCGGATAGCTTCCGCATCATGGGCACAGTCGAGCTGCAAGTCGGCCGCGCCGCAGAAGGTTGCGCGCATCTCGCCGAAGCCGTGCGCGAGTATCGCGCCCTCGGCGCCGAACCTGGCATCCGCGAAGTCGGGGCGCTCATGCGCACCAGCGGCTGCCCGGCTTAGGCGTGGTTGCGTCGCCACGGAAAGATCGCCCGCACCTTCTCGTCGCGCAGCCACAGCCCGCCCCACATAATCAGTCCGAGATAGATGCTGAACAGCGTGTGGCTGAAGAGCGGACTTTCGGCCCGGATGTGCGTCGCCATCGCGCCGCCGAACAGGGCCATGAAGAGCACCGCGCCGAGCACGCTGGTCGGGCGATAGAGATAGAGCGCCGTCAGCGTCAGCTCGACCACGCCGATCCAGAATGCGTGACCTGGCGGCCAGCCGAGCTGCGCCATGGTTTCTTCAGCCACCGGCATCTGCAGCAATTTCGGCGCAACCGAAGCGCCGAGCATGAACAGGGCGAACAGCCCCGTCAGCACCCGCCCAATCCAAACCGGAGCACTCGCTTTCATCGTCATCTCCCGTCTTGCGCCCAGAGGACGGACGGGAGCCGAGCGATCCTACATCTCAGCCGATTTTCAGCCGCACGAACGCCATCGCCCCTTGCGGGTCGCCGTCATAGCTCGGCTCCAGCGCATCGCTGACCCAGTGCTGCTGCGCCAAGGCGCCGACGCCAAAGACCGCGTGCTCGTTGATGCGGAAGTCCCGGATCGCGCCAAGGCTCAGCCGCGCAACGTCTTCCACCGGGCCGTGATGCGCGCCGAGTTCATCCGTCTCGATCGCCTCGCCGCGCGCGAAGAAGGTCCAGCGGTCGTTCGGATGCAGCGCCGCTTCGGCGAGCCAGGCTTCGAGCGAGACACCGTCGCTGCGCTCCTTGTTGGAGTATGCGAGGGTCGTCGACCACCAGGCGGCGTCGCCGAGCGCGCGCGTATAGATGCCGCTCGCCGACCAGCGCTCTTCATCGTCGTCAGGATGCAGCGCTTCAGGGCTTTCGACGTCGGCCCAAGATGTTTGAAGCGAGAGATTGTCGGTCGGATTCCAGGACAGCCGCAACGCCGTCGAATCGAGCTCGCCCGTCTCGATGTCGTAGCGCTCTTCGTCCGGTTCGCGGCCGCGGAATTGCGAGGCCTCGAACTTCCAGTCGCCGCGCACGTAGCCGAGCGTCACCACGCCGAACGTGATGTGCGTGGAATCGAACCAATGGTGCGTGATCGGCGCCTCCGGCGAATCCATCGCCGCCATGCGGTGCATGAAAGCCGGCGGACCGAACGCCGGCTCGCCGGGCAAGCCGCCATAGATGAACACCGAGGAATCGGGGCCAATCCGGTGCGCGTATGACGCCGACAGCTCCATGAAGAGATCGTGCGGATGCTGGCGATCGACCAGCGGATCGACGCCGTTCGCCGTCTCGCCGGCCGCCAATAGCAGCGGATAGCCGCTCGCGCCCATGAACGGATCGGGCGACAGCATCGCCCGCAGATTCAGCGCGCCGGCGCTGAAGTCGCGCCGCGCCGCGCCCATGATCATGCCGGCGACAAACCGCTTCTCGTCGCCGCGCGGACCTTCCTGCCACGCATAGACGCCGTTCAGCAGCACGTGCCCCATCAACATCCACTCGTCGGCCTGCGCGTGCACGCCGCCATGGCTCGACACGTCCGGTTGCCACGCCGTCCCCGACGCATCCCGGCCCATGGGGTAGGGACCGTAAGCCCCCGTCATTGCGCTCATGTCGTGTCCGGCATGATCGTCCTGCGTCTGCGGCGCGGTTCTATGCTGATGCTCCGAATCGGTCTGCTGCGCCGGCGCGTGGCCCTCGTGCCCTGCGTGCGGATCCTGCGCCAAAGCTGGGCTCGCCATCAGGAACAGAGCGGCTGGCGCGGCGTAGCGGAGTTTCATCGGAGCGGCCTCATTCTGAGCGGTGCGCAGCTTCATAGCGCGATCAGACCGCCAATTTCCTAGCGCCGGATTGACGCGCGCGAAAACAATGCTTGACCTGCGCGCCAACGCGGCGTTTGGGGAGGCGTCACGCCACTCCCAGCGCGAAGCGACGGCCGATGAGCACCGAAACCGAACCGGCGGCCGCCGAACAGACGCGTCGGCCGCCCTCCGAAGACCCACACTTCATCGCCAGCGTCGTCGGCGCCGCCGGCGATCACGACGCGCCCCTGCTGCGCCGCTTACTAGCCGGCCTCGACACGCCCGATCTGGCCGACGTCATCGAACACGTGCCGCTCGAAACGGCGCTCACGATCGCCCGGCTCATTGGACGGGAGCTGCCGGTCGAATTGCTGGCCGACCTTTCCTGGGAACGGCGCGAGCAGGTGCTCCCTGAGCTGCCGCCTGAGTTCGTCGGCAAGGCGCTCGGCGAGCTCGACACCGACGACGCCGCCGCCGTCGCGGCTGATATCGACGAAAAGCAGCTCGGCCAGGTGCTCGCCGCCGCCGACGAGGACACCCGCCTCGCCGTCGAAGAGGCGCTGTCGTTCGAAGAGGAGACAGCTGGGCGCCTGATGCAGCGCGAGTATGTCGCTGCGCCGGAAGGCGATCGGGTCGGCGACGTGATCGACCGCATGCGCGCCGATTCCGCCGAACTGCCGGACGAGTTCTTCGAGATTTATGTCGTCGACGCCGCCATGCGCCCCATCGGCGCCGTGCGCGTGTCGAGCCTCATCCGCTCGCGGCGGGAGACGCCGCTACTCGACATTATGCGCTCGCCGCTGATCCTGATCCGCCCGGAGATGGACCAGGAGGAGGTGGCGCAGACGTTCCAGAAATATCACATGGCGTCCGCGCCCGTGGTCGACGAGGCGGGCCGGCTCACCGGCATGGTCACCGTCGACGACATCGTCGACGTCATCAGCGAAGAGAGCGAGGAAGACTTGCTGCGCCTCGCCGGCGTCAGCGAGGCGGCGCAGACCGACAGCGTGCTCCGCTCCGTGCGCGCGCGCGCGCCGTGGCTTCTGGTCAATCTCGGCACCGCCGTGATCGCGTCCTGGGTCATCAGCCGGTTCGAAGGCTCGATCGATCAGCTGGTGGCGCTCGCCGTCTTGATGCCGATCGTCGCCTCAATGGGCGGCAATGCCGGCACGCAGGCGCTCGCGGTCGCCGTCCGCGCCATCGCCGCGCGCGACCTGACCGAAGGGAACGCCGGCCGCTATGTGGTTCGCGAAACCATGACCGCCGTCTCCAATGGATTCATTTTCGCGCTGGTGCTCGCCGCCGTGGTCGCGATCTGGTTCCAGAACGGGCTGCTCGCCTGGGCCATCGCGCTCGCCATCCTGATCAACTTCGCCTGCGCCGGTCTCGCAGGCATCCTCGTGCCTCTGACGCTACGCCGGCTCGGCGCCGACCCGGCCGTGAGCTCCTCGGTTTTCGTGACGTTCGTGACCGACATCGTCGGCTTCTTGGCGTTCCTGGGCCTCGCGACCCTAATCCTGCTCAGCTGACGGCCGGGAACACCGTCCGCGCTCGGGCATTGCCCTCGGATGGAAGAGGCGGAACGCACGCGGCGGCTGAATGAATTGAAGCGGCGCCTGTTCGGTCCCGACATCGCCGTTTTGGGCGACCGCTACATGGCCTGTCCGGTCTGTGGACAGTTCTACGACGTGCAGGACTTCACGGAAGTCTACTACCACGACAACGAACCGCATCCGCCGATGAAGGCCGACGCGTAATGCTAAGCCTGCTTGGCGGCGCGCTGGTCCACTTGCACGCGCTTGAACGCGGGCACCGTGCGGCCCGACCATACTTCGAGGCGCGCGCCGCAATCGCCGCAATCGAAGCAGCCAATGTCCTTGATCGGCAGTTGGACCTCGCGGCGCTCGTAGCGCGCGCCGCAGGCACAATCGATGATTGTGGGATCGACTTTCATGCGGCGTCTTCGCGGTGATTCCCGAAGCGCCTATTTTACGCGTTCGCCCAGGCTGCGAACAGCGCCCACGCGCCCAAAAAATCACTAACGCCAATTCACCCTGAGCGCGCTTCGGTGGCGCCGCACTTGCCTCACAGGCGAAGTCCGCCCGCGCCACAGCCCCGAAACGGCACGGCCGGACGTGAAATGCGCCCGAAAGGCAAGACAATGACGTACGCTATTTCCACCGCCGGCCTCGAACTCGTCATGGAGTTCGAAGGATTTCGCGCCGAGCCCGCGCCATTGCCGGATGGAAATTGGGTGGTCGGCTACAGCCACGTGCGAGTCGGCCAGGGCGGCGCCGCCGTGACCCGAAAGGAAGCCGTGGACCTGCTGTCGCTCGACCTCGCGCCGGTGGAGCGCGTGGTGAACGCGTTGGTCACCCAGCCGCTTACGCAGTCCCAATTCGATGCGCTGGTTTCGTTCGCTTTCTCGATCGGCCTTGAAGCGTTCGCGCAGAGCCAAGTGTTGCGCCGCGTCAATAGCAACGATTTCGTCGCCGCCGCGTGCGCGATGGACGCCTGGCGCAAGATCGAGGTGAACGGCGAACTCGAGATCGCCGACGCTTTGGTCCGCCGCCGGGCCGCCGAGAAGGCGCTGTTCCTGAAAGAGACTTTCATCGAAGCCGCGCCGTCGGTGATGCTCCGCGCCAAGCTCGACCATGCCGCCTCGATTCTCGGCGCGCCGGTGAAGGCTGCGACAATGTCAGCGCGGCAGCCGCTGAACCAGCCCGCGTCCGTCGCCTCGAACGTCGTCGCATTCGCCACCGTCGCAAGCGCCGAGGAGCAGCCGATCATCGTGCAGGCGCCCGTGTTCGAGCCCGCGTTGCGGCTGACAGAGATTCTCAAGTCCGAGCCGCAGACCGAAGCGCTGTTGCTGACGCAAGTCGTCGCCAATGACGTCGACGCGGAGGAAGAGTCCGAGATCGTCACCGCGCACGCCAAGCCGGTCGCCCGCACGCTGGATGCTGTTCGCGAAGCCACGCGCAAGGCGCACGCCGAGCAGCAAAATAAGCGCAAACCGTTCTTCAGCTTCGCCAAGCGCGAGCCGAAGGAGGAAATCGTCGCCGTGAAGCCGGAGCTCAAGGTCGACCGCCGCATCCGCACCATGCGCCGCGCCGCCGAGGCGCGCCAGACTGGCGGCGCCGCGGTCTCTCACTCGGTCGAACAATTCGGTCTCGCCGCACTGCTGACCTTCGGCCTCGGCTTGATCGCGCTGGGCGGCTCGCTTCTGTTCAACGGCACGGGCGATGCGGTCGACATCTTCGCCGCCATTGGCGTCGTCACGCCGGGCGTGATCGCTACGCTGATGGCCGCGTACGGCTTCCGGCGCTCGCCGCGGCGGGCGGCCGTCTGACGCCGCACGAACTTACGCTGGTGAACCTCGAGAGGGCGGGAGCGATCCCGCCCTCTTTTCTGCCTAGACGTTAGCCGTTTCAGGAACAGCTGCTCCAAACGCAGAGTTTGCCCTGCTTCTGCAGGAGCGATCGCAATGCCAGCAAAATCCAAGGCGCAGCAGAAAGCGGCGGGCGCGGCTCTTTCGGCCAAACGCGGCGAGAGCAGGGTGGGCAACCTCAAAGGCCCCTCGCGCCAGATGTACGAGACGATGACGGAAGACCAGCTCGACGAGTTCGCCTCGACGGCGCGCCGCGGCAAACCCGATCACGTCCGCAGCGATGCGGCGCCAGCAGTCGCCAAGTCCGCCGCCAAGAAGTCCGGCGCGCGCGCGGTGAAATCGCGCCCGCGTACAATCGCGAAGAAGTCGGCCGCGAGCACGGCCAAAAAACGCACCAAGAAGGCGGCGACCAAGGCCAAGAAGGATCGCCAGCCCAAGCGGTCGCCGCCGCGGCGTTCGCCGACATAGCGGTTCGCTTCAACAGCCGAAGGGCCGCGAAGCGTTCGCCCCGCGGCCCTTCCATTGTCAGTCCCCTGACGGGGAGCGATCGATTAGGAGCGCGCCACCGACGAGGTGGTCCAAGCCTGCGACAATGCCCCTAACGAGTGACAATGAGACATGGATCACCTCCTTTCTTAAAACAACCCGGCAACGAGCCGCCGGAAAGCGCAAGATAAGATGCATCGCCCGATGTGAAAAGCGGGATGGCTAAAATGCGCTGCATCTGGCGTAATGCCGCCACCGCTCCGACGCGGGGAGGCGAAAATGCGGCGAATGCTGGCTTGTCTTGCCTTGCTTGCGGCTTGCGTAGCGCCGTCCGCGTCAGCCGATCCTTTCGAATCTGCCAGGCCCGAGCTGCTGCGCGCTTGCGTCAGCGCCGCCGGCGATTCTCGTGAAGCGCTGAACCAGTGCCTGGGTTCGCTCGCGCGCCCGTGCATCGCAGTGGAGGGCGCCAGCACGCACACTGATGTTTTGTGCTGGAGCGCAGAGGCCCACGAATGGCGCGTCCAAACCGCTGAGGCCATGCAGCATCTCAATCAAACGGCGACGCACCGTGATCCCGCGCGTCTCGCCACGGCCGACGCTGCTTGGGAGGCGTGGGCGGAAGCGGAGTGCGAATATTGGGCCTGGGAAGAGGGTGGCGGCGTCGGTGAGCAGGTTGATCGCGTGCGTTGCTACGCCCGCGTCACCGCCGAACGCGCCATCGACTTGATCCTGGCCGCACGCTGATTTTTACGGACGCCCAGGCGTCAACGAGCCGAGCAACGTCGCGCTGTCGCCGGCCATCGCCACGCAGGCGTTGCTCTCGGCGCCGTCAGGGTAACAGAACAGCGGCCCTTGCGCGCCGCGCGCGCCTTCGTAACGATTGCGCGGCGCCGCGGGCGTGAAGCCTGGCGGATTGCCGGCGCCGTTCGGCCAAGCGGGCAGGGTGTCCGCCGTCGGCGGCTCGGCCGTGTTCTGGATCCATGCTTCGAGGTCGGTGCGCAGGCCGGTCTGATCGTTGTTCGGATTGAACGCGAGCGGCACCTGGGCGACAGGATAATCGCGCGTGAACAGCACCTCGCCCTCGCGCGCGCGGATGCGGATGGTGGCGACGGCCGCGGCGCACGTCTCCCCCTGCGCCTCGGCTTCAATGACGTAGTATTGGCTGCCCACCGCAGACCAGTCGCGCGAAGCGACGGCGCTGCAGCCCGCTTGCGGCGCACTGGGCGTCACAGGAATCTCGGCCGTCTTGGTTTCCGGTTGCGGCGGTGAACACGCCGCCAGCGCAAACGCAATCACGACCAAGCCAGCACGCGTCATCATTCGGTCCCCTCGACGTCCCGTTCAAGCAATTGGCCAGCGCCTCCCGCCGCTGGCTCCCAAAACACGCACGTCTGCCGTGCTGTTCCGGAAAAGTGGCACAACATCGGCAGATTGCGTGCGCGCACGTCTTCGTATGTGAGTTGATTCAATGTCGTCTGGCCGGGGCTCAGCGTCTCCCAACCCGGCGCGGCGCTCGTCGTGGCGATCTCGGGACGCACCCACGCTTCGAGGAAGCTTTGCATATGCTCGCGCTCCTCCGCTTCGAACACTTCGCCGAAGCGATGCGAGAGCGGCGCGCTCCACGACCAGACCGGGTAGCCTTCGGCCGTGCGCACGACCAGCAGGCCTATCGCCTTGTCGCAGGAGGGGCCGATCGACTGTGCGAGGATGGTGTCTGGCGCTTCCGCGTCGGTGAAGGTGAACTCCTGCTGGTGCGAGAGATCGCAGCCGGTCGCGGTCTCGGCCGCGCGCTGGCACGCGGCGAGCGCCAGCAGCAGGGCGGCGAAAGCGATTCGCATCGTTATTCGTAAGCCACCATCAGCGCGGGCGCATGCGAAGTTGGATCGATGATCAGACATTGCGTCGCCTCCGGCGCGGCGGCGTAGCAGATCATCGGCAGATCGCGCGCCCGCAGCATCTCGTACGTTTCCCGATCGTAAGGCGTTTCGTAGACGAATGTCGTCGCGCTTGCGGTCAAGCTCGGGGCGCCTTCACGCCACTCCGGCAATCCGCTCGTGCGCGACGCCGTGACATCGGCCCAGGTGGTAAGAAACGACTCCATCTGCTCGCGCGTCACCTCCGGCGCGCCCTCCGGCGGAAAGCCGCCGCCGACGGTAAGATCGTGGTAGGTCGAGGAGAACACCCAGAGCGGATCGCCGTCGGCGTTGCGCGCGACGAACGTCACCGCTGCTTGCGCGCAGCTGGGGCCTTGTGCGCTCGTTGTGATCACATCTGGCGTCTGCGCTCGGCTCCAGGCCACTTCACGCGTCGCACTCAGTGCGCATTCCGAATTGATGCTTTCGGCATCGTCAGATCGCCCGCACGCGCTCAGCAGCAGCGCGGCGGCGGCCAGTACAAATCGGCGCATAACACCCCACTCGACTCGGAACACCATAACCGGCGGCGGCGCTTGCGCTAGCTCATTCCGCGATTTCGAGCGAGGTCGTTCCGGCCATGTCGCCGATCGCGTCCTCGCTCGGGCTGTGGAAGAGCCCATGCGGGCGCTGCAGCGCTGCGACCGCGGATTCGTAGCCGGCGGCGACGACGTCGTCGAAGCGCTTCCAGTCGCGCATATCGATATCGGGCATTTCCGGCGCGATCAGCACGTCGGCGCCCGAGCGGCCTTCCCACGGATCGATCGCCAGCGTCGCCGCGCGCATCAGCAAAGAGGCGATCGGCGGCGCCGATTGAAACCCGTGCGCAGCGACCCAGCCGAGAAAGCCCGGCGGATCGCGGAAGTCTTCTAGATCGATGCCGTCTCGCCGCGCCACGTCGACGCCGATGATCGGGCCGCGATGGAGCTGTTTCAGCACGTCGACCGGAAAGTTCTTCAGCACGGCGCCGTCGACCAAGAGCCCTTGTTCGCCGTCAATCACCGGCGGCAGGATTCCCGGCAGCGAAATCGACGCGCGCAGCGCCTTGCGCAGCAAGCCGCCGCGATGGACGCGAATATCGCCGGCGACGAGATCGGTCGACACGGCGAAGAACGGCACGCCCAAGTCCTCGATCAGCGTCTCGCCGAAATGCTCCTGCAGCCGGTCCTCCACGCGCCGTCCGCGCACCAGTCCGACAACGGGAATGACGTAATCGCCGAGCGGATTGCTTTCGACGAACGATTTGCGGATGCGATATTCGATCTCGTCGTCCTTCCAGCCCATCGCCACACAGGCGGCGATGATCGCGCCCATCGATGTGCCACAGGAAACATCGAACGGCAGACCCGCCTCGCGCAAGGCGCGTACGACGCCGATGTGCGCGTAGGCCCGCGCGCCGCCGCCGGATAGAACAAGGCCGATCGAGCGGCGTGCGATCACCCGCGCCAGCCGCGCCGCATCCTCGTCTTCCAGCCCCCGCCAGTGGAAGAGCCGCGAGGCCTCGCAGGCCACGCGCCACTCGTTTGTCGTCGCTGCTTTGCGATCCATGCCGTGATGCAGCAGCACAACATCGATCAGCCGGAACTGGCGCGCCGGCGAGGGCTCTTCTGGCGGCAGCAGCGGCATCGATGGCCGCGCATCGGCGCGGGCGAAGAACCAGATGCGGTCCGCCTGTCGGATGCAGGTGCGGAACCACGGCGTGTCGGCGATCGGCGACACGAGGAAGACCGCGTCGTTCTTGGCTTCGAGCGCGTCGAACCAGGCGCTGTTCATGCCGCCTGCGCTCATCTTGTGCAGGTCGTCCTCAGTCACGATCACGGCGCGGCAGTTGAGCCGCCTCAGCGCCGCCTGCAGCGTGCGTGCGCGCAGGTCGATGTCTATGGTGGGCGAGGTCGAGATCAGCGCGTAGACTTTCGGATCGGCGCGCGGATTGTTGCGGTGGCTGGCCCTCGCCCGCGTCAGCATGATCCTGGCGATGTGCTCCATCATCGCCGGGTGCGCATGCACCAGGAGATCGAACGCGACCGGCGGCAGCTTCAGGATTTCGCTGTCGCGCATCGCGAACACGCTGGCCGAGTGCGGTTCGCGGGCGATCATAGCCATTTCGCCGACCGGCTCCCCGGGCCGGATGTAGCCGAGCAGCGCATGGCCGCCGCGCTCGGCCGGCTTGAACGCCGCGAGCGAACCGGTCAGCAGGAAATAGACGCCCTCCGGCGGCTCGCCGGCGTTGATCAGCGGCCAGCCGGCGGGAATCGAAAACCATTCCGATACCGCGTCGAGCGCCATCAGCACGTCCGATGGCGCATCGCGCAGGTTGGGGATTTCGGCGAGGCTGGGCTTCACGCCGGCAGGATAGAGCGCGTTCGTTAAGGCGCAATGAGAAGGCTGTGAGTGCGGCCCGGCGGTCGTTTGCTCAAGCCCGGCGCCCGGCTTAAGACGGCGTCATGACCGTGTTCATCGCGCATGCGCCGGCCGACCGGAGCGCCGCCGAGGCGCTCGAAAAGACGATCGAGCGGCGGGGACAGTTTTCCGAGCTGGACGACGGCACGGTTGCGCTGCGCCCGGTGCAGCAGGGCGACGCCTTGGTGCTCCTGGTGTCGCAGGCGCTCACCTTCGCGACGGCGCGCCTCCGGCTCGAGCAGCGCGCGCTGGACGCCTGGGCCGACGGGCGTCTCGTCGTCGTCAAGCTCGACAAGGGCATCGCCCCGGTGGGTCTGCGCGATCTGCCCGCGGTCGACGCCAGTTTCGAGGCGCAGCGCGAGTTCAAGTGGAACGAAGTCGCCGATCAGGTGCGCGACAAGATCAGGCCGGCGCCGCCGCAAGCGCCTGAAGCCGCGCGCAGCGCGCCGCGTCTCAACAAACGCCTTCGCGCCAATTTCAGAACCGACGCTGATGAGTGGCGCTCGATTGCGGCGGTAGCGCTGCCCGTGCTCGCGCTGCCGGGCGTGCTGGCGCTCGCGGCCGCCGTTTCGATCTGGCTGGCCAATCGCATCGGGCCGGCGCCCGGCGGCTGGCCCGAGCTGCGCCGCGGCGTCGGCGAGTTCGGCGCCCGCTTCGGTCTCGGCGCCGGCGCTACCGAGATTCTCTTCGTGCTCTCGATCCTGCTCACTATCGGCATCGTCACCTACTGGATCACGCGTCTCTTCAAGAAGCCCAAGGCGCAGGCGAGCCCAGCCGCGCCCGCCGAGTTCGAGCCGGACGCGCCCGCGCCGGCGAAGCAGGGCGATTCCGTTTTCGTGTCCTATGCGCGCGCCAACGAGGGCGCTGTGCTGCCGGTGATCGAAGCGGCGAAACAGGCCGGCCGCAAGTTTTGGCTTGATCAGCACGGCTTGAAGCCGGGCGATGGCTGGGCCGGCGAGATCGTGCGCGCGATCCGCGGCGCCGGCGGCGTCACCGTAATGTGCTCGCAGGCGGCGTTCGAGAGCGATCACGTCAAGCGCGAGATCTACTTGGCCGATCGCTACAAAAAGAAGCTGCTGCCGGTCTATCTCGAAGCGGTCGAGCCGCCGGAAGACTTCGAATATTTCTTCGCCGGCGTGCAGCGCCTCAACCTGTTCGAGACGCCCGAGCCGGAGCGGCCGCAAGCCTTCATCAGCGCGTTAGGATCCAACTGATGTCCACCGATCCCGTTCTGCTCGATGTGTCGCCCGAGGGCGTCGCCGTCGTCACCCTCAACCGGCCCGAGAAGCGCAACGCCTTCGATGAGCTGATGATTACGGGCCTCAGCGACACATTCGAGACCTTGAAAGGCGCCGATCACGTACGCATCGTCTTCATCCGCGGCGAAGGCGCGGTGTTCTGCGCTGGCGCCGACATCGACTGGATGCGCCGCGCCGCCCAGTTCACCGACCAGGGCAACGAGACCGACGCGCTCGCGCTCGCGCGCATGCTGCGCCATCTGCACGAATTGCCGCAACTCACGGTGGCGCTGGCGCATGGCGCAGCGATGGGCGGCGGCGCCGGTCTCGTTGCCGCATGCGATGTCGCCGTCGCTGTAAAAAGCACGACCTTCCGCTTTTCCGAAGTGCGCTTGGGGCTCACGCCGGCCACGATCTCTCCGTATGTTGTCGAAGCTGTCGGTCCGCGTTGGGCGAGGGCTTTATTCGCCACCGCCGAGAGTTTCGATGGAACCTTCGCCGAGCGGATCGGCTTAGTGCAGTATGCGGTAGAGGATGATGCTGCGTTGCGCGCGATGATGGAGCCCCTGAGCGATTTGGCTTTGGCTGCGGCGCCCGGCGCCGTCGCCGACGCGAAAGCGCTTGTCGGCTATGTCGCCGGACACAAGATCGATGACAGCCTCGCCAAGGAGACGGCTCGCCGTATCGCGGCGCGCCGCACCTCGGCCGAAGGACGCGAGGGCCTCGCCGCGTTTCTCGAGAAGCGCAAGCCGGAGTGGTATTCGTGAAGCTGAAGCGCGGCCTGAGCCGGATTTGGCCAGCCCTTTATCAAGCCAAACTGGTTCGTCCGCACATGCCGTTCTGGCGCGTCGTGGTGGAGGCGCGGCTCGACCGCCGCTCCAAGCGCTGGCCGGCCAAATTCGGCTCGGCCGTCACCGCCGTCTTCGTCTGGGCGCGCACGATCGAGGAGGCCGAGGGCCTGGCCGTGCTCGCACTCGAGGAGGAGGGGCTGGAAGCCCTGACTGCCGACGCCAAGAAGACCCCACCCGCCGCCGCGCCGCGGCGCGCGTCCGCGGCGGTCGCCCGCACCGAACTCGGCTTTCTGCCGCGCCTCGATGGCGAAACAGGCGCCGAAGGGCCGTCCCGCCGCGACGCGCGGGCTTGATCGTCTCCCGCTGACGCGGGAAATACGAGTCCATGAGCGGGGAACTTGAAGCAGCCGGCGCGATGGCGACGGCCGGCATTGTCGCAGGCGCCATCGAGGGCCGCAGAGGTGAAGGCGGCCACGCGGAAGGCGGGTGCCTCAACTGTGGCGCCGCGCTCAGCGGTCCATACTGCAGCCAGTGCGGTCAGGCCGGCCATCCGCATCGTAAGCTCACGCACGTGCTCGAAGAATTCCTGCACGGCATCGTGCACTTCGACACCAAGGCGTGGCGCACGCTGCCGATGGTGATCTTCCGCCCCGGCACGCTCACCCGCAATTTCGTCTTCGGCAAGCGCGCCCGCTACATCAGCCCGATCGCGCTCTTTCTGTTCACGATCTTCTTCATGTTCTTCGTCTTCGCCTTCGCAATGCACGACGAAGGACTTGAGCGCGCCGCCGCCGCGCCCGCCCGTGCCGACATCCTCACGGACCTGGCCGATGCAAGGGCCGAACTGCGGCAAGCCCAGGCCGAGCTGGAGCAGGCGCGGACCAACCCCGATGCCGATAGCCCTGAGGGACTGGAAGTCGGCCTAGCTGAAGGCGCGATTGAAATCGCGCAAGCTCAAGTCGACCGGCTCGAGCGAGAACTCGCCGCGCACGACGCCGAGGCCGCGCGCGAGCAGCCGGTTGTGATCGATGTGGAGCAAACCGCGAACGATCCCGCGCGCGCTGGGGCCGAGTCGCCAGCAGCTGTCGCGAGCGACGCCGGCCGGTCGAGCCCGTCCTCGACCGAAGAAGAGGAGGAGTCTTCGCCGCGCACCTGGCAGGACTCGATGCGAGAGGTCGCCGAGAGTGAAAACTTCGTCGTCATCGACGGCGCCGACGCCCTCAACGAGCGCATCCGCAAGAAGTTCGAGAACCCCGATCTCGCCGTCTATAAAATCCAGCAGACGGGCTACAAATTCTCCTTCCTGCTCGCGCCGCTGTCGCTACCGTTCATCGCGCTCTTGTTTCTCTGGAAACGTGGCGTGACGCTCTACGACCACATGGCCTACGCGCTCTATGCGCTGTCGTTCGCGTCGCTGCTGTTCGTGGCGGTGGTGCTCTCGGCGCAATGGTCATGGACGGCGTGGCTGCCGGGCTGGCTGCTGCTGGTCGGTTTGCCGGTGCACACGTACTTCCACCTGAAAGGCGCCTACGCGCTCGGCTGGTTCTCGGCGCTTTGGCGCACGTTCTTCATGCTGATCTTCGCGATCATCATCATGTTCATCTTCCTCGTGCTGATCATCGTCCTCGGTCTCACCGGATGAACTGGGACGAGTACTTGGCCAACTGGGTCGCCGAAGCGCCGGTGTTGGCCGGCTCGGCCGCCGTCGTGCTCTTCATGGTCGGCGTCGCCGCGCTGCTCGGCTTTCGCCACACCGCCAAGCTGGACGACGCCGAACTCGCCCGGCTCGCCGCTGCCGAAGGAGCCAATGTCGAGCACGCGGTGATCGACGCGCGCGGCCGCAATGCCTTCGTGCGCCTGAGCGGCGGCAAGCTGATGATCGCCCGCGTCATGGGCAATGACGTGAGCGCTCGGGTGTCGCCCGCCGCCGCGGTCCAGATCAGCCTCCGCAACGGCAAGCTGAGCGTCAGGTTTGCAGACCTCGGCTACCCGCCGCTACATATGCGCCTGCAAGCGCCGCCGACCTGGATCGCCGAGCTTGCGGGAGAGCCGAAGTGACCGCGCCCGTCACCACGATGACCTCGCCGAACATTGAACCGCCGTTCGAGATCCCGCCCATCATCACCTACGCGGTGCCGGCCTTCGTGCTGCTGATCATCATCGAGATGATCGTGGTGAAGCTGACCAAGCGCGGGCGCTACGAATTCCGCGACAGCGCCGCCAGCCTCGCCATGGGCCTCGGCAACCGTGTCTTCGGCATCGCGTTCGGCGGCCTCGCTGTCGCCGCCTACTTCTGGGTCTATCAGTTCCGCCTGTTCGACCTCGGTTGGACCTGGCCCGTCTTGGTCGCCTGCTTCTTCGCCGAAGATCTCGCCTATTATTGGTTCCATCGCGTCGCGCACGAGCGCCGCTGGTTCTGGGCCGCGCACGTCGTCCACCATTCATCGCAGCACTACAATCTGACGACGGCGCTCCGCCAAACCTGGACCGGCACGCTCGGCCTCAACTTCATCTTTTGGCTGCCGCTGATGCTGATCGGCTTTCCGCCGCTCATGGTGTTGATGTTCGGCGCCATCAGTCTCGTCTATCAATTCTGGATCCATACCGAAGTCATCGGCCGCATGGGTCCGCTCGAATGGGTGTTGAACACGCCTTCGCACCACCGCGTGCATCACGCCACCAACGCTAAGTATCTCGACGCCAACTACGCCGGGGTTCTCATCATCTGGGATCGCCTGTTCGGCACGTTCGTGCCGGAGGACGAGGAGAAGCCGCGCTACGGCATCATCTCCCAGCTTGGCACCTTCAACCCGTTCCGTGTCGCCGTGCACGAATGGGTCGGCATCTGGCGCGACGTCACGCACGCGAAGTCGTTGCGCGAAGTGCTCGGCTACACGTTTGGACCTCCCGGCTGGAGCCCGGACGGCTCGCGCAAGACCTCCCGTTCGATCAAGCAGGCCTGGGCGGCGCAGCAATTTCCTCCCCCGTTTGCGGGGGAGGTGGCGCGAGCGCAACTCGCGACGGAGGGGGCGGGGCCAGGCGCTCCCCCCTCAGTCACGCTGCGCGTGACAGCTCCCCCGCATGCGGGGGAGCAAAGGTAAGTGTACGTCCCCGCGCATTTTGCTGCTGAGGACGCCGACGCTCTGATCCGGCGCCTCGCCCGCGCGCGCGCGGGCGTCCTCGTCACCATCGACGAAACCGGCGCGCCTGTCGGCACGCACATGCCGATCCTGTGGGACGCGGAGAAGAAGATCGCCACCGGCCACATCGCCCGCGCCAACCCGCAATGGAAGCAAGGCGGAGGGCAGGGGCTCATCGTCCTCTCCGGCGCAGAAGCCTACGTCACGCCCGCCTGGTATCCCTCCAAAGCCGAGCACGGCAAAACTGTGCCGACCTGGAATTACGAAGCGGTCCACATCGCCGGCCGTGTCGAATGGTTCGATGACGCTGCGCGACTCGAAGCCGTCGTCCGCGATCTCTCACACGTCCACGAGCACGATCGCGCCGAACCTTGGGCCATCGGCGACGCGCCGCGTGCTTACATCGAGGCGCTGCTTCGCGGCATCGTCGGCGTCACCCTCCACGCAACGCGCATCGAAGCCAAACGCAAGCTCTCGCAAAACAAGAGCGAAGCTGACTTCGTCGGCGTGATGCGCGGTTTGGCCGCCAGCGGCGACGCTGCGCAAGCCGAAGTCGCCGCGCTCATGCGAGCGGAACGTGTCGTTGCCGCCGACCCGGAGGGGAATTGATGCGAGCGGCGCAACCGGCGATCCCATACCCGTGCCCGCGCTGCGAGAAGCGTCAGATCAACGCCAAGGCAACCACGCCCTTTGTTCGCGGTTTGGTGATTTGGTTCAGGCTCGGCGAGAAGACGGTCATCGGCTGCGTTGGGTGCGTGCGCACAGCGATTTTTGGTGAAGCCGGGCTCTCGCTTCTGATCGGTTGGTTCAGCCCGTTCGCCCTCATCATAAATCCGTTCATGATTGGCTACGGCCTGCTGCAGGGATTGTTCATCGGCCAGAATCGTTCCGCGGCGAGACGACACCTTCACGACCAAGGCTTCCCGACGGGCGTCGACGGCGATTTGAATCGCGTCTGCTATGCGCTGGCCGTGGCGCTGATCGGCGGCGAGTGGACGAAGGAGGCGGCCGATCTGTCCGGCCGTGAATTGATCTTCGCGAAGCGTGAGAATTTTTCGGCGGAACGGCTCGATGCAGTGATCGCCATCGGCCAGCGCCTGCTGCCGGGATTTGAGCAGGCCGACTTCGAATGGTACGTGGCCACGAGCATGGGCTTGGGGCATCCGCTGCACGTTGCTCAAGCGGCGCGCCGCGTTTTGGCCGAAGAGCAGTGTCGCGTAGCGGCGGATTTTCTGGGCCAGGTGGGGTCGTCGCTTGAGTTTCCTGCTCAGCGCCAAGAAACAATCGCGCTCATCCAAAGAACTCTCGTCGGCGAATGACCATCCACATCGTCAAACTCTGCGTCGGCGCCGATAGCGTCGAGGATCTCGCCGAATGGCAGATCGGCCAGATCAAGCGCGCGAAGACAGAGAAGCGCCCGCACATCGCGCCGGTGTGCGGCACGCGCATGTGGCCCAAGCGCGTCGAAGACGTGCTCGCGGGCGGGTCGCTCTATTGGGTGATCAAAGGCGTCATCAGCGTGCGCCAGCGCATTATCGCCGTCGATCACGTCACCGACAATCATGGGCCGCGCTGCGGCCTCTATCTCGACGCCCACCTGATGCGCACCGTTCCGCAACCGCGCCGCGCCTTCCAAGGCTGGCGCTATCTCGATCCGAAAGACGCCCCCGCCGATCTCGGCGAAGCCCAAGGCGGCGCCGACCTGCCGGAGCATCTGCGCCGGCAATTGGTGGAGCTGGGCGCGTGGTGACCGAACCTGCAGTCCGTGCTATGGCGCCGGTATGAACAAGCCGACGACAATCGTGCTTCCTGAGCACCAGATTTCGTTCGTTGAAAGCCAGGTGGCCGCCGGACATTACGGTTCGCCCAGTGAGGCCGTGCAGGCTGCCCTGCGTCTACTAGAGGCGCAGGAATCGAAACTGGAGCAGCTTCGCCAGGCGCTGATCGAGGGTGAAGAAAGTCCGCTCCTCGACTCATTCGATCCAGATGAGTTTCTCGCGCGAATGCGAACGGAACATACTGCCCGCAAATGAGGGGCTATAGGCTTCGTAAGCGGGCCGAAGAGGATCTGGCCGAAATCTGGCGCTATACGGCCATTCGCTGGAGCGTGGAGCAAGCCGAAAGTACTTGCAAGACATCTTCAGAACCATCGAGGCGCTTGCACAAGAGCCAAGTTCGGGCCGCGCTTGTGGCGACATCCGGCCTGGCTACTTTCGTCGCAACGTCGGATCGCACGCTATCTTTTTTCGGGTTGTCGGCACGCGAGTGGAGATAGTGCGCGTGCTACACGCGCGACGCGACTTTCAGCGTCATCTGGCGCGCAAATAGCTCCTAGCCCAATGCCTTCCGCACCGCGTCGCAAAACGCCGACACATCCGCCTGATCCTGATACAGCCCGAACCCGATCCGCAGCACGTCGTCGCGCGCATCGGTGATCACGTTCGCCGCCATCAGCGCCGACTTCCATAGCACCGCATCGGCGTGCCGCAGAGACAGAAAGCGCGCCTGCGGCCCCTCGGCGTTCGGCTGCAGCAGCTCCGCCCTGCGCAACGTCGCGCCCGCTTTCCCCGCGGCGATCGCCTCCGCCACCATCGTGCGTAGTACAGCGAGCCGCTCGCTGATCGCAGCCGTGTCCAGTCCTTCCTTCGACAGCATCGCCTGCACAGCGTTGAAGCGATAGAGCCCCGTCGCGTCGTAGGTGGCGCCAAGAAAGCGCGAGCCATCCTCGCCGTACGCGACCTCGCCCTGTTTCTTCTCCATCGCGCCGAAGTCGGCGAACCAGCCTGTGTAGCCCGGCCGCTCCGCATAGCCGGGGGGCGCGTGGATGAATCCCGCGCCTTCGCCTGCCATCGCGTACTTGTAGCCGCCGCCGAGCAGAAACACGCGGTCGGCCACGCGCGAGAAATCGCACGGCATCGCCATGAACGAGTGGTAGAGATCGAGCGCGACCCAGGTCCCGCCCGGCGAGGCGTAGGCGGCCAATTCCTCGACGCCATCGAAGCGCAGGCCGCTCCTGAACATCACGTGGCTCAGAAAGGCAATGTCGGGCCGCTGCTCGCGCATCGCCGCCAGGAAGCGTTCGCTGAACGTCTCGAACGGCTCGCACGGCACGATGCGCCGCATGATCCGATCTTCTTCCTCCCAGCGCGCGCTTTGACGCCGGAACGAGTGGAACTCCCCATCCGTCGTCAGCACCTCGATCTTGCCAGGCGCCCGAGCCGAGAAGAGCCGCATCAGCAATTCATGCGTGTTCGGCGCAAAGCCGATCGTGCGCGGATCGGGCAGCTTCAGCTCGAGCGCGATGTTGGCCTGCGCGCGCGGCATCACTTCGCCGAAAATCTTCTCCCACTTGCGGTCGGCGAGGGCGGCGGCGTCATCCCACGCCTGCACGTGGCCTTCGTACGAAGCGTCGGGCCAGAGATGATGCGAGTGCGCCGCAAAGTGGATGCGTCCGGGGGAGGCGGCAAGCGCACGTGAGAACAGATGCTTGTAGCTCTTCAAAGCTTGGTCCTCAGCGACCAAATTTCCGGAAACGCGCGCCGCGTCAGGGTCTGCTGCAGATAGCCAACGCCCTCGGTGCCGCCGGTGCCGCGCTTCCTGCCGATGATCCGCTCCACCGTCAGCACGTGCTTATGGCGCCAGGTGAGGAACGCATCGTCCAAGTCGATCAGCTTTTCAGCAAGCTGATAGAGCGCCCAATGCCGCTGTGTGTCTCGATAGACCGCGAGCCATGCCTGTTCCACCGCCTCGCTCGGCTCGTACGCCGCGCCGGTAGCGCGCCGATATGCGCTCTCCGGAATCTCGAACCCGGCTTTCGCCAGCTGTTCGAGCACGTCATCGTAAAGGCTCGGCGCGGCGAGCGCGGCTTCGAGCATCGCGCGATCGGCGCCGCCTTCGGCGTGATACTTCAGAAAGCCCGCGTCCTTCAGTCCGAGCCGCGCCTCGAGCACGCGGAACTGCGCCGACTGGAAGCCCGAACTCGTCCCCAGCATCGAGCGGAAGTTCAAATAGTCCGCCGGCGTCATCGTCGCCAGGATGTCCCAGGTCTGCGTCATCACCGCCTGGATGCGCGAGACGCGCGCCAGATGCTTGTAGGCAGGTACGAGGTTGCCGCCGCGCACCTCCGCCTGCGCCGCGCCGATCTCGTGGATGACCTGCTTCATCCACAACTCCATCGTCTGATGGAGAATCACGAACAGAAGCTCGTCGTGCTGATCCGTGCGCGGGCTCTGCGCCGAAAGCAGCTCCTTTAGGCGCAGATAGCCGCCATACGTGACTTCTTCGCCCATTTGGCTGCTTCCTCCATTGAATCACGGCCTTAAAGCACGGGCGCCGCAGCGGGAAAAGCGCCGTTGGGCCTGAGCTATGCGTGCTCGCGGCCACTTTTGAGTTTGGCCGGTGGGCGCGATTTGCTAGGGGAGACGCACACGAGCAGCCGAGGAGGGTGGCCATGGGCTCTATCGTAAGGACATTGCTGATCATCGTAGCCGTCGTGCTGGTCGTGGCCGGCGCCGGCTATTTCTTCGGCCCGAAGGTCGCGGCGCGCACGACGACGCTCGAAATCGAGCGCCCGGCGCCGACGGTGCTGGCGCGGCTGTCGTCGACCCCGGTGGGCGCGACGGTCGTGGAAGGCGTCACCATCGCCGAACCGGCGACCGTCGACGGCGACACCGTCACCGCGCCGGTCACGTTCGCCGACGGCGCCACGGGCCGCGTCGTCTACACGGTTTCACCCGCGGGCGAGGGCTCGCGCGTGCTGGTGAAGTTGGAGCAGGATCTCGGCGCCAACCCGCTCGATCGCCTGCAAGTGCTGACCGGCGGCGATGTCGGCCCGCTGATGGCAACGGCCGCGAGCGCGGTCGAGACCGATCTCAACGCGCTGCCGAACGCCTCGTTCGAAGGCCTGCAGTACAGCGTCGCGCAAGTCGAAGCGCGGCCGTTCTTCTATGTCGAGAACTGCTCGGGCTCGGACGCTGAATCGATCACCTCGATCATCAGCCAGGCCGTCGTCGCCATTCCGCCGGTGATGCGCTCGAGCAACCTCACCGTGAACGGCGAACTGATCGCGGTCGAGCCGCGGGTCGTCTCCGGCCAATACTGCTATCAGGTCGGCTATCCGTACCAAGGCCGTCAGCCGCGCGCGCTGCTGATCGGCAAGACCGGCCAGACGCCAGCCGGCACGGTGCTGCGCGTGGTCTACACCGGCACGGAAGAGAACGTGCTGCGCGACGTCTACAATCCGATGGATGCGCTGCTTGCCGCCGCGCACCTCGACAATCCGGCCACGCCGGAAGACGATTGGACCACGTTCGAAGTCTATCACGACGATCCGACCCAGGCTGGCGGCTCGCGCAACCGCGAGATCTTCTACGTCGTGCAAGGCGACATCACCGCGCTGACCCGCATCGCGCCGCCGAGCGAAGCGGCCGCAGTCCCGGCCGCCGCGCCCGCGGCGACGGAAACGCCAGCCGCTCCGGCCGCAACGACGCCGGCGCCGGCGACGCCGTAACGACGCAGCAATGCGAAAAGCGAAGGGCCGCTGGCGAAAGCCAGCGGCCCTTCTGCTATGCGACGCCGCCTAAGGCCGCATCCCAAAGCTGCTCGGCCCTGTCTCCAGCGTCCGCTGCGCCAGCCCGGCCCATTCGCACAGTAGCGGCCGCGTCTCGCGCGGATCGATGATCTCCTCGGCGTAGAACGCCTCGGCCGTCCGAAATGGCGAGCGCAGCGCTTCGGCCCAGGCGCGGATTTCCGCCAGCCGCGTCTCCGGCTCGGGGTGAGTTTCCAACTCACGCTTGAACGCCGCTTCGATGCCGCCCTCAAGCGGCAGCGAGCCCCAGTCGCCGCTCGGCCAGCAATAGCGATACTTCACCCGCGTCGGGTTCATCATTGCCGAACCCGCCAGCCCGAACGCCGCCCGCACCACGATCGAGCACCACGGCACGCGCGCCTGATACACCGCCGCCATCGCCTGCACGCCAAGCTTCACCGTGGCCGCCCGCTCATGCTTCACGCCGACGGCGAAGCCGGGGCAATCGACGAAGTGAACGACCGGCAGATGAAACGTCTGCGCCAGATCGACATGCTTGATCAGCTTGCGGCAGACATCACTCGTCCATGCGCCCGCCAGAAACATCGGATCGCCCGCCAGCACCGCAACGCTGTAGCCGTCGATGCGCGCAAAACCGGTGATCAGCCCGCGGCCCCACTGCCGTCCCGTTTCGAAGAATGTGCCCGCATCGACGCACGCCTCGACGATGCGCCGCATCTTGTACGGCACGCGCCGATCGCGCGGCACCACGTCGATCAAGGTCGGATCGCGCCGATCGATCGGATCGCCGTTCTGCACGCGCGCCGGCAGCTCGTGGATCGACGCGGGGAGGTAGGAGAGAAACTTGCGCGCGGCGGCGAAGGCCTCCGCTTCGCTGGCGACGATGTCGTCGACGACGCCGTTCTTGCCGTTGATCTCGGCGCCGCCCAGCGCCTCTTTATCGACGTCCTCGCCGATCGCCTTCGCCACCGGCGGCCCGGCGACGAACACCTGACTGAGGCCCTGCACCATGACGCTGTAGTGGCTCGCCGCCACGCGACCGGCGCCGAGCCCCGCGCATGGGCCTAGCGCAAGCGACACCACCGGCACGGTGCCCATGTTCGCCACGACCCATTCCCAGCCCGGCGTCTGCGGAATGTAAGTGCGCGGGTCCTTCTCCAGCATTTTCACCGAACCGCCGCCGCCGGTGCCGTCGACCATCCGCACCAGCGGCATGCGATATTCGTTCGCCATCTGCTCGGCGAACACGAGCTTCTGCCAGATGCCCGCATCGGCCGCGCCGCCGCGCACCGAAAAATCGTCCGCCTGCACCGCGACCGGCCGTCCATCGATAAGCCCACGGCCGACCACGAACGGCGTCGGCAAATAGCTCGTCATCTCGTTGTCGGCGCCATAGCTCGCGCGCCCTGCGATCTTGCCGGTCTCGTGAAACGAGCCCGTGTCCAGCAGCGCATCGACGCGCGCGCGCGCCGTCAGCTTCCCGGACGCCTTCTGCCGCGCCACCCGCTCGGCGCCGCCCATCTCCTCGGCCAGCGCTTCGCGCCGGCGCAGCTCCTCGACGTCGTCCTTCCAGCTCATGGCGCGCGAGCCTAAGCCCCGCGGTGCAAAAGAAAAGGCCGGGACTTTCGTCCCGGCCGGCAGACTTTCTCATTCTCTAGAGTTCAGAACGCGCGGCGCACCGTGACGCCGACGGTCCGCGGCTGGTTGGTGTGGAACGCAAGCCGCGCCCGCCCGCCGCGCTCGCGGTCGAACGCCAGGTTTGCGTTTTCGTCGAACGCGTTATTGACGAAGAAGGTGAGGCCCCAGCTCTCCGTCTGCACGCCCGCGTTCACGTTAACGATCGTGTAGGGATCGAGTTCGAGATCGACCGTGGTCGCCGCGCCGGGCGGCGGGCCGCCGAAATCGAGTCCGTGTACGAACGTGCGCGGATTGTCTTCCTGATCGCCCGGCTGGGTGAAGCGGCTGCCCATGTGCTGAGCTGTCGCCGAGACGAAGCCTTCGAGCCCATCTCCCCAAGCGAGCGGGAAGTAGTAAGCCGCCGTCGCCGCGACTTGATACTCCGGCACCGACGGCAGACGATTGCCTTCCCGAATGCCCGCCAGCACCGCGCCGAGCACCGACGTGCGCGTCTCGTCGAACTCCGCTTCGACCAGGCTGCCCGCCAAGGTGAGTTCGAGTCCGTCCATGGGCGAGATCGCGAACTCGGCTTCGAGGCCCGCCGTGTGCGCGTCGGCGTTGAACACGACGCGCGACGAGCACGAGCCGGCGTCCGCCGTGACCTGCAGGTCTTCGATGTCCGAGTAATAGGCTGCGGCGTTGAACGTCATCAGCCCGTTCTGGAATTTGAAGCCAGCCTCGTAGTTCCAGAGCTTCTCGTCCTCGAATGTCGGAAAGCCGCCATAGGTGAGCGCGTCCGGTCCGCCCGGCCCACCGGCGCAAAGCGGCAGGTTGAGCGGGTCGTTGACGCCGCCGAGGCGGAATCCTTGCGACGCTTGCGCGTTCAATGTCAGGTTTTCGCTGACGTCGTAGCTCAACAGGAAGCGCGGCGTGAAGCCGCTCGACGAAGTCGAGTCGATCTGATCGTCGCCGTTGGAGAACAAACCGCCGGAGGTGAAACGGCGCCGCTCGGTGAAGTCGTAGTAGCGTCCGCCCGCCGTCAGCGTGAGCCGGTCGGTCAGATCGTAGCTGATTTCGCCGAACAGCGCGAACTGATCGATGTCGTACGGCAGGTCCGAATTGTACGGCGAATCCGGCGGGAAGCCGTTGGCAACCGCGGCCGACGTGCCCGGGCCGAGCACCGCGTCGGTGAACGCGTCATAGCCGGGCGTCGGCAGACGCTGGCGATAGTCGCGATTGATGTCGGTCACGAATACGCCGAACAGCCATTGCCAGGGCGACTCCATATCGGAGGCGAGGCGGACCTCCTGTGTGAGCTGTTCGAGTTCGGTCGTGTCACGCAGGTTCGACGGCAGCAGCACCGCCGCATCCGGGAAGCCCAGATCGACCGACACCGATCCCGTGAGCGCGCTGGCGTCGCGGCTGACCAGAATCTGCCGGTTCATGGCCGTGGTGATCGAGGTGAGCGCGACATCGCCGAGGTCCCAATTCACGGTCACGTCGAACAGCGTCGTCTCGTCGCTGAACTCTTCATCCAGCAACAGGAACTGCTCGCGCTCGTCGAACGTCACCGGCGGGCGTGTGGTGGTGTAGGGGTTGGCGAAGAGATTGTAGACCTCTTGGCGATTGAACCCGTTCGACTCCACGTGCTGATAGACCAGCCGAGGCGTGATCAGCAGGTTCGGCGTGATCTGCATCGCCAGCGCGGCGCGCAAGCCGCTGCGCGTGCCGTCGTTCACGTCCTCGTCGCGCCCGCCGCCTTCGCGCAGCGCGTCGATGAAGCCTGCGTACTCGGTGTGATAGCCAACGCCCCGGAACGCCAGCCGGCCCGGCGTCAGCGGGATGTTGACCATGCCTTTGAGGTGGCCGCCTTCGCCGCCGTCAGTAACGGTGTTGACGCTGGCTTCGACCGAGCCCTCGAACACGTCGAGGTCCGGCTGATTGGTGATGTAGCGGACTGTCCCGCCGACATTGCCCGAGCCGAACAGCGTGCCTTGCGGCCCGCGCAGCGTCTCGACGCGGTTCAGGTCGTAAAGGTCGAGGTCCGGCGTGAACAGCGAAAGCGAGATCACCGAGTCGTCGAGATAGACGCCGACTTGCTCCTTCACGCCCGGCTGGTCGCGCACGATCTGGCCGGCGGAAACGCCGCGCAGCGAAACCTGGCTTTGCCCCGGTCCCAGATTCTGCACCGACATCCCGGCGACGTTGCGCGAAATGTCTTCGATGGTCTGCGAACCGGTGCGCTCGATGTCCTCGGCCGTTTGCGCGTTCACCGAGAACGGCACGTCTTGAATCGAGCTCGCCCGGTGCGTCGCGGTGACGACGATGGTTTCGTCTTCAGTTGTGTCCTGCGCCCAGGCGGCGCCTGGTGCGCTGATGCAGGCGATAGCGACGGCGACAGCGATCGCGCTGACGGCGGACGCCAGTAAGCGTTTGCGAGTCATTGTTCGAGCTCCCTCCCTGAGCGATCAAACCCCCGCAGTAATGGTTAACCTAGCGCCGACGTGCGGCTGTCATAAACGCCCCTGGGGAGAAAAATTGGCGCGCAGGACGCAAAAACTCGCCTGTCATACCGCCATATTGTCGATCAGCCGGGTTTTGCCGAGCCAGGCTGCGGCCAGCAGGCGGGCAGGGCGGGAGAGATCGGCGATCGGCTGCAGCGTCTCCGCGTCGCGGATCGCCACGTAATCGATGTCCGTGAATCCGGCGGCGATCAGGTGGCGCGCCGTCTCGGCTTCGATCACGTCGAGCGCGTGCCCCGCGTGCGCGGCCTTGATCGCATCGTGCATCAGATGATTGAGCCGCGCCGCGATCCGCCGCTCATCGGCGCTGAGATACGCATTGCGCGACGACATCGCGAGCCCATCGTGTTCGCGCACGGTGGGGCAGCCGACGATCTCGACGGGAATGTCGAGATCGCCCGCCATCCGCTTGATCACCAGCAATTGCTGATAATCCTTCTCGCCGAAAAACGCGGCGTCCGGGAGCGCCTGCAGCAACAGCTTCGCCACCACCGTCGCCACGCCGCCGAAGAAATGCGGCCTGAACTCGCCCTCGAGCGGGGTCGACACGCTGGAGACGATCACGTTGGTGGCAAAGCCTTCGGGATACATCGCGCTTCGCTCCGGCGCGTAGAGCAGGTCGCAGCCGGCGCCGGCCAGCAGCTTGGCGTCGCCCGCTTCGTCGCGCGGATAGCGTTCGAAGTCCTCGTGCGGCGCGAACTGCCGCGGGTTCACGAAGAGGCTCGCGATCACGCGGTCGCATTTTTCCTTCGCCCACCGCACCAGTGAAAGATGCCCCTCGTGCAGCGCCCCCATGGTCGGCACGAGCCCCACGCGCAGCCCTTGCGCCCGCCAAGCGCGCACCGCCGCGCGCAGCGCCGCGGTGTCGCGAACGATGGGAAGAGCGGAATCAGTCATGCGCTCGCATCCGTCTGGAAAGTTCCCGCGTCAAGCCGTTTAAGCGCGCCTTAACCTCGATCGCCGAGTTTCTATTCTATGTATCTTGGCGTTGCGGGATCCGGTAGGCGCGCAGCGTCCGCTCGTGCGGGCGGGCGATGAGCGTCGCCTACGCGCCCGCGCCGTCGGCCGCCCTGCGCCAAGCGCACGTCATCGTCGTCGGCAACCAGAAGGGCGGCGCGGGCAAGTCCACCGTCGCCATGCACCTCATCGTCGCCCTGATGCGCATGGGCCGGCGCACGGGCGCGCTCGACCTCGACGTCCGCCAGCGCTCGCTCACCCGCTACATCGAGAACCGCAGCCGCTGGATCGCCGACCGCGCCGCCAAGCTGCCGGCGCCGCAGATCCTCGAACTGCGGGAAAGCGCCCAGCGCTCGCTCGATCTCGCCGAGGCGGAGGAGGAGGCCGCGTTCCGCCTCGCCCTCAAGCGTCTCTCCGAGACCTGCGATTTCATCGTCATCGACAGCCCCGGCGGCGACAGCTTCATGGCCCGCCTCGCCCACGCCTGCGCCGACACGTTGATCACCCCGCTCAACGACAGTTTCGTCGATTTCGACCTGCTGGGCTCGCTCGACGAGACCTGCGCCGATATCGTCCGCCCCTCGATCTACAGCGAGATGGTCTGGGAAAGCCGCAAGCGGAAGGCGCTCGCTGTGCGCACGCCGATTGACTGGGTCGTGCTGCGCAACCGCACCTCCACGAGCCGCATCGAAGCCAAGAACAAGCAGCGCGTCGGCGACGCCCTGAAGACGCTGTCGCAGCGCATCGGCTTCCGGCTCGCCCCCGGCCTCTCCGAGCGGGTCATCTACCGCGAACTCTTCCCGCAGGGCCTCACCATGCTCGACCTCGACGGCGACGGCGGCGAGGGGGAGATGAAGATGGGGCACCTCGCCGCCCGCCAGGAACTCCGCGACCTCTTCCTGACGCTGAAGCTGCCCGGCCTCGAGGGCGAAGCGCTCAAGTTCTGACAGTGTCGCGGGCGCGCCGGCGCCGTTAGGGTCGCGCCCGTGCTGCTTCTCGTCCTTCTCGTCGTCATCGCCGTCTTTGTTCTGCTGTTTGGCGTCCGCTTCGGCGGCGCGCGCCGGGCGCAGCTCCTACAGCGTTGGCCGGCGCTGGCGCTGGCGGTCGCGGCGCTCTTTGCCGCCTCCCGCGGCGGTGTCTGGCCGGCTTTGACCCTCGGCGCGCTCGCCGCAGCCGCGTGGCTGCTCTGGCCCGCGATCACGCGCCGGCTGCGCAAGTACGATGCGGCGGCCGCAGCGGAGGCTGAGAGCAGCAGCGCCGATCCCGCGGACGCTGCGGCCCGCGCGCTGCTCGGCGTCGGCCCCCACGCCACGGAATCGGAGATCCGCCGCGCCTATCGCGCCAAGATGGCCCGCGCCCACCCCGATCGCGGCGGCGCCCATAACGAAGCCGCGCGGCTCACGGCCGCGCGGGATCGGTTGCTCAGGAGACGGAAGGGCTGAGGCCCGTCAGTCCATTTCTTCGGTGGAGAGTTCGCCTTCGTCGCCTTGGGCGATCGGGCCGTCGATCGGCGCCCGCACCGGAGCCAGCGTCTCGACCACCATGCCCTGATAGACGTCATAGGGCGAGGAGGGCGGCAGCGGCCGCGCCGCGGCTTGCAGCGCGCCCGGCGCGAGTTGCACGTCGAGACGGCGGCCGGGCATGCTGGCGTACTGCGCCGCGTTCGGATCGGCGCGGCGGGCGAATTCCTCGTAGGCGCCTTCGACGAGATAGGTGACTTGCGCATCGCGCGCCGCCGCCGTCTCGCCGCCGAGCACCACCACGATCACGCGCTGACCGTTGCGCTCGGCCATAGTGGCGAGGTTGAAGCCGGAGGCGCGGGTGTAGCCGGTCTTGATCCCGTCGACGCCGTCGACGGTGCCGAGAAGCCGGTTGTGACCGCGGATGGTGCGCCCGCGCCACGTGAAGCTGGTGCGCTGAAACGTTTCATAACGCTCGGGAAAATCGCGCCACAGCGCCTGCGCCAGGACAGCCATGTCGCGCGCCGTAGTGCGGTGGCGGGTGTCCGGCAGGCCGCTCGCATTGGCGAAGCGGGTGTCGGTCATGCCCAGTTCGCGGGCGCGGGCCGTCATATTGGCGGCGAACCGCGCTTCGGTGCCGCCCAGCCGCTCGGCCACGACGGTGGCTACGTCGTTGGCGGATTGGACCACGAGGGCATTGATCGCTTGTTCCACGGTGAGGCTGTCGCAGCCCCGGCGGCGCGTGCAGCGCAGGCCAAGGCGCGACGGCGGCTGGCGCGTCGCATTGCGGGACGCTGTCAGCCGCGTGCTCATGCTGAGGTCGCCGCGCTCGATCGCCTCGAACAGCATGTAGAGCGTCATCATCTTGGTGAGCGAGGCCGGGTAGCGGTTCTCGTCCGCCTGGTCCTCGAGCAGCACCTCATTGGTGCGCGCGTCCATCACAATGGCCGCGTAGCGGTCCTGGGCGACCGCGGGCGAGGCAATGGAAACGGTGAGGGCGACTGCGAAGGCGCCGAGAACCGTCCGAAAGAAAGTCGCACCCGCAAAGTTCATTGTCGTGTCATCCCGCACAAACACGGACTATTTCAGGCAATTCGCGTGCCGCGCAGCTTACAGATTCCTTAGACCCAGTTAAGTTGACGTTGCACTTCTGGGTTAATGCTCTGCAGTGAAGCGGTGATTTGCCTAACGCACGTCCACGTTGTGGAAAACGTGGTTAACGCCCGATGAAGAATTGCTGTTTCCGGTGTCAATTCCTGGGCGCGCGCTGCAAATGACGCGGAGTCAACTGCAAATGCCGCTTGCGCGCCGCCCCATGTTGCAGTGCAGCAAAATCGTGGTTGACTTCGCAGGTGCAGCATAACATATTGGGGTCAGATTCGCCGGTCCTGCCGGCGGTCCGGCTCAATCCGGGCGCTCCTCCGCCCCAAAGACCCGAAACGGAGACCAAAATGGCCACTGCGAAGACCGCCCCCCGCGCCGCCAAGTCGGCCACGGAGGCCTTTGAGACCTTCTCCACCGCTTCCAGCGACACCGTCCGCGAGAACATCGACCGCAGCATGGCGGCGCTCTCGGAAGCGTCGGCGTTCGGCAAGCAGAACATCGAGGCCTTTCTGGCTTCGGCCCAGGCCGCTCAGAAGGGCTTCGAAGCCCTCTCGGCCCGCACCGTCGCCTTCCAGAAGGCCGCGCTCGAGAACCACGTCAATGCCACGAAGTCGCTGATGACGTCGACCAGCGTGCAAGAGTTCGTCGAGAAGCAGAACGATTACGCCAAGGGCGCGTTCGAAGCCTATGTCGCTGAACTGACGAGCGTTTCCGAGCTGGTGACGGGCGTCGCCAAGGACGCGCTCGCGCCGATCAACGACCGCGTCAACGCCGTCGGCCAGTTCATCCAGAACGGCGCCGCGCGCTAACAGCATCGACTTCGGCGCCCGTCGCCGAGGGGCTGACAAACGGACGAGCCCGGCTCATGCGAGCCGGGCTCGTTTCGTATGCGCATGGCGCCGCGTCGGCGGGCGCCCGCCGGGTAACTGCGCACGTCAGAAGTTCAAGACCTTTCCAGCCCAGATTCAGTCCATAAATTGTTCAGCATGTGAGCGAAGGCTCGTGAGCTTTAACGGGCCGCGAGTCGGCTGAAGGTGCGGAGTCGATGAGCGGGAATTCCTGGGACGAAGAAGGCGACCAGGACGGTGGGGCCGACAGCCGCACCGGAACAAAGACGCTCACCCGCACCAAGAAGCCGTCTCTCTACCGGGTGCTGCTGCTGAACGACGATTACACGCCGATGGAATTCGTCGTCTATGTGCTGGAGCGTTTCTTTCAGAAGAACCGGGAGGAGGCGACCACCATCATGCTCCACGTCCATCAGAATGGCGTCGGGCTCTGTGGCGTTTACACCTACGAGGTGGCCGAGACCAAGGTCGCCCAAGTACTGGATCTGGCGCGGCGGCACGAACACCCGCTGCAATGCACGATGGAAAAGGACTGACGTCGAATGGCGACTTTCTCCCGCACGCTCGAACACACGCTGCGCCGTGCGCTCCAGCTCGCGAACGAGCACGAGCACGAATACGTGACGCTCGAGCACCTCCTGATGTCGCTCATCGACGATGATGATGCGGCCGGCGTCATGCACGCGTGCAAGGTGGACTTGGACAAGCTGCGGCTGAACCTCGACTCCTATCTCCGCAACGAGCTCGAAAGCCTGCGCGTGCAGAACCGCGAGCACGAAGAGCCGCGTCCCACCGCCGGCTTCCAGCGCGTGTTGCAGCGCGCCATGCTGCACGTCGATTCCAGCGGCGGGCGCGAAGTCACCGGCGCCAACGTGCTGGTTGCGCTGTTCAGCGAACGCGAGAGCCACGCCGCCTATTTCCTGCAGGAGCAGGACATGACCCGCTATGATGCGGTCAACTTCATCGCCCACGGCTTGCCGAAGCGCGCCGGCGCCGCCCAACCGCGTCCCGTGCGCGGCGCGCAAGAAGGTGAAGACGGCGAGCGCGTCGTCAAGCAGGGCAGCGAGGCGCTCGCCGCCTATTGCGTGAACCTCAACAAGAAGGCCAAGGAAGGCAAGATCGATCCGTTGATCGGCCGCGAGCCCGAAGTGCTGCGCGCGATCCAGATTCTCTGCCGCCGGCAGAAGAACAACCCGCTGCTGGTCGGCGACCCCGGCGTCGGCAAGACCGCCATCGCCGAAGGCCTCGCCCGCAAGATCAACGAAAAGCAAGTCCCCGAAGTGCTGGCTGACGCCACCATCTTCTCGCTCGACATGGGCTCGCTGCTCGCCGGCACGCGCTATCGCGGCGACTTCGAAGAGCGCCTGAAGAGCGTGATGAAGGAGCTCGAAAACCAGAAGAACGCGGTGCTGTTCATCGACGAGATCCACACCGTGATCGGCGCCGGCGCCACGAGCGGCGGCGCGATGGACGCCTCGAACCTGCTGAAGCCGGCGCTGCAAAGCGGCCAGCTTCGCTGCATGGGTTCGACCACCTACAAGGAATATCGCCAGCACTTCGAGAAGGACCGCGCTTTGGCGCGCCGCTTCCAGAAGATCGACGTCAACGAGCCGTCGATCCCGGACGCGATCAAGATCCTCATGGGCCTCAGGCCCTACTTCGAAGACTTCCACAAGGTGAAGTACACCGACGATGCGGTCAAAGCCGCCGTCGAGCTGTCCGCGCGCCACATGGGCGACCGCAAGCTGCCGGACAAGGCGATCGACGTGATCGACGAATCCGGCGCCTCGATGATGCTGCTGCCGCAGAACCAGCGGAAGCAGATGATCGATGTCGCCGAGGTGGAAGAGGTGGTCTCGCGCATGGCGCGGATTCCGCCGAAGTCCGTGTCGAAGAACGACGCCGAGGCGTTGGCCTCGCTGCCGACCGACCTGAAGCGCGTCGTGTTCGGCCAGGACTCGGCGATCGATCAGCTCGCCGCCGCCATCAAGATGGCGCGCGCCGGCCTGCGCGAACCGCAAAAGCCGATCGGCTCCTATCTGTTCGCCGGCCCGACCGGCGTCGGCAAAACCGAAGTCGCGCGCTCGCTCGCCAACGTCATGGGCATCGAGCTCTTGCGCTTCGACATGTCCGAATACATGGAGCGCCACACCGTAAGCCGTCTCATCGGCGCGCCTCCCGGCTATGTCGGCTACGATCAGGGCGGTCTGCTTACCGACGGCGTCGATCAGCATCCGCACTGCGTGCTGCTGCTCGACGAGATCGAGAAGGCGCACCCGGACCTGTTCAACATTCTGCTGCAGGTGATGGACCACGGCGCGCTCACCGATGCGAACGGCAAGAAGGTCGATTTCAGGAACGTCATCCTGATCATGACCACCAATGCCGGCGCGGCGGACGCGGCCAAGCAGGGCATCGGCTTCGGCCGCGGCAAGAAGGACGAAGAGAACGAGGAAGCGATCAAGCGGCTGTTCTCGCCGGAATTCCGCAACCGTCTTGACGCGGTGATTCACTTCGGCGGCCTGCCGCCGGAAGTGGTGCGTAACGTCGTGCAGAAGTTCATCATCCAGCTCGAAGGCCAATTGGCCGAGCGCAACGTGCAGATCGAGATCAGCGACAAGGCCGCCGATTGGCTGGCCACGCGCGGCTACGACGAGAGCTTCGGCGCCCGTCCGCTCGCACGTCTGATCCAGGAGCAGGTGAAGAAGCCGATGGCGGACGAATTGCTGTTCGGCAAGCTGAAGGATGGCGGCCTGGTGAAGATCGACATCGATCCCGCCGACGACACCAAGCTCAAATTCACCTACCAGCCCGAACCGCGCGGCCTCTTGAGCTTCGGCAAGAAGCCGGAAAAGGCGTAAGGTTCAACGCGACCCTAACGAAGCGGCGGCTGAGCGATCAGCCGCCGCTTTTGTTTGCTCCGTGTTCAAATGCAACCGCTGCCCGCCGAAGCGCAGCAGAGCGGCGGCGCGCGCCGAGCGTCACGCAAACGAGGATAGATGCGCGCTCTATCCCCGTGTTTCCGAGCAAAATTCTCGCAACTTCAACGCCCGCGCAGAAATCAATCCGACAGCGCCAGACCTGGCGTATAATGCCCTTGCTCTCACACGAGAGGATTTCGAAGAGCTCCGAAGCTTTGGAATGTGAGCGCATCGACCGGCGCGGCAGACGTCGCTTCGATGGGAAGGGAAGAGCGTTGTGATCGTTGTGAAGTCGTCGTGTCGTCGTGGTGAAAAAACCACAAAGGCACAACGGTCCACAAAGTGCACAGCGCGATATCGCTCCATCGTTGAGGAAGTCCGCGGACGTGGAATGTCGAGAGGGCCTTCGCAGAAGGTACGACGCTTTCCAGGTTCGTTGGGCGAAGCGAACGAGGTCTGCATTGCCTGCGGGGCGTGAAACCGCAGGGTCCAGAGTTTTTCGGAAGACTCTGACGCGCTGAACCGGCTCGTGGCCATAAGGAGCCAAGGCCCCTGCATGCTCTCCATGCTGGTGAGCCACAAACTCCTGGTCGCCAATCCGGGACAAACGGCCGATCCGGGGCGCGTTCGACGCGCAGCGTTGTCTGGCGACAGATGACGCACTCTAGGCACTACCCCAGCGCGTCCGACGCGCCCCGCCTC
>Ga0196972_1000089_pt1 | contig 73885 bp, 66 predicted proteins | sample S1v_2013CmetaG_FD_148618 | JGI IMG/M metagenome (GOLD analysis project Ga0196972, IMG submission 148618) | Soil microbial communities from Anza Borrego desert, Southern California, United States - S1+v_20-13C | ecosystem: Environmental > Terrestrial > Soil > Desert | place: USA: California...
CGCCGCGTGGGTGGCGGAGACCGCCCGCCAGCTGGTGTTCGCCCAGTACGGCGCCGCCACCTACACGCGCGGCCTGAACGTGATCACCACCGTGCAGTCCAGGCAGCAGGAAGCGGCGTACCGCGCGCTGCGCAAGGGCATCATGGACTACGAGCGCCGCCAGTACTACCGCGGGCCCGAGGAGTTCATCGACCTGCCGCAGGACGCACGGGACCGGGAAGACGCCATCGACGACGTGCTGGCCGACCACCCGGACAACGGCGACGTGATGGCGGCGGTGGTGCTGGAGGCCGGGCCGAAGAAGGTGGTGGCCGTGCGCAGCGTCGGCGACCCGTTCGAGATCACGGGCGAGGGCCTGCGCCCCGCCCAGTCGGGCCTGTCGGACAAGGCGGCGCCCAAGATCAAGATCAGGCCGGGCGCCGTGATCCGGGTGGCGAGGACGCCGAAGAACACCTGGGAGATCACCCAGCTGCCGGAGGTCGAAGGCGCCTTCGTCGCCCTCAATCCGCGCGACGGCGCGATCCAGGCCATGGTGGGCGGCTTCGACTTCCACAAGAACAAGTTCAACCACGCCACCCAGGCATGGCGCCAGCCGGGCTCGGGCTTCAAGCCCTTCATCTACTCGGCGGCCCTGGAAAAGGGCTTCACGCCCACCACCATCGTCAACGACGCACCGCTGTTCTTCGATGCCGGCGTCACCGGCGGCCAGCCGTGGGAGCCGAAGAACTACGACGGCAAGTTCGAGGGGCCGATGCCGCTGCACACGGCGCTGGCCAAGTCCAAGAACATGGTGTCCATCCGCATCCTGCAGGCGGTCGGCACGCAGGACGCGCAGGACTGGGTCACCCGTTTCGGCTTCGACGCCGACAAGCACCCGGCCTATCTCACCATGGCGCTGGGCGCCGGCTCGGTCACCCCGATGCAGATGGCCGTGGGCTACGCGGTGTTCGCCAACGGCGGCTACCACGTCAACCCCTGGCTGATCAGCCGCATCACGGATCACCGCGGCAAGGTGCTGGTGGAAACGCAGCCCCCCCTGCCCACCGAGGCGATGCGGGCGATCGACGCGCGCAACGCCTTCATCATGAACCGGCTGTTGCAGGAGATCACGCGCAGCGGCACCGCCGCGCGCTCGCAACGGGAACTGAAGCGGCCCGACCTGTACGGCAAGACCGGCACCACCAACGACTCCATCGACACCTGGTTCAGCGGCTTCCATCCGTCGGTGGTCGCCGTGGTCTGGATGGGCTATGACAACCCGCGCCCGCTGGGCGACCGGGAGACCGGCGGCAGCCTCAGCCTGCCGGTGTGGATCGACTTCATGTCCACCGCGCTGAAGGGGGTGCCCGAGGTCACGCTCACGCCGCCGCCCGGCGTGGTGAACGTGGATGGCGAGTGGTACTACGAAGAGTACGCGCAGGGCGCCGGCGTCAGCAGCCTGGGGTTGCCGGCCACGATACCGGTCGAGCCGATCCCCCTGAGCGGCGCCAACGTGCGGGGCAGTTCCGGCCAGGGCACGCCCATCGTGCCGGGCGACCGCAGCCTGCTCAATGCCGACGGCATGCCGCCGCAACGCGGTGCGGCGGAGGAACGCCGCAGCATCCTGGACCTGTTCCGCAACTAGCGGCGTTGCTCACGCGCCGAATCGCAGGGGCTGGCCGGCCTGGTCGCTGGCCTCGCGGGCCAGGTCCTCGAAGAATTCGCCGCTGCCCTTGGTGTCCACCCAGCGCTTGCCGTCGAAGCGGTAGTGGAAGCCGCCGGCGCGCGCCGCCAGCCAGACCTCGTGCAAGGGCTTCTGCAGGTTGACGACGATCTGGCTGCCGTTGCGGAAGCCGAGCGTCACCATGCCGCCGACCCGCTGGCTGTCGATGTCCGCATCGGTCTCCTCGTTGATGCGGTCGCAGTCGCTCTCGACCTGCCGCAGCAGCGCTTCGGCCTGGTCCATGTACTCGGGGTCGGTCATTACAATTTTGCGATGTCGAAACTGCAGCGAATTCTATGCAGCGGGTCGCGCGCGGGCTGGCTCTGCGCAGCCGTCGCCGCTCTCATGCTGGCCGGCTGCGGCCAGCGCGGGCCGCTCTATCTCCCCACCGAACCCGCCGCTGCGGATCGCGCCACCCTGCCGGAGACGCTGAGGCCCGGAGGAACACCGACCACGCCCGCGCCGGCGCCACGGCCGCGGGACGACCGGCAAGGCGGCATGGGAACCGGGACGGCAACGCCGGTGCGGCCATGAGCACGACCCCGGGCCATCCCTTCTTCGCCTGGCGCGCGGGCCAGCTGCACGCCGAGGCCATCCCGGTCGAGGACCTGGCACGTCGCCACGGCACGCCGCTGTTCGTCTACTCGAAGGCGGCCATGCTGGCGGCGCTCGCGGCCTACCAGCGCGGTTTCGCGGGCCGCCGCTCGAAGATCTGCTACGCGATGAAGGCCAACTCCTCGCTCGGCGTGCTGCAGGTGTTCGCGCAGGCCGGTTGCGGCTTCGACATCGTCTCGGGCGGCGAGCTGCAGCGCGTGCTGGCCGCGGGCGGCCAGGCCGCGGACGTGATCTTTTCCGGCGTCGGCAAGACCCGCGTCGAGATGGCGCAGGCGCTCGAAGCCGGCATCGGCTGCTTCAACGTGGAGAGCGAGGCCGAACTGGAAGTGCTGGACGAGGTCGCCCGGGCCCACGGTCGCCGCGCGCCGGTGAGCATCCGCGTCAATCCCAACGTGGATCCGAAGACTCATCCCTACATCTCCACCGGCCTGAAGGGCAACAAGTTCGGCATCGCCCACGAGCGCACGCTGGCCGCCTACCGGCGGGCGGCCGACCTGCCGGGCCTGCGGGTGGTGGGCATCGACTGCCACATCGGCTCGCAGATCACCGACAGCAGCCCCTACCTGGACGCGATGGACCGCGTGCTGGACCTGGTCGAGGCCATCGAGGCCGCCGGCATCCCGCTGCAGCACATCGACTTCGGCGGCGGGCTCGGCATCGACTACCAGGGCGTGCTGCCGCCGGCGGCCGACCAGCTCTGGGCGCAGCTGTTGCGCAAGCTGGATGCGCGCGGCTACGGCGGCCGCGAGCTGATGATCGAGCCGGGCCGCTCACTGGTCGGCAACGCCGGCATCTGCCTGACGGAAGTGCTGTACCTCAAGCCCGGCGAGCAGAAGAACTTCTGCATCGTCGATGCCGCCATGAACGACCTGCCGCGGCCGGCCATGTACGAGGCCTACCACGCCATCCTGCCGGTGGCGCCGCGCGAAGGCACGGAAGCCGGCTACGACGTGGTCGGCCCGGTGTGCGAGAGCGGCGACTGGCTGGGCCGCAACCGCCAACTGGCGGTGCAGCCGGGCGACCTGCTCGCCGTGATGTCGGCCGGCGCCTACTGCATGAGCATGGCGAGCAACTACAACTCCCGCCCGCGGGCGGCGGAGGTGCTGGTGGACGGCAGCCAGGCGCACGTGATCCGCGAGCGCGAACAGCCGGCGGACCTGATGCGCGGCGAACGCCTGGTGGCCTGATCGCTACCCCGGCTGCAGCCGGGGCGCGCGCAGCCGCCGCCACAGCCGCCAACCGAGCAGCGCCGCGAGGATGGCGGCGTAGACGAACACCTCGGCGAAGTCGTTCTTGCCCGCGCGCATCCAGAAGAAGTGCAGGATCGCCAGCCCGGCGACCGCGTACACGGCGCGGTGCAGGGCCTGCCAGCGCGCCGCCCCCAGCCAGCGGATCGCCCGGTTGAAGGACGTCGCGGCCAGCGGCGTCAGCAGCACGAAGGCGGCGAAGCCAACCAGGATGAACGGGCGCTTGGCGATGTCGGCCGCGATCTCCGGGACGTCCAGGCCCATGTCGAACCAGGCGTACGAGACCAGGTGCAGGCCGGCGTAGAAGTAGGTGAACAGACCCAGCATGCGCCGAAAGCGCGCCAGCGCCGGCTGTCCGGCGACGATGCGCAGCGGCGTCACGGCCAGGGTCAGGCACAGGAAGCGCAGCGTCCAGTCGCCGAGCGAGCGGATCAGGTGCTCCTGCGGATTGGCGCCGAGCTGGTCGGTTGCCGCGGCGTAGAACAACCAGGCGAAGGGCAGCAGGGCCAGCACGAACAGCAGCGGCTTCGCGGCGGGGTGCAGCGCGGCCGGGCGCCGCCGCGGTCCGGCGGCCGCCATCAGTAGTTCTTCTTCAGGTCCATGCTCGCATAGAGCTGGCCGACCTGGGGCTCGTAGCCGTTGAACAGCAGCGTCTTGCGACGTTTCGCGAACAGGCCGCCTTCGCCGATGCGCCGCTCGGTGGCCTGGCTCCAGCGCGGATGGTCGACGTCGGGATTCACGTTGGAGTAGAAGCCGTACTCGTTGGCGGCGGCCTTGTTCCACGCCGTCCTGGGCTCCTGTTCGGTGAAGCGGATGCGCACCAGGCTCTTGGCGCTCTTGAAGCCGTACTTCCACGGCACCACCACGCGCACCGGCGCGCCGTTCTGCTTGGGAAGCACCTCACCGTACATGCCGAAGGACAGCAGCGTCAGCGGGTGCATGGCTTCGTCCATGCGCAGCCCCTCCACGTAGGGCCAGTCCAGCACGCTGGAGCGGATGCCGGGCATGGTGGCGCGGTCGGCCAGCGTGTAGAACTCGACGAACTTGGCCGACCCGAGCGGCTCCACGCGCTCGACCAGCCTGGCCAGCGAGTAGCCGATCCACGGAATCACCATCGACCAGCCTTCCACGCAGCGCAGCCGGTAGATGCGTTCTTCCTGCGGCGCCAGCTTGAGCAGGTCCTCCAGCGCGTACCTGGCCGGCTTCTTCACCAGCCCGTCGACTTCCACCGTCCACGGCGAGGTGCGCAGCGTGTGGGCATTGCGAACCGGGTCGGCCTTGTCGGTGCCGAATTCGTAGAAGTTGTTGTAGCTGGTGGTGTCCTCGTAGGACGTGGGCTTCTCCATCGTCATCGCGCCCGCCACCTTCGAGGGCTGCGCGGGCAGCGGCGCCAGCTTGTCCGGCCGCTGCACGGCGGCGAGCGCCTCGCGCGAGGCCCAGCCCGCCAGCGCCGCGCCGGCCGCGCCGCCGGCCATCAGCTTGAGCAGCTCACGGCGCCGCTGGTAGACCGCCTGCGGGGTGATCTCGCTGGCGATCGGGTGGTGGTAGCCGTCGCGGCCGGTCTTGATCAGCATGTGGGGTCCCCTTCGCGAGTTGGGCGGGCTGCCTGCACTACGCGCTGTGACCCGCAGCCGGGATCAGAGTTCGCCGTAGCTGTGCAGGCCCGACAGGAACATGTTGACGCCGAGGAAGGCGAAGGTGGTCACCGCCAGCCCGACCAGCGCCCACCAGGCCGACAGCGTGCCGCGCAAGCCCTTCATCAGCCGCATGTGCAGCCAGGCAGCATAGTTGAGCCAGACTATCAGCGCCCAGGTTTCCTTGGGGTCCCAGCTCCAGTAGCCGCCCCACGCCTCGGCCGCCCACAGGGCTCCCAGCACGGTGGCGATGGTGAAGAAGGCGAAGCCGACGGCGATGGACTTGTACATCACGTCGTCCAGCACCTCGAGCGCGGGCAGGCGCTGGGCGATGCGCTGCCGGCCCCACAGGATGCCGGCCACGATCAGCGCCGCGATGCCGAAATAGACGACCCAGTAGCTGCCGCCCGCTTCCTGCGAGCGCCGGAACACCATGGGCTCGAAGCACAGCACCACGCCCAGCAGCCACAGCGGCGCCAGCTTCCACCAGCGCGTCTCGCCCGCCTGCTGCTTGATCAGGTAGGCGAAGGCCACCATCGCCGACAGCGCGAAGGTGCCGTAGCCGATGAAGTTGGCCGGCACGTGCAGCTTCATCCACCAGCTCTTGAGCGCCGGCACCAGCGGCTGGATCTCGTGCGCCTCGCGCACCACCGTGTACCAGAGCAGGAAGCCGACCGCCGCGCTGACCACCAGCATGACGAAGGCACCCAGGGCGCGCGTGCCGTACTGCTGCTCGAAGTACAGGTAGAACAGCGCCGTCATCCAGCAGAACATCACGAACACTTCGTAGAGGTTGCTGACCGGGATGTGGCCCACGTCCGGGCCGATCAGGTAGCTCTCCCACCAGCGCACCATGGTGCCGACCAGCGCCAGCGTGACCGCCGCCCAGGCCAGCCGCGAGCCGATGCGCTCCATGGTGCCGGACTGGCTGCGCCCCACCATGCCGATCCAGTAGAAGGCCGTGCTCATGAAGAACAGCATGCTCATCCACAGGATGGCCGACTGGCTGGACAGGAAGTACTTGAGCCAGAACACCTCGTCGGCCCGGGCCAGCGAGCCCTGGTACGAGCCGATGCCCAGCAGCGACAGCCCCGCCACGACCACCATCAGCAGCTGCAGCGGACGCCAGAACCAGCCCAGCCAGATGGCGGCGGGGATGCTGGCCAGCAGGATGCCCTTCTCGTAGACGTCCATGTGCGCCGCGTAGCGGCCGAAGGCGTACAGGCCGCCCGCAGCGACCAGCAGGGCGAACACCCAGTCGAGCGGACGCCGGCGGGAGAAGAAGCCCTCGTGGAGGGTCAGGGTCTGGGTGGCGGTGTTCATGTGGATCCGAGCAATTGGGTACGCAGGCGGTCGAATTCGCGGTCGGTCTCCAGCGTCTTGCGGCTGCTGGACAGCGCCATGGTGGCATCGCTGCCCGACGGCGCCGGGCCGAGCCAGACCCACAGGCGACGCTCACGCACATAGAGCATCGCAAATATGCCGAAGATCAGCAAAGCGCACCCGAGGTAGACGACATTGCGGCCGGGGGATCTTGTCACCTGGAACACGCTGGCCTGGACCTGCTCGAAATCCTTGAGCTCGAAGGCCATGGGCGCCGGGTACAGGTGGGCATCGCCCAGCGCCAGCAGCGACTGGGCCATGAAGGCCTGGGTGCGCTCGCCCGGCTCCAGCGGCTTCAGGCCGGCACGCTCGCGGCCGAGCTCCGCCAGTTCGAACAGCACGCCGCCCAGGATGCGCACCACCACCTCGCCGGCGCGGCTGCGCTCGGCCTCGGGGACGCGAGCTTCCAGGTACTCGGACACCGCGGCCAGGCCTGCGCCCTTGCCGCCGGCGGCCGGGTCGCCGGCGAACAGGGCCAGCGCCTGGCTGGCCGAGGCGACCAGCTGCTGCGCCACCTCGGGCCGCCCGGGATCGGTGGCCTTGCGCGCGTAGCGCCGCACCGCCTCCTCGCGCTGGGCCGGATCGGCCAGCCCGGCCCGCATCCGCAGGAAGCCCTCCATGGTGCCCTCCGCGTCGGCCGGCACCCGCAGGTAGCGGAAGGCGTCGGACGGGTTCTCGCGCATGCCCAGCAGGAACAGCGGCACGCCCTCGCCCAGGTCCACCGGCAGCATGTAGTTGTGGAATTCGCGCGCCTGGCCGGCGGTATCGCGCAGCTTGTAGGTGATGGACGGGCCGACGTTGCGCAGCTCCTTCTTCGTCACCGTGCGGTCGGCGGCGCCGAGCCGGGCGGTGATCGACTCGCGCAGGTCCACCTTGCGCGGATCGGCGCCGCTGCTGCTGCCGTCGGCCATGTTCTCCACGTTGATCACCCGCAGGCCGGTGTACTCCAGCGTCAGCTGGTCGCCGCTGCCCTGCCCGGCGCGCTTCAGCTGGGTGCTGCCGCCGATCACGCCCTCGACCTCGAAGCGCTTGCCGCTGCCGTCCAGGGGCACCGCCGCCAGCTTCACGCGCGAGCCGCCGTCGTCGAAGCTGGACTGGTAGATCTCGATCCCGCGCCAGCTGACCGGATGGTTGACCTCCACCCGCGCCGGCACCTTCTCGCCGGTCTGGTGGTCGTGGATCACGATGTCGCTGGCAAACAGCTTGGGCATGCCGGTGGAGTAGTGCTCGATCACGAACTTCTTCAGCTCGATCGAGAACGGCAGGTCCTGCAGCAGGATGCCGTCGGACTGCGACAGGATGGCGGTGCCCGACTGGGTGCCCTCGGCCACCAGCAGGTTGCCGCGGAAGGTGGGATTGTTCGCCGCCAGCCGGTGCTTGTCGGCCACGTCGGCGATCATGCCGCCGCCGGTGTACGGCGCCTTGCCGCCGAACCACATCTGGGCGCGCACGATCAGGTCGCCGTCCAGCAGCCCGCCCAGGCAAACCAGCACGATGGCGCTGTGGGCGGCGATGTAGCCGATCTTGTTGGCGCCGCCGGTCTTGGCGGCGACCATCCAGCCTTCGCCCTTCGGGGTGCTGCGCTGCTGCAGCCGCACCTTCCAGCCGGCGCCGGCCAGCCCCTTGCCGATGCGGCGCGCGGCGTCGGCCGGAGCATCGGGCAGAAGGCCCTTGCCGCGGTGGTGGAAGGCCTGCAGGCTCTGCTCGCGGATGTTCTCCTTGTAGCTACGCATGTCGGCGATGAAGCGCGGCGTGTTGCGGGCGATGCACAGCGAGGTGCTGACCACCAGGAAGGCCAGGATCAGCAGGAACCACCAGGCGCTGTAGACGGCATTGAGCTTGATGGCCAGGAACAGCTGCGACCAGAACGGGCCGAACTGGTTGACGTAGTTCACCACCGGCTCGTGCTGCTTGACGATGGTGCCGATCACCGAGGCGATGCAGATCACCGTCAGCAGCGCGATGGCGAACCGCATCGACGAGAGCAGTTCCAGGGCGCTGCGCAGGCGTTCGGAGGGGGCGGGGGCCAGGCGCGTAGCCTGGGTGGAAGCGGTCATCGGGGCTTCTCAAGGAAAAAAGGGCGGGCATCCGAAGATCCCCGCCCGCTGTAGGGTCCGCGCGGGATTGCTTGGTTCCCGTCGCGGCCGTGTGCTGCTTGCTCTAACGCAAGCCGGCGATGTAGTCGGCGACCGCGCGAATTTCACGATCGTTGAGCTTGGCCGCGACATCCAGCATCTGCTGGCTGTTCTTGCGCGTGCCGTCGCGGAAGGCGACCAGCTGGGCCGCCGTGTAGTCGGCGTGCTGGCCCGACAGGCGCGGATACTGCGCCGGGATGCCGGCGCCGTTGGGGCTGTGGCAGGCCGCGCAGGCGGCGATCTGCCGATCCGGCACGCCGCCGCGGTAGATGCGCTCGCCCAGGGCGACCAGGTCCTTGTCCTTGGCGAAGCCGGGCTTGGCGGTCGACGCGGCCAGGTAGGCCGAGATGTTGCGCATGTCCTGCTCGGCCAGTTGCGCGGCGAAGGGCTGCATGATCGCGCTGGCGCGCTTCTTGTCCTTGAAGTCCAGCAGCTGCTTGACCAGGTATTCGGGATGCTGTTGCGCCAGCTTGGGGTTGGCCGCGATCGTGGAATTGCCATCGGCCGCGTGGCAGGCCGCGCACACCGCGGCGTAGCGCTTCTCGCCTTCGGCGGCATTCGGCTTGGCGGGCTGCGCGGCGGCCGCAGGCGCCGCGGCCGGAGCGGAAGCCGCGGGGGCGGCCCCGTTGGCCTGGGCGGAGGCGTCGAGCGCGAATGCGGCCAGGAGCGCGGCGGCGAGCAGGCTAGCGTGCAACTTCATGTTCTCTCGGTTCGGGTTCTACGGGCGCAAAACCCCATGATTCTACAATGGCCCTCCCCGGCCCCTCGCCGCAATTCCCCTGCCCATGACCCCACCGCCGGCCCCCGGCGCCGCCGCATCCGCGGGTGCGAAGGCCTCCGCCGAGCGCGCCCTGGCCTGGCTGCACACGGCGCGCTTCCTCACCACGGCGCCCACGCTGGAATTCCTGCCGCCGCACGAACACCCGGAGATCGCCTTCGTCGGCCGCTCCAACGCCGGCAAGTCCACCTGCATCAACACGCTCACGCAGCAGAAGCGACTGGCCTTCGCTTCCAAGACGCCGGGGCGCACCCAGAGCATCAACCTGTTCGCGCTGGGCAAGCAGGGCATCGTCGACGCGGTGCTGGCCGACCTGCCCGGCTACGGCTATGCGGCCGTCCCCAGGCAGGACAAGCAGCGCTGGCAGCAGGTGATGGCCAACTACCTGGTCAGCCGGCCCAACCTGCGCGCCGTGGTGCTGCTGTGCGACCCCCGCCACGGGCTGACGGAGCTGGACGAGATCCTGCTGGAGGTGATCCGGCCGCGGGTCGAGCAGGGCCTGAAGTTCCTCGTGCTCCTGACCAAGGCCGACAAGCTGAACCGGAGCGAGGCGGCCAAGGCGCTGTCCATCATGCGACTGCAGGCGGGCGGCGGCGAGGTCAAGCTGTTCTCCGCCCTCAAGCGGCAGGGCGTGCCGGAAACGGCGCTGCTGCTGTGGCAATGGACGCACGAGGAGACCCCATGATCGAACGCTTCCAGCTCGCGCTGCCGCACGGCATCACCCTCAGCTGCCGCGCTGCCGGCGCACGCGGCCGGCCGGCGCTGGTGTTCCTTCACGGCTTCCCCGAAGCGGCGTTCGTGTGGGACGAACTGCTCGAGCACTTCGCCCAGCCCGCGAACGGCGGCTTCCGCTGCGTCGCACCCAACCTGCGCGGCTACGAGCAGTCCAGCGCGCCGACCGAAGTGAGCGCCTATCGCGCCAAGCACGTGGTGCAGGACATCGCCGCCCTCATCGCCAGCGAAGGCGGCCGGCTCGAGTGCCTGGTGGCGCACGACTGGGGTGGCGCCGTCGCCTGGAACCTGGCCAACCAGCTGCCGCAGCTCACGCGCCGGCTGGCCATCGTCAACTCGCCGCACCCGGGCACCTTCCTGCGCGAGCTGCAGCACAACCCGCAGCAGCAACAGGCCAGCGCGTACATGAACTTCCTGATCCGGCCGGACGCGGAGAAGCTGCTGGCCGAGGACGACTACCGTCGCCTGTGGGGTTTCTTCACCCAGCTCGGCCAGGCCGACTGGCTGACCGAGGCGACGAAGCAGCAGTACCGCGATGTGTGGAACGGCCCCGGGGGCAGCCCGCCGGGGTCCGGCCTGGTGGGCGGCTGCAACTACTACCGTGCCTCGCCCCTGCGCCCGCCGAGGCCCGACGATCCGGCCGCCGCGGCGGTGACGCTGCCCCGCGAGATGCTGACGGTGGACCTGCCCACGCTGGTGCTGTGGGCGATGGAGGATTCCGCGCTACCGCCCTCGCTGGTCGACGGGCTGGAGGACTACGTGCGCGACCTGACGCTGGAGCGCGTGCCCGGCGCCAGCCATTGGATCGTGCACGAGCGCCCGCAGTTCGTGGCCGAACGCCTGCAGGTCTTTCTCGCGCGCCCCGTTCAATAGACCGGCTTGGCGCCGGCCGGGCGGCTCTTGAACCGCTTGTGCACCCAGTAGTACTGCTCGGGCATGCCGTCGATGTAGTCCTGCAGCCGCTCGTTCATCAGGGCGGTGTCGGCTTCCAGGTCGTCGGACGGGAAATCGTGCCAGGCCGGCAGCACCTGCACGTCGTAGCCGGTGGGCGTGATGCGCGTGAGCAGCGGCACCACCTTGGCGCGCCCCAGGCGCGCGAAGCGCGACAGCGAAGGCACCGTGGCGGCCGGGACCCCGTAGAACGGCACGAAGATCGATTCGTCGGCCCCGAAGTTCATGTCCGGCAGCAGGCACAGCGGCACGCCTTCGCGCAGGGCACTGATCACCGGCTTGACGCCGTCCACCCGCCGGAACAACCGCACGTTGCCGAACCGCTCCCGGCCCTGGCGGATCCAGGCATCGACGACCCGGTTCGACTGGTGCGTGTAGATGGTCATGAAGGGGCGGTCGGACTGCAGCGTCAGCGCCGTCCAGCCGGCATCCATGCCGACGAAGTGCGGCCAGAACACCACCGTGGGCTCGCGGCCTCCCAGTTCCGACAGCGCGCCGGTCAGCCGCACGCGCTCGCGCACCCGCTGCGGGTCGCCATGCCAGAGCCAGGACCGATCCAGCCAGGCCTGGGCGAAGGCGATGAAGACGCGCGGCACCAGCGCGCGCCGCTGGTCGGCCGTCCACTGCGGGAAGCACAGGTCCAGGTTGACGCGCACGACGTGCCGGCGCGCCGGCACCACCGCGTACAGCAGCCAGCCCAGCGCCCAGCCGAGCGCGCGCAGCACCGGCAGCGGCAGCGGCGCCATCAGCCGCATCAGGAGCAGGCCCGCGCGGCTGAGCATCAGCCGGCCCTCCGGGGCGTCTTGTAGCGTGCGTAGCCCCACAGATACTGCGAGGGGCATTCGCGGATCAGCGCTTCCATCTGCGCATTGACCTGGCCCGCAGCCGCCACCGGTTCGGCCGGCAGCTCGCCGGGCCAGGCGCGCAGGTGGATCCGGTAGCCGCGGCCCCAGCCCAGCCGTTCGCCCCAGGCCAGCAGCACCGCGGCGCCGGTCTGGCGTGCCAGCCGCGCCGACAGCGTCATGGTGTAGGCCGGCTTGCCGAAGAACGGCGCCCACACCCCCAGGCCTTCGGGCGGCACCTGGTCGGGCAGCAGCCCCACCGCCTGGCCGGCCTGCAGCGCCTTGAGCATCTGTTTCACGCCGGCCAGCGTGGTGGGTGCCGCGGCGAGATTGGGGCGTGCCCGCGCACGCTCCACCAGCGGGCGCAGCCAGGACTTGCGCGCCGGCCGATAGAGCACCGTGATCGGGCCGTAGCGCCGGGCATAGCCCTGCGCCGTGACCTCGAAGCAGCCCAGGTGCGGGGTCAGGAAGACGATGCCGCGGCCGCGCGCCAGCGCCGCGTCGATCAGTTCGGCGCCGGACCAGAGCACGCGCGGCGCGGCGCCGAACCATAGCCGCGGCACTTCCGCCACCAGCCGGCCGGATGCCGCCACCGCGCCGATCACCTCGCGCGGCCGGTAGCCGGCCTGCCGGGCGTTGGCGGCGAAGCGGCGCCGGTAGGTCGGGGAGCCGAGGAACGCCAGCCAGCCCAGCCCCCAGCCGATGCCGTGCAGCAGCCACAGCGGCAACACGGCCAAGGCGCGGAATAGCGGTATCACGTCGATTAGAATCGGCCCCGTCGCCGAGTTACTGAACTACTTGCAGGGCGACTCACGAAATTCTGCTAAAGCGTTCGCCCGAAGCTCCGGCCAAGGCAACGCGCCTCAACCGATACCGCTGGAGTTTATTCAAATGGCGAACGACTTCCTCTTCACGTCCGAATCCGTTTCCGAAGGCCATCCCGACAAGGTGGCCGACCAGGTTTCCGACGCCATCCTCGACGCGATCTTCCGCCAGGATCCGCGCAGCCGCGTGGCCGCCGAGACGCTGTGCAACACCGGCCTGGTGGTGCTGGCCGGCGAGATCACCACCAACGCGCACGTCGACTACATCCAGGTCGCGCGCGACACGATCAAGCGCATCGGCTACGACAACACCGAGTACGGCATCGACTACAAGGGTTGCGCGGTGCTGGTGGCCTACGACAAGCAGTCCAACGACATCGCCCAGGGCGTGGACCACGCCAGCGACGACCACCTGAACACCGGCGCCGGCGACCAGGGCCTGATGTTCGGCTACGCCTGCGACGAGACGCCGGAGCTGATGCCCGCGCCGATCTACTACGCGCACCGGTTGGTCGAGCGCCAGGCCCAGTTGCGCAAGGACGGCCGCCTGCCTTTCCTGCGCCCGGACGCCAAGAGCCAGGTGACCATGCGCTACGTGGACGGCAAGCCGCACAGCATCGACACCGTGGTGCTGTCCTCGCAGCACTCGCCCGAGATGAGCGACGGCACCAAGATGAAGCCGGCGTTCAACGAGGCGGTGATCGAGGAGATCATCAAGCCGGTGCTGCCCAAGGAGTGGCTGAAGGAAACCCGCTACCTGATCAACCCGACCGGCCGCTTCGTGGTCGGCGGCCCGCAGGGCGACTGCGGCCTCACCGGCCGCAAGATCATCGTCGACACCTACGGCGGTGCCTGCCCGCACGGCGGCGGCGCGTTCTCGGGCAAGGACCCGTCCAAGGTGGACCGCTCGGCCGCCTACGCGGCCCGCTACGTGGCCAAGAACATCGTGGCCGCCGGCCTGGCGCGCCAGTGCCAGATCCAGGTGGCGTACGCGATCGGCGTGGCCAAGCCGATGAACATCACGGTCTACACCGAAGGCACCGGCGTGATCCCGGACGAGAAGATCGCCCAGCTGGTGCACGAGCACTTCGACCTGCGTCCCAAGGGCATCATCCAGATGCTGGACCTGCTGCGCCCGATCTACGAGAAGACGGCCGCCTACGGCCACTTCGGCCGGGAAGAGCCCGAGTTCACGTGGGAGCGCACCGATCGCGCCGCCCGGTTGCGCGAGGCCGCGGGCCTGAAGGGCTGATGGCCCCTCGGACCGGGCGAAAGGCGCCCACCGGGCGCCTTTTTCATTCCAGCAGCGTCTGCTGCCGTTCGACCTCCTGCCGCTTCATTGCGGCGTAGGTGCCCAGGTCCAGTTCGCGCAGCTGCGGGTAGTGCTGGGTGGCCTTGTACCAGCCGCGGATGCGGCGGTCGACCTGCTGCTCCGGAGGGGCCGCGAGCGAATCCAGGTAGGCGTCGACCGCCAGGTAGTAGCGCATCGCATTGCGTTCGACCGCGCCGCGCACGCCGCCGATGTACAGCGGCTGTCCGCTCGCATCCTGTCCCACCACCGTGAACCCGGTCTTGTCGGCACCGGCCGTCGCCAGGTACAGCTGCATCGCCGTCCGGCCCGCCCAGCCGGCGCCATAGGAGTAGTCCAGGCGCAGGAAGGTGCGCTGGCCCTCCAATGGCACCGCCGAGACGACGATGCGGTAGTCGCGCGTGCCCACCGGGCCCTGGTCCGCCAGCAGGCGGCTCTCGAAATAGCCGGGCTGCAGCGCCACGTTGCGGTGCTCGAACCGGAGGCGGTAGGCCTGCTCCACCGGCTGGTCGAACCGGCGTCCGATGCGCACCCGCAGCGCGCTGCCGGACGGGCCCTCCACCGCATGGCAGTACTTGGTGTTGAACGGCAGGATCAGGATGTCGCACCAGCTCGCCGGGCGGCGCAGCGCGGCGCTGACTGTGGCGAACGGATGGTCGAGCACCGCATGGACCACGCCGGCGAGCCGCTCCTGCTGCTCGGCGGAGACGATGTGCAGGGGGCGGCCGAAGCCGTTGTTCCCCAGTTCGTCCTGCAACGCCTGGTACTGCGCATGCAATTCGTCCGCGTCCGCCAGGCCGGTCACCGGCCACAGCGCGGCGGCCAGCGCCAGCCAGGCGCCGGCGGCCACGCGCCGCACCGTCGTCGTCGAATGCATGGGCAGTTTCCTCGCCGGCAGCGTGCCTGCCCGCGTGGACCCGAGGTGTAGGACGCACCAGCGAATCGACGTGCGCGGCGCCGCGGCAAGCGGCACGGCAGCAATCGCCGTGCAGAGGCGGCGCCGTTTTCCTACACCCGGTCCTTGGCTTGGCTGACGGCCCAGTTTCGCGGGCCCCGGAAGATGTTCCTCGCAGGGGTGCGGCCGCGCCGCCACCCGTCGCCGTCCCGGACGGCAAGGAGCATTCACATGGCTGAAGACAAGGACCTGAACCGCGATCCCATCACCGACGAACCGGGCGCGCACCCGGTCGGCACCGGCGTCGGCGCCACCGGCGGTGCGGTGGCCGGCGCGGCCGCCGGCTCGATCGGCGGGCCGGTCGGATCGGTCGTGGGCGGCGTCATCGGTGCCGTCGTCGGCGGCCTGGCCGGCAAGGCCGCGGCCGAAGCCATCAATCCCACGGCCGAGGAGGCGCACTGGCGCGACAACTACATGCGCGAGCCGTACTACGAGCAGGGGCGCAGCTTCGACGACTACGGCCCCGCCTACATGCACGGCGTGCACGGCCGCATGCAGGAGGAAGGCGACTGGGATACGGCCGAGCCGCGGCTGGCCTCCGGGTGGGCCAACGCGCGGGCCGGTTCCGGCCTGAACTGGGAACAGGCCCGGCCCGCCAGCCGTGCCGCCTGGGAGCGGGTGGAGCTGCAACGCGGCGGCATGGCCAGCGACACGGCAGTGGTGCGTGCCAGCGACCTGGCCGGCGGCTCCCGGGGCCCCATGACCGGTGGGACCGACATGGCGCGCGCGGGCATAGGGACGGACCAGGATCTCGACGCTCCGGGAACGACGGCCGGCAAAGGCGCGGCCGGCCTGGTGGGCACGGCCCAGAGTGCGGGCAACACCCAGGGCGGCCGCGGCGACGTCATTGACGCCCTGCAGGACCTGGTGGAGTGCTGCAAGGACGGCGAGTACGGCTTCCAGGCCTGCGCCGACCAGGTGCAGCGGCAGGACCTCAAGTCGGTGTTCCTGCAGCGAGCGGACGACTGCCGGCGCGGCGCCGTCGAATTGAACCAGCAGATCCTCGGCCTGGGCGGCACGCCGAAGGACAGCGGCAGCGCCGCCGGCGCCGTGCACCGCGGCTGGGTGTCGGTGCGCTCGACGCTGTCCAGCCATGACGACAAGGCCGTGCTGGAGGAGGCCGAACGCGGCGAGGACAACGCGATGGCGCGCTACCGCAAGGCGCTGAAGCAGCCGCTGCCCGACGCCGTCCGGCAGGTGGTGGAGCGCCAGTTCCAGCAGGTGCAGCGCAACCACGACCAGGTCCGCATGCTGCGCGACCAGTTCCGCGCCGCCTCCTAGGCAGCGCGGCACGACAGCCGCATGGCCGACGAGCGAATCCCCGCCACCGCGTCCGACGCGCTGAAGACCTACAGGGCCAAGCGCCGGTTCGATGCCACGCCCGAGCCGGCCGAAGGCGGCATCGCCAACGAGGAGGAGCGCGCCTTCGTGGTCCAGAAGCACTGGGCCACCCGGCTGCACTACGACTTCCGCCTCGAGCTGGATGGCACGATGAAGAGCTGGGCGGTGCCCAAAGGCCCCAGCTACGACCCGGCCGACAAGCGCATGGCGATGCCGACCGAGGACCACCCGATCGCCTACAACCGCTTCGAGGGGTCCATTCCCAAGGGCAATTACGGCGCCGGCAAGGTCATCATCTGGGACAAGGGCACCTGGCACCCGCTGGAGGATCCGCACCAGGGCTGGCGCGAGGGCAAGCTGAAGTTCGAGTTGCGCGGCCACAAGCTGCAGGGCCACTGGACCTTGGTGCGGATGAAGGGCCGCGGCAACGGCCGCGAGGACCCCTGGCTGCTGATCAAGGAGCGCGATGCGCTGGCGCGGCCCGCCGGCGAGTTCAGCGTGGTCGACGAACGCCCCGACAGCGTGCAGCACCTGCCGGATCGGCCCGGCGCGGCAGCGGCCCCAGCACCGGCCAGCGCAAGCCCCGCGGCGCCTGCCTCGGGGCCTCCCGCGGGGTCGGTGCCCGCCGCGCTGCCGCAGGAGCTGCAACCTGAACTGGCCGTGCTGGTGGACGCGCCGCCGGCCGACACCGGGGCCTGGATCTTCGAGATCAAGTTCGACGGCTACCGGATGCTGGCGCGGGCCGAGGCCGGTCAGGTGCGGCTGGTCACCCGCAACGGCAACGACTGGACGGCACGGTTGCCCGGGCTGGTCGCAGCGCTGAAGGCGATGGACCTGCCGGACGGCTGGTACGACGGCGAGATCATCATGCCGGGGCAGGACACCCCGGCCGACTTCCAGGCCCTGCAGGGCGCCTTCGACAGCCGGCGCACCGACCGGATCGTCTACTACCTGTTCGACCTGCCGTACTGCGCAGGGCAGGACCTGCGCGACGTGCCGCTGGTGCAGCGGCGCGAGGTGCTGCAGCGCATCGTGCTGCGCAAGCCGCATCCCAACGTGCGCTTCAGCGAGGAGTTCCAGGCGGCACCGCAGGACCTGCTGGCGTCCGCCTGCCAGCTCGGCCTCGAGGGCCTGATCGCCAAGCGGCGCGACTCGGCCTATGTCGGCCGTCGCTCGAGCGACTGGCTCAAGCTCAAGTGCGCGCGGCGGCAGGAATTCGTGATCGGCGGCTGGACCGACCCCAAGGGCGCGCGCACCGGCATCGGCTCGCTGCTGCTGGGCGTGCACGACGACGACCGCCGGCTGCGCTACGCCGGCAACGTGGGCACCGGCTTCAACGAGCGCACGCTGCGCGAGCTGCGCCGGCAGCTGGACGCGATCGCCTCGACGCGCAATCCCTTCGAGGCCGGCAGCGGCTGGCCGCGCGGCGCGCACTGGGTGGCGCCGGATCTCGTGGCCGAGGTGTCCTTCGGCGAGTGGACGCGCGACGGCAAGATCCGGCACTCGGTGTTCCACGGCCTGCGCAGCGACAAGCCGGCGCAGGCGATCTCGATCGAGACGCCCGTGCGCCCGGATGCGGGCGCAGCGCCCCGGCCGGCCCGCGGCAAGCCGGCGCGGCGCGCGAAAGCCGCACCGGCTGCCCAGCCGCCCGCTCCCGGGCCGGGCGCCACGCTGCCGCCGACGCTGCGCGTCAGCAACCCCGACCGCGTGATCGATGCCCGCAGCGGGCTCACCAAGATCGAGCTGGTGCGCTACTACGCGCTGGTGGCGCCGCTGATGATGGAGCACCTGCGCCGCCGCCCGATCGCGCTGGTGCGCGCACCGGACGGCATCGACGGCCAGCTGTTCTTCCAGAAGCACCTGGAGCGCTACCGCATGCCCGGCGTCGAGCAGCTGGATCCGGCGATCTTCCCCGGCCATCCGCCCATGCTGGAGATCGCCAGCGGCGAAGGCCTGCTGTCGGCCGCGCAGATGAACGTGATCGAGTTCCACACCTGGAACGCGGTCGCCGACCAGGCCGACAAGCCGGATCGCATGACCTTCGACCTGGACCCCGGCGAAGGCGTCGGGTGGCCGCAGATGCAGGAGGCCGCCGGGCTGGTGCGGACCTTCCTGGAGGAACTGGCGCTGCCCGCCTGGCTCAAGACCAGCGGGGGCAAGGGCCTGCACGTGGTGGTGCCGCTGCGCCCGCAGCACGGCTGGGACACCGTCAAGGACTTCTCGCAGGCCATCGTGCAGCACCTGGCGAAGACGCTTCCGCAGCGCTTCGTGGCCAAGAGCGGGCCCAAGAACCGGGTCGGTCGCATCTTCATCGACTACCTTCGCAACGGCTTCGGCGCCACCACCGTCGCCGCCTGGTCGGCGCGGGCCCGGCCCGGGCTGGGCATCTCGGTGCCGGTGCGCTGGGACGAACTGCGCAAGCTCAAGGGCGGCGACCACTGGACGGTCGGCAGCGTGCACCAGCGCCTGGACGAGGGGAACGCGCCCTGGGACGGCTACCGCGACAGCAGCGCGAAGCTGGACGCGGCCATGCGCAAGCTGGGCTTTCGCCCCTGAGCCGGAGGCCGCCGCGAGATGCCCCACGACTGGCCGCGCACCCTGTGGATCGTCCGCCATGGCCAGAGTGCGGGCAACGTGGCGCGCGATGCCGCCGAGGCCGCCGGCCTGGCGATGATCGACATCGCCGAGCGCGACATCGACGTACCGCTGTCGCCGCTCGGGCGCGAGCAGGCCGCCGCCCTCGGCCACTGGTTCGGCGGGCTGCCGCCTTCGCGCCGGCCGGAGGTGATCCTGACCTCGCCCTACGTGCGGGCCCGCGAGACCACGCGGCTGCTGATGCAGGCCGGCGGGCTCGACACGGGACAGGTGCGGCTGCGGGTGGACGAGCGCCTGCGCGAGAAGGAGTTCGGCATCCTCGACCGGCTGACCGTGCTGGGCATCCGCGAGCGCTACCCGGAGCTGGCGGCGCAGCGCGGCCATGTGGGCAAGTTCTACTTCCGCCCGCCCGGCGGCGAGAGCTGGTGCGACGTCATCCTGCGCCTGCGCAGCGTGCTGGAGATGCTCACCCGCGAGCACGCCGGCCAGCGCGTTCTGGTGGTGGCGCACCAGGTCATCGTCAACTGCGTGCGCTACCTGGTCGACTGCCTGGAGGAGCACGAGATCCTGGCGCTGGACCGCAAGGGCGACGTGCCCAACTGCGGGGTGACCTCGTGGGAGCACGATCCGGCGCACGGCCTGGTGCCGGACCTGGTGAACTTCGTGGCGCCGCTGCGCGAGGCCGGCGCGCCGGTGACCCTGGAACCCGACGCGCTGGCGGCGCCGAAACCCTGATGGACCGCCGGCCGATCAGGATCGATGCGGGCTGCCTGCGCGACTGGCCTTTGCCCGCGCTTGCCGACGACGCCGACAAGGAAGCGCGCGGCCGCATCCTGGTGATCGCCGGCAGCCGCGAGGTGCCGGGCGCTGCCGTGCTCGCCGCAGCCGCCGCCTTGCGGGTGGGCGCCGGCAAGCTCGCGATCGCGACCCCGAGTTCCATCGCCACGCAGATGGCGTTCACCATGCCGGAGGCGCGCGTGATCGCGCTGCCGGAGACCGCGTCTGGCGGACTGGACCCGGCGGGCATCGAAGCGCTGGAAGAGGCCGCCACGGCGGCGCACGGCGTGCTGGTCGGCCCCGGCCTGCTGGACCGCGACGCCACCTGCGAGTTCCTGTGGCGCCTGCTGCCGCTGCTGCAGGAGCAGCTGGTCGTGCTGGACGCCCTCGCGATGGACTGCGTAGCCGGCGCCGGCCCGTTCGAGCGGCCGGTGCTGCTGACGCCGCACGCCGGCGAGATGGCGCACCTGACCGGCGCCAGCAAGGAGGACGTGCTGGCCGATCCGCTGGCCGCCGCCACGCGAGCCGCGCAGCGCTGGAACGCCGTTGTGGCCGTGAAGGGCCCTGCCACGGCCATCGCGGCACCGGACGGCCGCTCGTGGCTGCACGAGGGCGGCAATGCCGGCCTGGCCACCTCCGGCTCCGGCGACGTGCTGGCCGGCGCGATCGCCGGCCTGTGCGCACGCGGCGCCACGCTGGAGCAGGCCTGCGCCTGGGGCGTGGCGCTGCATGCGCGCGCCGGGGACCGGTTGGCGCAGCAGCTGGGCCCGGTCGGCTACCTGGCGCGCGAACTGCCGCGGGAGATGCTGGCCGTGCTGCGGGAACTGCAGCCGGCCTGAGCCGTTCAGGCCCGGATCGCGGCCAGCGCCGTCATGTTCACGATGCGCCGCACGGTGGCGGCCGGGTTGAGCACGTGCACCGAGGCGCGCGCGCCCAGCAGGATGGGCCCGACGGTGATGCCATGGCCGCCGGTCATCTTCAGCACCGTGAACAGGATGTTGGCCGAATCCAGGTCGGGGCAGATCAGCAGGTTGGCCTCGCCGTCCAGCGAGCCGCCGTCCATCAGGCTCTCGCGCCGGATCGGCTCCGACAGTGCGGCATCGCCCTGCAGTTCGCCGTCGCACTCGATGTCGGGCGCCAGCTGCGCGAACAGCTCGCGGGCGCGCCGCATCTTCGGCGCCGCGCCGCGCGTGGAGGAGCCGTAGCTGCTGTGCGAGAGGAAGGCCACCTTGGGCGGCAGGCCGAAGCGGCGCACCTCCTGCGCCGCCATCAGCGCGATGCTGGCCAGCAGCTCGGCGCTCGGGTTCTCGTTGACGTAGGTGTCGGCGATGAACAGGGTGCGATGCGGCAGCATCAGCGCGTTCAGCGTCGCCAGCCCGGGGGCGTCGGGCGCGGTGCCGATGACGTCGCGGATGTGCGCCAGGTGGGCGTCGAAGCGCCCGACCATGCCGCACAGCATGGCCTCGGCATCGCCCAGGTGCACCGAGAGCGCACCGATCAAGGTGTTGGAGCGGCGTACCGCGGCCTTGGCCGCCTCGGGCGTGACGCCGTTGCGGCCCATCAGCCGGTGGTAGGTCTCCCAGTACTGGCGGAAGCGCGCGTCGCTTTCCGGGTTGACGCATTCCAGGTCCTGGCCCAGCTTCAGGCGCAGGCCGGCGCGGGCGATGCGCGCCTCGATCACGGCCGGCCGACCGATCAGGATGGGCTGGGCCAGCCGCTCGTCCAGCGCGAGCTGCGCCGCCCGCAGCACCCGCTCGTCCTCGCCCTCGGCATAGATCACGCGGCGCCCGGCGCTGGCCTTGGCCGCCGCGAACACGGGCCGCATGATCATGCCGGTCTGGTAGACGAAGCGCGTCAGGCTCTGGCGGTAGGCCTCCAGGTCCTCGATCGGCCGCGTCGCCACGCCCGACTCGAGGGCCGCGCGGGCGACTGCGGGCGCAATGCGCAGGATCAGGCGGGAATCGAAGGGTGTCGGGATGAGGTAGTCCGGGCCGAACGTGAGCTCCTTGCCCGCGTAGGCGTTGGCGACTTCCTCGCTGATGTCGGCCTTGGCCAGCGCGGCGATCTCGTGCACGCAGGCCAGCTTCATGGCTTCCGTGATCCGGGTCGCACCGCAATCCAGCGCCCCGCGGAAGATGTAGGGGAAGCACAGGACGTTGTTGACCTGATTGGGGTAGTCCGAGCGGCCGGTGGCGATGATGCAGTCCGGCCGTGCCGCCTTCGCCACCTCGGGCCGGATCTCCGGCTCCGGGTTGGCCAGCGCCAGGATGATGGGCCGCGGCGCCATGGTGCGCACCATGTCGGCGGTCAGCACGCCCGGCGCCGAGCAGCCGAGGAAGACGTCAGCGCCCTGCACCACGTCGGCCAGGGTGCGGGCGGGGGTGTCCTGCACGTAGCGCGCCTTGGACGGGTCGTAGCCGCCGGGGCGGCCTTCGTACAGCACGCCCTTGGAGTCGCACACGAAGATCTGCCGCTGCGACACGCCCAGCCCCACCATCAGGTCGATGCACGCAATGGCCGCCGCGCCGGCGCCGGAGACCACCACCTTCACGGCATCGATGGACTTGCCCACCAGTTCCAGGCCGTTGAGCAACGCGGCGCCCGAGATGATGGCGGTGCCGTGCTGGTCGTCGTGGAAGACCGGGATGTTCAGCCGCTCGCGCAGCTTGCGCTCGATGTAGAAGCACTCGGGCGCCTTGATGTCCTCGAGGTTGATCCCGCCCAGCGTCGGTTCCAGCGCCGCGATGATGTCGACCAGCTTGTCGGGGTCGCGCTCGGCCAGTTCGATGTCGAACACGTCGATGCCGGCGAACTTCTTGAACAGGCAGCCCTTGCCTTCCATGACAGGCTTGCCCGCCAGCGGGCCGATGTCGCCCAGCCCCAGCACCGCGGTGCCGTTGGTCACCACGCCGACCAGGTTGCCGCGCGAGGTGAACTCCGCCGCCAGCGAGGGATCGGCCTGGATGTCCAGGCAGGGATAGGCGACGCCGGGCGAATACGCCAGCGAGAGGTCGCGCTGGTTGGACAGCGGCTTGGTCGGGGTGACCGCGATCTTGCCGCGCGTCGGGCCGCGGTGGTACTCGCGGGCGGCGTCGCGCAGCGCCTGTTCGGCGCCGGAAAGCGCCTGCCGGTCGGAGGGGAATTGCTCAGTCATGCGGGATCAAAGCCTCGAATCCCGTCACTCTATCGCCAACGCACGGAAGCCGATGGGCAAGGACAATGAAGCACCCGGGCCCGTAGGAGCGACCTGGACGCCTGGAGGAACCCGACCGATGCGGATGCTCGAAACCGCCACCCCTGCCCCGCCGCTCGAGGTCAGCGAGTGGCTGAACACCAAGGGACCGCTCGCGCTTCCGGACCTCGCCGGGAAGGTGGTGGTGCTGCACGCCTTCCAGATGCTGTGCCCCGCCTGCGTGCAACTGGCGACGCCGCAGATGCAGAAGCTGCAGGCGATGGTCGAAGGCAGCGAGGTCGCGGTGGTGGGCCTGCACACCGTGTTCGAGCACCATGCGGCGATGACGCCGGTGGCCCTCAAGGCCTTCGTGCACGAGAACCGCCTGAGCTTCCCGATCGGCATCGACCGCCACGACGACGGCGACGCCATCCCGCTGACCATGCGCGCCTACGGTTTCGAGGGCACGCCCAGCGTGGTCCTGATCGACCGCCAGGGGCGCATGCGCTTCCAGGGTTTCGGCCACCAGCCCGACCTGGCGCTGGGCGTGCTGATCGGCTCGCTGGTGGCCGAAACGGCCTGAAACCGGGCGAACCGGGCCGTTGGAAGGCCGGGCGCGGCCCGGCATTGCCTTCAATCAATCCGAAACCCCGGGTCAACCCGTGCCCGGGAACCTGTCGTGGGCCTGAATAATGGTAAAGAAGTACCGGAATACGGAGATACCCCATGAGCCTCCACATCGTCGCCTGCATCAAGCAGGTGCCGGACTCCAGCCAGATCCGCGTGCACCCGGTGACCAACACCATCATGCGGCAGGGGGTGCCCGCGGTCGTCAACCCGTTCGACCTGGTTTCGCTGGAAGAGGCGCTGCGCCTGAAGGACCGCTTCGGCGCGCACGTCACCGTGCTGAGCATGGGCCCCAAGATGGCGGCCGAGGCGCTGAAGAAGTGCATCTCCTACGGCGCCGATGACGCGATCCTGATCACCGACCGCGTGTTCGCCGGCTCCGACACGCTGGCCACCTCGTATGCGCTGTCGTCGGCGATCCGCACCATCGCCGCCTCTCGGCCGGTCGACATGGTGTTCTGCGGCAAGCAGACCATAGACGGCGACACCGCGCAGGTGGGCCCCGGCATCGCGCGCCGCCTCGGCCTGCAGCAGCTCACCTACGTGTCGCGCATCGAGTCCGTGGATCCGGTCGCGCGCGAGATCGTCGTGCATCGCCGCGCCGAGGGCGGCGTGCAGGTGCTGCAGAGCCGGCTGCCCTGCCTGGTGACCATGATGGAAGGCGCCAACACGATCCGCTTCGCCGGCATGGACGACATGTTCCGCGCGGCGCGGTGCGAGGTGCAGGAGTGGGACCACAAGGCCGCCGGCATCACCGAGCTCGCGCGCTGCGGCCTCAAGGGCTCGCCGACGGTGGTCAAGAAGGTGTTCGCCCCGCAGCCGCGCGCGAACAAGGCCGAGATCATCGACACCGCGGGCCGGAGCGCGCGCGAGTCGGTGCAGGCGCTGCTGGAGCGGCTCGGCAGCCGCCACCCCGGGCTGGAAGCCGAGGCCCTGCCATGAGCGGCGAGCACGAAGCGGCGACGTCCACCGCACCGGCAGCCGCGGCGCCGCGCCGCGCTGACGGCGCCGACCTGCGCGGCTGGCGCGGCGTCTGGGTCTACGTCGAACTCGAGCGCGGGCGCGTGCACCCGGTGTCCTGGGAACTGCTCGGCGAGGGCCGCAAGCTGGCCGACCACCTGGGCGTTCCGCTGTCGGGCATCGTGCTGGGGCCGGGGGGCGAAGCGACCCGCCAGGCCTGCGCCGAGGCGATCCGGCACGGCGCCGACGAGGTCCGCGTGGCCTGCGACCCGGTGCTGGAGCATTACCGCACCGACCCCTACGCGCAGGCGCTCACCAGCCTGGTCCAGCGCGGCCAACCGGAGATCCTGCTGCTGGGCGCCACCACCCTAGGGCGCGACCTCGCCGGTGCGGTGGCGACCACGCTGGGCACCGGCCTGACCGCCGACTGCACCGAGCTGCGCATCGACGACGAGACGCGCAGCCTGGCCGCCACCCGGCCCACCTTCGGCGGCACCCTGCTGTGCACCATCCACACGCTCGAATACCGGCCGCAGATGGCGACCGTGCGGCCGCGCGTGATGGCGATGCCGAAGCGCGATCCGCAGCGCACGGGCGCGATCGTGGAGGAGGCCGTCACCCTCGCCGAGGACGACGTGGTCACCAAGATCCTGTCGTACATCCAGGATGCCGACGCCGGCAAGGCCCAGCTGGCCTATGCCGACGTGGTGGTCGCCGGCGGCCGCGGCCTGGGCAAGCCGGAGAACTTCCAGCTGGTGCAGGAGCTGGCCGCGCTGCTCGGCGGCGAGTGGGGCGGCTCGCGTCCGGTGGTGCAGGCCGGCTGGCTGGGCGCCGACCGCCAGATCGGCCAGACCGGCCAGACCATACGGCCGCGGCTGTACATCGCGGCCGGCATCTCCGGCGCCATCCAGCACCGGGTCGGGGTCGAAGGTGCCGACGTGATCATCGCGATCAACAGCGACCCCAAGGCACCCATCATGGAATTCGCCACCTACGGCGTGGTCGGCGACGCCCTGCAGATCCTGCCGGCACTGACCGACGCCCTGCGCGAGCGGCAGGCCCTGCGGGCGGCCGCCTGACTACCGGAGACTAGCAGCATGGCCGAACATTTCGACGCGATCGTGGTCGGCGCGGGGCCCTCGGGCAACACCGCCGCCTACCTGCTGGCCAAGGCCGGCATGAAGGTCCTGCAACTCGAGCGCGGGGAGTACCCGGGCTCGAAGAACGTGCAGGGCGCGATCCTGTATGCCGAGGCCCTGGAGGAGGTGATCCCCAACTGCCGGCGCTCCGCACCGCTGGAACGGGCCGTCATCGAGCAGCGCATGTGGCTGATGGACGACCACTCCCACGTCGGCTCGCACTTCCGCGCCGAGGCCGGCAAGGACGAGCAGCCCACGCGCTACACCGTGGTTCGCGCCAACCTGGACAAATGGTTCTCGAAGAAGGTGCAGGACGCGGGCGCGCTGCTGGTGTGCGAGACCACGGTGCTCGACCTGCTCAAGGAAGGCGACCGGGTGGTCGGCGTGCGCACCGACCGCGCCAACGGCGAGATCCGGGCCGACGTGGTGGTGCTGGCGGACGGCGTCAACTCGCTGGTCGCCACCCGCGCCGGCCTGCGCCCGCCGGTGCAGGCCCAGGACGTCGCGCTCGCGGTCAAGGAGATGCACTTCCTGCCCCGCGCCACCATAGAGGAGCGCTTCAACATCCAGGGCGACCACGGGGTGGTGATCGAGATGTTCGGCAAGATCACCCGCGGCATGGTCGGCACCGGCTTCCTCTACACCAACAAGGAGTCGATCTCGCTGGGCGTGGGCTGCATGGTCAGCGACTTCAAGGCCTCGCGCCTGACGCCCTACCAGTTGCTGGAGGACATGAAGGCCCATCCCTCGGTGCGGCAGCTGATCGCCGGCTCGGAGGTCAAGGAGTACTCGGCACACCTGATCCCGGAAGGCGGCTACAACGCCATCCCGGTGGTGCACGGCGAGGGCTGGGTGATCTGCGGCGATTCGGGCGGCTTCGTCAACGCGGTGCACCGCGAAGGCTCGAATCTGGCGATGACCACTGGCCGGCTCGCCGCCGAGACCCTCATCGCCCTGCGCGACGCGGGCAAGGACTTCAGCGCGGCCAACCTGCGGCGCTACCGCCAGGCGCTGGAGCAGAGCTTCGTGATGAAGGACCTGAAGAAGTACCGCGACGTGCCACAGATCCTGCACGGCAACCGCCAGTTCCTGACCACCTACCCGGAGCTGCTGTCGCGCGCCGCGCACACGCTGCTGAAGGTCGATGGCGTGGACAAGCGGTCCAAGGAGCGGCAGATCCAGCGCGACTTCGTCGAGAAGCGCTCGCGCCTGGGGCTGTTCGGCGATGCCATCAAGCTGATCCGGGCCTTCCGCTGAAGGCGCACCCCCACACCATCCCTGGAGCGGAGCTTCCATGATCAAGGTCGAAGAGAAACTGTTCGAGAACCGCTACCGGGTGGACGAGGGGCGCTCGCACGTCGCGATCCGCCACCCCGACATCTGCCGCGACCAGTGCACCACGCCGGCCTGCACCTGGTGTTGCCCCGCCGGCTGCTACACCTTGTCGGAAGACCGCGGCGTGGTGCTGTCCACCGACGGCTGTCTCGAGTGCGGCACCTGCCGGCTGCTGTGCACCGAGCACCAGAACATCGACTGGGCCTACCCGCGCGGCGGCTACGGGGTGCTGTACAAGTTCGGGTGAACGGCCATCACCCGCCGGAGCGACCCGGCGTCGAAGCGGGCAGGTGCAGGCGCATCCCGCTCAGCTTCCAGGAAGCGAACCCGTAGCGATCCAGCACCAGCCCCACGCTGTCGTCCCGGGTCCGTTCATCGTCGGGATAGAACACGACGCGATCGGCATCCACGCGTTCGGCACGCCATCGCGCCGGTTGGCGCTGCCCAGAGGCGGGCGCCTCTGGCGCATCCGGCGTCGCGGACGGCGATGGCGAGGACTTTGCGCCGGACGGCCGGGGCCGACCCAGCCCGGTTCGGATGCTGTACATCAGCATCCGGGGCTGCACCAGCACCTCCACCACGCCGCCGACCATCATTCGCCCGACGGCCGCGCCGGCCGCTGCCAGAGGGCTGTCCTGCGTGTCCGCCAGGCTCCCAACCATGGCGGCCTCAAGCTGCCCCTTGATGCTGGCGCGAAGCCGCGGGAAGTCCACGTGCTCGTTGATCGTGTCGACGTCGCCGGCCTCGGCGGCCGCCTGCAGCTTGCGAATGGCCAGGTACGGCGAGAAGTACCAGTAGGCTGCGACGACAGCGAGCAGCAACAGCGCGCTCGCAGCCGCCAGCCAGGCTTGGCGGCGCAATGCCATGGGACCCTCCGGCGGAAATGCCCAGGCACTGTAGCGACGGCGGACGCGGGCGGAAGTAACCAGTTGAGGCGCCGCCAATGCATGAGCCACCGCCGTGGCTCCGGCCCCGGGACGCCGGCTGCCGCCCTACTGCAGCTTCACCTCGCCATCGAAACTGACCTTGAGGTCCAGGGCCGGGATGTCCAGCGTCATCCTGGCCGGCAGGACGTCCTGGCCGCCCAGCTTGCCTTGCTCGAGCGCGCGGGCGACGGCCTGTTCGATCTCGCGCTGCGAGCTCACGCCGACCAGCTTGAGGAACTTGCGGATGCTCATGTTCAAGGCTTCGTCGTCCATGCTGACCTCCGGCTGTTGGAACCCGCCATCCTAGGACAAGCGGCGCCCGCGGCTAATCCTGGATCGGCAGGATGATTTCGAACCGCGTGCCCTCGCCTTCGCCCCGGCTCAGCGCATTGACCGTGCCCCCATGCAACTGCACCAGCCGCCGTACGAGCGACAGTCCCAGTCCGAGCCCCTGTCCCCCTTCCTTCACCTGGGAGAAGGTGTCGAACACCCAATCGAGCTTGGACGGCGGGATCCCGGCGCCCGAATCGGTCACGCTGATGCAGACGCCCCGGGGGGCGCGCCGGGCTTCGATCCGGATGACGGACGCCGCGGGGGAGTACCGGGCGGCGTTGAAGAGCAGGTTGGTCAGGACCTGGTACATGCGGGCTGGGTCGACCCTCAGTTCCGGCACGTCCCCGGCCACGGCCACCTCGCAGCGCTGGTCCCGCGCACGCAGCGTCTCATCGACGGCTTCCAGGGCGGCCGCCACGAGGTCGGCCACCACGGCCCTCTCCAGCTTGAGCTCGATCTTGCCCTGCTGGATGCGGGCGGCGTCCATGAGGTCCTCGGTCAGGCGGTTCATGTACTCCGCCTGCCTCGCGATGATGGCGGCGGCGCGCCTCTGCAACTCGCTCGGCTCCTTGTCCAGTGCGATGGCCTGGAGGGCCGACCGGATCGCCGACAAGGGGCTGCGCATCTCGTGCGCCAGGGTTGCGAGCAGCTCGGACTTGCGCGCGTCTGCGGTTTCGAGTCGTTCGATCAGGTGCTTCGCCGCCTCGCGCGAGCGGATCGCCCGGTGGCTGATGTAGAGCACGACGACCACGAGTGCCCAGTAGAAGGCCGATTCCACGGCCTTCGCGGTCGATACGACCAGGACCTGGTGGCGCGGCTCGACGAAGAAGTAGTCGCCCCAGGCGAAGGACAGCAGCGCGCACAGCAGGCCGGCGCGCCACGTCCCGTGCCAGGCCGCGAACGCCACCGCGGCAAAGGCCGACGTGAAGGCATGGTAGGAGCCCAGGAAGGGATCCGCGGCATACCGGATGGCCAGGGCGAGGGCCGAGCACCCGGCGGCCAGCATCGCCTGCTTCCAGAACGGCGGTCGCGGCTCATCGAGCCGGAAGCGGCTCTGCCGAGCATCGTTCGAGGGTTGCGGCGCCGTGGGCACGAACTAAGGTAACAGAACTGCGGACGTGCGGACAGGGTGGATCCGGGGCCTCGAAGGCAGGCGTCCACCGGCGCAGTCCCGGGCGACCGCTTCAAGCGGCCGCCAGTTCCTTCACGACCCCCGCGCGGGTTTGCCGGCGCGCCGGCGCGAGGCCAACTGCTTGCGGCAGCTGTCGTTGATGACGCGCAGCTCGGCCAGGGTCTCGTCGATCTGGGCGCGCTTGCGTTCCAGTTCCGCGATGGCGCTGTCGGTGCGGCGGATGACGTACTCCAGCTGCTCCGAACGGCCTTCGCCGTGGTCGCCGTACAGGTCCAGGTAGCGCTTGATTTCCGCCAGCGGCGAGCCGATGGCCTTGGCGCGCAGGATCAGGGCCAGGCGCGCGCGGTCGCGCCGGGTGTAGACGCGGGCGCCGTTCACGCGCATGGGCGCGAGCAGGCCCTTGTCCTCGTAGAAGCGCAGGGCGCGCAGGGTGATGCCGAACTCGCGGCACAGCTCCGTGATGCCGAACAGCTGGGTCGCGCCCGGGTCGCGGTGCGAATCCAGGAACGCCTGCGCATCGGGCGGCGACACAGGCGCTGGTGCCGCCTTGCGCGCCGTCCCTGCCGCGGATCTCGCCTTGCCCACGGAAGTGCTCGCCAGCACCGCCTCAGATGACGCGCTGCAGGCGCAGCGCGACGCCCATGGCGCCTCCGACCTTCTTGCGGATGGCTTCGGTGCATTCCTGGAGGTTCATGGGGTCCTCGTGGTTGGGTGTGAGCGAGGCGGGATGGTATCGGCGCCACCGTCCGCAAATCCCGGGAAAAGTACCTATACGAAATCAGGTTGACCTTAACGTTACCCACTGCGTCTAATCCCGCGCATTCCCACCGGAAGCCCACCCCATGCCCGCGATCCGCTCCAAGCTCCAGGTCCAGTCGGAGGCCTTTGCCGCCAACCGGCAACGCATGCAGGCGCAGCTCGACGAGGTGCGGCGGCTGGAGCAGCTGGTGATCGCCGAGTCCGAGTCCAAGCGCGACAAGTTCGAGAAGCGCGGCCAGCTGCTGCCGCGCGAGCGCGTGGCCCGCCTGCTCGATCGCGGCACGCCCTTCCTCGAGCTCAGTCGCCTGGCGGGCCTGAACATGCACGACGACGACGGCAAGAAGGCCGTGCTGGGCGGCGGTTCCATCGTCGGCATCGGCGTGGTGGCGGGCCGCCGCTGCCTCGTGTCGGCCAACGACAGCGCCGTCAAGGGCGGGACCGTGGCGCCCATGGGGCTGCGCAAGGCGCTGCGCGCGCAGGAGATCGCGCGCGAGAACAAGCTGCCGCTGATCTACCTGGTCGAGAGCGGGGGCGCCAACCTGATGTACCAGAGCGAGATCTTCGTGGACGGCGGGCGCAGCTTCGCCAACCAGGCACGGATGTCCGCCATGGGCCTGCCGCAGATCGCGGTGGTGCACGGTTCGTCCACCGCCGGCGGCGCCTACCTGCCCGGCCTGTCGGACTACGTGATCCTGGTGCGCGGGCGCTCCAGCATCTACCTGGCCGGCCCGCCGCTGGTCAAGGCCGCCATCGGCGAGGACGCCAGCGACGAGGAGCTGGGTGGCGCCGAGACCCACGCGCGCGTGACCGGCCTGGGCGAGTACCTGTGCGAGGACGACGCCCACGCCATCGGCATGGCGCGCGAGCTGATGGACAAGCTGAACTGGGACACGGTCCCCGCGCGGGGCGCCTTCGCCGAGCCGCTGTACGACGAACAGGAGCTGCTGGGCGTGGTGCCCGCCGACGAACGCGAGCCCTACGACGTGCGCGAGGTGATCGCCCGGCTGGTCGACGGCTCCGACTTCCTGGAGTTCAAGGCCGAGTACGCGCCGGAAACGATCTGCGGCCACGCCCGCATTCAGGGTCGGCTGGTAGGCATCCTGGGCAACAACGGCCCGATCCAGCCGGCCGGTTCGACCAAGGCCGGGCAGTTCATCCAGCTGTGCGACCAGAGCGCCACGCCGCTCGTGTTCCTGCAGAACACCACCGGCTACATGGTCGGCTCGGCCGCCGAGCGCGGCGGCGCCATCAAGCACGGGGCCAAGATGATCCAGGCCGTGGCCAACGCGCGGGTACCCAGGTTCACCGTGGTGCTGGGCGGCTCCTTCGGCGCCGGCAACTACGGCATGTGCGGCCGCGGCTTCGACCCTCGCTTCATCTTCGCCTGGCCGAGCGCGCGCACCGCCGTCATGGGCGGCGCCCAGGCGGCGCAGGTGATGGACATCGTCAACCGCGCCAAGCTCGAGCGCATGGGCCTGCCGGCCAACGAGGCGCTGAAGGCGATGTCGGACGGGCTGCGCCAGCGCCTGGACCAGGAGTCCTCGGCGCTGTTCGGCACCGCGCGCCTGTGGGACGACGGGATCATCGATCCGCGCGACACGCGCCGCATCCTGGGCCTGTGCCTGGCCCTGTCCGAGGAGGCCCAGGCGCGCCAGCTGAACCCCAACACCTTCGGCGTGGCGCGCCTGTAGCCGCGCCTTGCCCCCGCATCCTTCTTCGAGCGAGGCCGCCATGCAATTCACCCCCGAACACGAGCAGATCGCCGACACCGTCCGCAAGTTCGTTGCCAAGGAGATCAACCCCCACATCGCCCTGTGGGAAGCCGAGGGCATGTTCCCGGCGCACCAGGTCTTCAGGAAGCTCGGCGCGCTCGGCCTGCTGGGGATCAAGTACCCCGTCGAGTACGGCGGCATGGGGCTGGACTTCAGCTACTCCATGGTGATGGCCGAGGCCTTGGGCGAATGCAACGCGGGCGGCGTGCCCATGGCCATCGGCGTGCAGACCGACATGTGCACGCCGGCGCTGGCGCGCTTCGGTTCGGACGAGCTCAAGCGCGAGTTCCTGGCGCCGTCCATCGCGGGCGAGCTGGTCGGCTGCATCGGCGTCAGCGAGGCCAGCGGCGGCTCGGACGTGGCGGCGATCAGGACGGTGGCCGAGAAGGACGGCGACGACTACGTCATCAACGGCTCCAAGATGTGGATCACCAACGGCATGCAGGCCGACTGGTGCTGCCTGCTGGCCAACACCTCGCAGGGCTCGCCGCACAGGAACAAGTCGCTGATCGTGGTGCCCATGAACACGCCCGGCATCACGCGCCAGGCCATCCACAAGATCGGCATGCATTCGTCGGACACCGCGCAGCTGTTCTTCGACAACGTGCGGGTGCCGCGGCGCCACCTGATCGGCCAGGAAGGCATGGGCTTCATGCTGCAGATGCTGCAGTTCCAGGAGGAGCGCCTGTACGGCGCGGCCGGCTCGCTGCGCACGCTGGACCGCCTGATCGACCAGACCATCGAGTACACGCGCCAGCGCAAGACCTTCGGCCGGCCCATCCTGGACAACCAGTCGGTGCACTTCCGGCTGGCCGAGCTGCGCACCGAGGTGGAGGCCCTGCGCGCGCTGACCTACCGCGCGGTGGAGGCCTACATTTCGGGCAAGGACGTGACCCGGCTGGCCTCGATGGCCAAGCTCAAGTGCGGCCGCCTGAGCCGCGAGGTGGCCGACGCCTGCCTGCAGTACTGGGGCGGCATGGGCTTCACCGCCGACAACCCGATCTCGCAGGCCTACCGCGACGGCCGCCTGATCTCCATCGGCGGCGGCGCCGACGAGATCATGCTGGGCATCATCTGCAAGCTCGAGGGCACCCTGCCCAAGCCCGCCGCATGAACGTGCCGGTTCGCCACTGCGCCACCGCGGAGTCCCGCCATGTTTGAAAAGATCCTCATCGCCAACCGCGGCGAGATCGCCTGCCGCGTGATCCGCACCGCGCGCACGCTGGGCTACCGGACGGTGGCCGTGTACAGCGACGCCGACGGCGACGCGCCGCACGTGCAGCAGGCCGACGAGGCCGTGCACATCGGCGGCGCCGCGGCGGCCGACTCCTACCTGCGCATCGATGCGCTGCTGGACGCGGCCCGCAAGACGGGCGCCGATGCGGTGCATCCGGGCTACGGCTTCCTCAGCGAGAACGCCGGCTTCGCCCAGGCCTGCGCCGATGCCGGCCTGGTCTTCATCGGCCCGCCCGCGTCGGCCATCCAGGCGATGGGCGACAAGGCGCTGGCCAAGCGCCGCATGATCGAGGCGGGCGTGCCCTGCGCGCCCGGCTACCTCGGCGAGGACCAGGGCGAAGACCGCCTGCACGCCGAAGCGCTCGAGCTCGGCCTGCCGCTGCTGGTCAAGGCCGTGGCCGGCGGCGGCGGCCGGGGCATGCGGCTGGTGCGCGAGGCCGGCGAGATCGAAGCGGCCATCGCCGGCGCCCGGCGGGAAGCACAGAGCGCGTTCGGCGACGGCACGCTGATGCTGGAGCGCCTGGTCGAGAACGGCCGCCACATCGAGATCCAGGTCTTCGCCGACGCCCACGGCAACGCGGTGCACCTGGGCGAGCGCGACTGCACCGCCCAGCGCCGCCGGCAGAAAGTGATCGAGGAGGCGCCCTCGCCCGTGGTGAGCCCGGCGATGCGCGAAGCCATGGGCCGCGACGCGGTCGCCGCCGCACTGGCGGTGGGCTACCGGGGCGCGGGCACGGTGGAATTCATCGTCGACGACCAGCTCAAGCACTACTTCCTGGAGATGAACACCCGGCTGCAGGTGGAGCACCCGGTGACCGAGGCGATCACCGGCTTCGACCTGGTCGAGTGGCAGCTGCGCGTGGCCGCCGGCGATCCGCTGCCGATGCGCCAGGAGGACATCCGATTCCAGGGCCACGCCATCGAGGCGCGCCTGTACGCCGAGGACCCGTATGCCGGCTTCGCGCCACAGGCCGGCACCGTCCGCTGGTGGCGCCCGCAGCAGGCGCTGCACGGCGGCGTGCGCATCGACGACGGGATCCGCGAAGGCGGCGAGGTCACGCCCTTCTACGACCCGATGGTGGCCAAGGTGATCGCGCACGGCCGCGACCGCGAGGACGCCATCCGGCGCCTGCGCGCCGCGCTCGCCGACGCACCGCTGCTGGGCCTGCGCAACAACGCGCGCTTCCTGTCGGACCTGCTCGACCACCCGGCCTTCCGCGGCGCGGCGATGACCACCACCCTGATCGACCGCTGGCTGGACGAGGGCGAGGCGCTGCTGCAACGCCCGCAGCCCGATGCCGCCACCTGGTGCCTGGCCGCCGCCGCCCTGGCCCTGCGCGAGGGCGCCGGCTGGCGCGCCGACAGCGTGGCCGCCTTCGACCTGCCGCTGCAGTGCGGCGAGGCGCGCCACACGCTGCGCGTGCGGCCCGACCGGACCGGCGAGGTGCGGGTCACGTTCGAAGGCGCCTCGCACGCCCTGCGCATCCTGCGGCTGGCCGACGGCGAGCTGCGCTACGAGGCGGACGGCGTGCTGCGCCGGGCCATCGCGCTGGTGCACGGCGCCGAGCTGCACCTGGCCGTGGGGTGCACGGTGCACGTGTTCAGCGAGCTCTCGCCCTTCCCGCAGCGCGACACCCGCCGCGACGCCAGCCGCGCCCTGGCGCCGGTGGCCGGCAAGGTCACGCAGGTGCAGGTGGCCGTGGGCGACCGCGTCACCGAGGGCCAGCCCATGGTCTGCGTGGAAGCGATGAAGATGGAGATGTGGCTGAGCGCGCAGGCCCCGGGGCAGGTGGCGCGGCTGCACGTGGGCGCCGGCGACCAGGTGGAGCTGGACGCCCTGCTCGTGGAACTGGACCTCGCCGCCGCCGGCGGCGAGGGGAACGACACGGAGACATGATGGACCAGGCGATCCTGACCTGCGCGCTGACCGGCGTGCTCACCAACCCGAAACAGCACCCGGTGCCGGTGACGCCGGCGCAGATGGCGGCCGAGGCGCGCGACGCGTTCAATGCCGGCGCATCGATCATGCATGTGCACCTGCGCATGCAGGAGGAGGGCATGGGCCACATGCCCTCCTGGGACCCGGAAGTGGCCGAGTCCGTGGTCGGCGCGATCCGCGACGCCTGCCCGGGCGTGATCATCAACCTGACCACCGGCGTCATCGGCAAGGACATCTCCGGCCCGGCGGCCTGCATCCGCCGCGTCCGGCCCGAGATCGCCGCCTGCAACGCCGGCAGCCTGAACTACCTGAAGATCAAGGACGACGGCCAGTGGGCCTGGCCGCCCATGGTGTTCGACAACCCGGTGGCCAAGGTGCAGCAGTTCCTGGACGTGATGGCCGAGTGCGACGTGCACCCCGAGTTCGAATGCTTCGACGTCGGCATCGTGCGCTCGGTCGGCATGTACCTCAAGGCCGGCATGCTCGAGCCCGGCATGGGCCGCCCCGAATACAACCTGGTGATGGGCGTGGCCTCCGGCATGCCCTGCGACCCCGACCTGCTGGCCCTGCTGCCGCGCTGGATGGCGCCCGACAGCGCCTGGCAGGCCACGCTGATCGGCCGCCAGGAGATCTGGCCGGTCCAGCAGAAGGTGGCCGAGCTGGGCGGCATGCTGCGCACCGGGCTGGAGGACACCTTCTACCTGCCGGACGGCAGCCGGGCCACCGGCAACGGCGTGCTCGTCGAAGCCCTGGCCGCCTGCGCGCGCCGGGCCGGGCGCAGCGTCGCCAGTCCCGCGCAGGCGCGCCAACTGCTCGGCCTGCGCCGCTGATGGCTGCTGCCAGGAGGCAGGTGAGCGGGCGCCAGCGCGAGGCGGTGGAGGCCATGTACCGCGACGCACCCTGAACGACAAGGAGGAACCATGGGCTACCGATCCGTTTTCACCGCCGGACTGTTCGCGGACAAGGTGGTGCTGGTCACGGGCGGCGGTTCCGGCATAGGACGCTGCACGGCACACGAACTGGCCGCGCTCGGCGCCCGCGTCGCGCTGGTGGGCCGCAAGGTCGAGAAGCTGGAGGCCGTGGCCGCGGAGATCGCGGAGGACGGCGGCGCCGCGCCCAGCATCCACGCCTGCGACATCCGCCATGAGGACGCCGTGCGCGCCATGGTGGCCGCCGTGCTCGCACGGCACGGCCGCATCGACGGCCTGGTCAACAACGCCGGCGGCCAGTACATGACGCCGCTGGAAGCGACCAGTGCCAAGGGCTGGGAAGCGGTGGTCGCCACCAACCTCACCGGCGGCTTCCTGGTGGCGCGCGAGTGCTTCGTGCAGTCGATGGACCAGCGCGGCGGCAGCATCGTCAACATCGTGGCCGACATGTGGGGCTCCATGCCCGGGATGGCGCACAGCGGCGCGGCCCGCGCCGGCATGGTGAGCTTCACCGAGACCGCGGCGATCGAATGGGCCGGGCGCGGCGTGCGCGTCAATGCCGTGGCGCCGGGCTACATCGCCTCCAGCGGCATGGACCGGTACCCGCCCGAGATGGGGCCCATGCTGCGCGAGATGGGCAAGACGGTTCCGCTGGGCCGCTTCGGCACCGAGGCGGAAGCGGCGGCGGCCATCGTCTTCCTGCTCAGCCCGGCAGCGTCCTTCATCAGCGGCAGCACGCTGCGGGTCGATGGCGCGCGGCCCCAGGTGCGCATGGGCTGGCCGATGCGCATTGCCGACGCGAAGACCCGCCAGCGCGAAGCCATCCGGCCCTTCGAGGGCTTCCACCGGGCGCAGGCGCCCAAGGTGTTTTCCTGATTCTTTCCGGCCCCGGGATCGTCCGATGTCCACCACCGCCGTGAACCGCGAAGAGCTGCAGCTGATGGCCGACGCCGCCCGGCGTTTCGCGCAGGCCGAGATCGTCCCCCACCTGCAGGCCTGGGAGGACGCCGGCGAGATTCCCCGCAGCCTCTACCGCCGCGCCGCCGAACTCGGCTGGCTGGGCATGGGCTACCCCGAGGCGCTGGGCGGCACGCCCACCGACTGGGCGGTGCGCAATGCCATGACCATCGCCCTGGCCCGCTACGCCGGCAGTGGCGGCCTGATGGCCAGCCTGTTCAGCCACAACATCGGGCTGCCGCCACTGGTGCGCCACGGCAGCCCGCAGCTGCAAGCCGAGGTGATCCCGCCGGTGCTGCGCGGCGAGAAGATCGCGGCGCTGGCCATCAGCGAGCCGGGCGGCGGCACCGACGTCTCGGCCCTGCGCACCACGGCGCGCCTCGAAGGCGACGAGTACGTGGTCGACGGCGAGAAGATCTTCATCACCTCGGGCATGCGGGCCGACTGGCTGACCGTGGCCGTGCGCACCGGGGAGAAGGGGCCGATGGGCATCTCCATGCTCGTGGTGCCGGGCGACGCACCCGGGCTCTCGCGCAGCCCGCTGCGCAAGATGGGCTGGCTGTGCTCGGACACGGCGCACCTGCGCTTCGACGGGGTGCGCGTGCCGGCGCGCTACCGGGTCGGCCAGGAAGGCAGCGGCTTCAAGATGATCCTGACCAACTTCAACGGCGAGCGCCTGTCGATGGCGGCGCTGGCCCTGGGCTTCGCCGAATGCTGCTACGACGAGGCGCTGGGCTGGGCGCGCCAGCGCAAGACCTTCGGCACCGCGCTGGTCGACCACCAGGTGATCCGCCACAAGCTGATGGACATGAAGATGCGCATCGAGTCCACGCGGGCCTGGCTGGACGCCGTGACGGCGCGGGCCGACAGCGGCGACCAGTCCGAAAAGGGGGCGGAGTGGGTGGCCCAGGTCTGCCTGCTGAAGAACCACGCCACCCAGTCCATGCAGTTCTGCGCCGACCAGGCGGTCCAGATCCTGGGCGGCATGGGCTTCATGCGCGGCACCGCGGCCGAGCGCATCTACCGCGAAGTCAAGGTCATGGCGATCGGCGGCGGCACCGAGGAGATCATGAAGGAGCTCGCTTCGCGGCAGCTGGGGATCTGAAGCCCCGTCGATCACTCCACCGTGACCGACTTGGCGAGGTTCCTCGGCTTGTGGTGGCCACATCACATCGCCGCGCGATGTGAGTGGCCCCCAATCCGAGTAACTCGCGCCTGCCGCGCGCGGCGCTGCGCGCCGCGCCAAGTCGTTCACTCTACGGTGACCGACTTGGCGAGGTTTCTCGGCTTATCCACATCGGTGCCCCTCGCCACGGCCGTGTGATACGCGAGCAGCTGCAGCGGGACCACGTGCAGCAGTGGGCTGAGCGGACCGTAGTGCTCGGGCATGCGGATGACGTGGATGCCGTCCTCGCTCTCGATGCGGCTGTCGGCGTCGGCCAGCACGTAGAGCACGCCGCCGCGGGCGCGCACTTCCTGCATGTTGCTCTTGAGCTTTTCCAGCAGCGCGTCGTGCGGCGCCACGGTGACCACCGGCATCTGGCTGGTCACCAGCGCCAGCGGGCCGTGCTTCAGCTCGCCGGCGGCATAGGCCTCGGCGTGGATGTAGGTGATCTCCTTGAGCTTGAGCGCACCCTCCAGCGCGATCGGGTAGTGCAGCCCGCGGCCCAGGAACAGCGCGTTCTCCTTGGCGGCGAAGTGCTCGGCCCAGCCGATGATCTGCGGCTCCAGCGCCAGCACGGCGCTCAGCGCGGCGGGCAGGTGGCGCATGGCCTTCAGGTGCGCGGCTTCCTGCGACTCGGTCATGCGGCCCTTGACGCCGGCGATCGCCAGCGTCAGCAGGAACAGCCCGGCCAGCTGGGTGGTGAAGGCCTTCGTCGAGGCCACGCCGATCTCCGCGCCTGCGCGCGTGATGTAGGCCAGCTTGCACTCGCGCACCATGGCCGAGGTCGGCACGTTGCACACCGTCAGCGTGTGCGGCATGCCCAGCTCGCGCGCATGGCGCAGCGCCGCCAGCGTGTCGGCGGTCTCGCCCGACTGGCTGATGGTGACGACCAGCGTGCGCGGGTTGGGCACCGATTCACGGTAGCGGTACTCGCTGGCAATCTCGACCTGGGTCGGCACCTTGGCGATCCCCTCCAGCCAGTACTTGGCGGTGCAGCCGCTGTAGTAGCTGGTGCCGCAGGCCAGGATCAGCACCGAGTCGATCTCCTTGAAGATCGCGTAGGCACCGTCGCCGAACAGCTCCGGCACGGCCGCCTGCACGCCCTCCAGCGTGTCGGCGATGGCGCGCGGCTGCTCGAAGATCTCCTTCTGCATGTAGTGGCGGTACGGCCCCAGTTCGGCGGCACCGCTGTGCGCGTGCACCGTCCGCACCGCGCGAGTGACCGCCTTGCCGCCCGCGTCCGCCACCCAGTACTTGCCCAGTTGCACGTCGACGATGTCGCCTTCGTCGAGGTAGACGATCTGGTCGGTGACGCCGGCTAGCGCCATCGCGTCGCTCGCCAGGAAGTTCTCCCCGCCTTCCGAACCGACTCCCAGGATCAGCGGCGAGCCGGCGCGCGCGCCGACCACGCGCAGCGGCTCGTCCTTGCAGAACACGGCGATCGCATAGGCCCCGCGCAGCCGCGCCACCGCCGACTTCACGGCCTCGAACAGGTCGCCCTCATACAGGCTGTCCACCAGGTGGCAGATCACCTCGGTGTCGGTCTGGCTGGCGAAGTGGTAGCCCTTGGCCTTGAGCGCCGCGCGCAGTTCGTCGTGGTTCTCGATGATCCCGTTGTGGACCAGGGCGATGCGGCCGGGGCGGTCGGCAGCGTGCTCGCCGGGCCCATGGCTGAAGTGCGGATGCGCGTTGTGGACGGCCGGCGCACCATGCGTGGCCCAGCGGGTGTGGGCGATGCCGGTCGTGCCTTCGATGCCATCGCGCTCCACCTGGGCCAGCAGTTCCGCGACCCGGGCCGTGCTGCGCGCCCGGCGCAGGCCTTTTTCGTGGACGGCCACGCCGCAGGAGTCATAGCCGCGGTATTCGAGCCGCTGCAGTCCCTGGACGAGGACGGGGACGATGTTCCGGGTCGAGACGGCGCCGACGATGCCACACATGGGTTTGCTCCTGGGAGGGGTGCGCAACTGTAGGAGCAGTGCAGCGAAACAATCGATCTGATTTCAGTCGATTATGAATTTTTCTGTCGATAGGATATTCTTGTCGAAGAACCTTTCACGTAGGCGCTGCTTCAATGGACGATATTTCACTGGATGCCATCGACATGGCTCTCCTGGACCAGTTGCAGCAGGACGCCTCGCTCACCAACCAGGCGCTGGCCGAGCGGGTGCACGTGTCGCCGCCCACCTGCCTGCGGCGGGTCCGGCGGCTGCTGGACGCCGGCTTCGTCGAGCGGCAGGTCGCCATCCTGGCGCGCGACCGGCTGGCCCCGCTGGCCGGCTACGGGCTGGATGCGATCGTGGAGATCACGCTGGACCGGCAGGACAACGCCGCCATGGAGGCCTTCGAGGCCAAGGTGGTGGCCGAGGCGGCGGTCCAGCAGTGCTACCGGGTCTCGCCCGGGCCGGACTTCATCCTGGTGGTGCAGGCGCCCGACATGCCCGGCTACCTGGCGCTGGCGCAGCGGCTGTTCACCGCCGACGCCAACGTGCGCAACGTGAAGGCCTTCTTCGCCGTCAAGCGGGCCAAGTTCGACCCGCGCATCGCACTGCCGCGGCCGGCCCGCGGCTGACTCCGTCTACTTGGGCGCCTTCTTCGGCCGCTGCCAGCCGGTGATGCTGGCCTGCTTGCCCCGCGCCACCGACAGCACCTCCGGCGCCGTGTCCTTGGTGATGGTGGAGCCGGCGCCCACGGTGCCGCCCTTGCCGATGGTCACCGGCGCCACCAGCACGCAGTTGCTGCCGATGTGCACGTCGTCCTCGATCACCGTGCGGTGCTTGTAGGCGCCGTCGTAGTTGGCGGTGATGGAGCCGGCGCCATAGTTGACGCGCTCGCCGACCACCGCGTCGCCCAGGTAGGCCAGGTGGTTGGCCTTGGCGCCGCGCGCCAGCGAGGAGTTCTTCACCTCGACGAAGTTGCCGATGTGCACCTGCGGACCCAGTTTCGCGCCGGGGCGCAGTCGGGCGAACGGGCCGACCTCCGCGGCCTCGCCGATCTGCACCTCGCCCTTCTCGCCATCGATGTGGCAGAAGGCCTCGAGCACGGCGCCGGCGGCGATGGTGGCGTTCGCGATCACGCAGTTCGGGCCGATGCGCGCACCGTCGCCCAGCACCACCTTGCCCTCGAACACGCAGTTCACGTCGATCTCGACGTCGGCGCCGCATTCGAGCGTGCCGCGCACGTCCAGCCGGGCCGGATCGGCCAGCCGCACGCCCTGCTCCATCAACTCGCGCGCCCGGCGCAGCTGGAACGCGCGCTCCAGCTCGGCCAACTGCACCGGGCTGTTCACGCCCTCGACCTGCACCCGGTCGTCACAGTCGATCGCCACCACCTCGACGCCATCGGCCACGGCATGCTTGACCACGTCCGTCAGGTAGTACTCGCCCTGGGCGTTGTCGTTGCGCAGGCGCGCCAGCCAGCGCTTGAGCAGCGCGTTGGGCGCCGCCATGAAGCCGGTGTAGATCTCGCGGATGGCGCGCTGGGCCTGGTCGGCGTCCTTGTGCTCGACGATGGCGCGCACCCGTTCGCCCTCGCGCACGATGCGGCCGTAGCCGGTCGGGTCGGGCATGACCACGCCCAGCAGCGCCAGCCGCTCGCCGCCGCAGGCGTCCACCAGCGGCTGCAACGTTTCCGGCCGGATCAGCGGCACGTCGCCGTTGAGGATGAGTGCGATGCCGTCGTCCGGCAGCTTAGGCACGGCCTGCTGCACGGCATGGCCGGTGCCCAGTTGCGGCTCCTGGCGCACGAAGACCGCCTTCGGGGCGGTCTGCCGCACCGCGGCCTCGACCTCCTCGGCGCCATGCCCGGTGACCAGGATGGTGCTGCGCGCGCCCAGCTGCGTCGCGCAATCGACCACGTGGTCCACCAGCGCACGGCCCGCCAAACGATGCAACACTTTGGGCTTGCGGCTCTTCATGCGCGTGCCCTTCCCCGCGGCCATGATGACCACATCCACTGCTTTCATGTCGTTCCCTTTGCTTGCGACGCGCAGGGCGCCCCGCCTGGCCCGAATTATCGGCTTGCTGAGTCTTTCGCTCGCGCTCGGCGGCTGCAGCGCGCTCAAGCTCGGATACAACTCGCTGCCACAAGTCGCCTGGTGGTGGCTGCAGCGCTACGTGGACTTCGAGGGCGAGCAGGCGCGCGATGTCCGCGAGGACCTGCACCGGCTGCTGGCCTGGCACCGCAGCGCCGAGCTGCCCCGCATCGCCGCCCTGCTGCAGCGCGTCGAGCAGGAGGCGGTGGCCGACACCACGCCCGAACGGGTCTGCGGATTCGAGCCCGAGCTTCGCGAGCGCTACCTCGCACTGCGTCGGCAGGCCGAGCCGATGATCGCCGCGCACGCGATGACGCTGACACCAGCCCAGCTGCAGCAACTGGATCGGCGCCATGCACGCAACGCCCGTGCATTCGAGCGCGACTGGCTGCAGTTGACGCCCGCCGAGCAGCTGGACAAGCGCCTGCAGCAGATGCGCGAGCGCGCCGAGCGGGTCTACGGCCACCTGGGCGAACCGCAGCTCGCCGCACTGCGCCGGGAACTGGAGCAGTCGGCCTTCAGCCCGGTGTTGTGGCACACCGAGCGGCTGCGGCGGCAGCAGGACACGCTGGCGGTGCTGCGCGGGATCACCTCGCAGCCGGCGACGGCGGAACAGGCCCGGGCCGCGGTGCGCGGGTTGCTGGAGCGCCTCGACCGGTCGCCCGACCCCGCCTGGCGCGCCTGGCAGCAGGAGCAGGTGCCGGAGGCCTGCCGCCTGGTCGCCGCCCTGCACAACGCCACCACGGCCGAGCAGCGCGCGCACGCCGTGCGGCGCCTGCGCGGCTGGCAGCGCGACCTGGCGGACCTGTCGGCGGATCGATGAGTTCGGTCGCCGGCGGCAATCGCATGGTCGTGGTGTGGCGCTTCGCCGCGGCCACCACGCTGATCATGCTGGCCTTCGCGATGAGCGCGCCGGTGCTGGCCGTGAGCCTGCAGCAGGCCGGCGCCAGCCCCTCCGCGGTGGGCCTGTTCGCGATGTTGCCGTTCCTGATGATCGGCGTGCTGATCCCGCTGGTGCCGCGGGTGATCGCGCGCTGGGGCGTGGTCCGCACCTACCGCGCGGGCTGCCTGCTCGACCTCGCCGGCGCCGCCCTGTATGCGCTGACCGACCACTGGCTGCCCTGGTCGCTGGGCTCGGTGATCACCGGCATCGGCGCCGCGGCGCTGTGGAACGCCACCGAGGCGCTGCTCGCGCGCGAGGCACCGCCGGCGCAGCGCGGCCGGGTCATGGGGCTGTACCAGACCTCGCTCGGCGCTTCCCTGGCCATCGGCCCCTTCCTGCCCGGCCTGCTTGGCTGGGGCGCGCGGCCGGTGCTGTGGGCCGGCGCCGCCCTGGTGGCCCTGTGCTGCGGGATGGCGGCCGCCATCCCGGCGCGTTCCACCCGCGAGCCGCCACCGGGGCAGGCCGGCACCTGGGAGGCGATGCGCACCGTGCCGCTGCTGGTGCTGATCGCGTTCAGCGGCGGCGTGTTCGAAGCGGGATTGGGATCGGTCAGCGCGGCCCATGCATCGGCCATGGGATTGCAATTGAGCGCGGCCGCCACGGTGGCGGGCGCGATCGGCGTCGGCAGCTTCGCCTGCCAGTACCCGGCCGGCCTGGCGGCCGATCGTTTCGCGTTGCGCAACGTGTTCACGGTCGCCGCCCTGCTGCTGCTGGCTTCCAGCATCGCGGCCGGCTTCATCGCGCAGGCGCCGTGGCTGCTCTGGTGCGTGGGCGTGGTGTGGGGCGCGGTGGGCGGCGCGCTGTACACGCTCACCATGGTGGAAGTGGCCCACGTGTTCGCGGGCCGCGCGACGGCCGGGGGCGCCGCCGCCATGATCACCGGCTACACCGCCGGCGGCACGGCCGGCCCGGTTGCCACCGGCGCCGCGCTGCAGTACGCCGGCGTGGCCGGGATGGCGACGGTGCTCGGCCTGCTGGCCGTGGCGACCTTGGTGGCGGCCCGCAGCGTGCGGGATTGACGCCGCGGCCGCGAATGGACCTGCGGCATCGCCCGGGCGGGAGACTCAGTGCTCGCCCTTGGAGTGCGAACGGCCTTCCCGTTCCGCCTCCTTCATCTCGCGCGCTTCCTGCTCCGAGCGGGGGCGGGCCGCCTCGGCGTCGGACTTCACGTCGTGCGACTTCAGGTACTCCTCGGTGCGCTGGTTGTAGTCGCGCGTGCCTTCGTAGCTGCCCTCGCCCATCTGCTGCTGGGGCTTGCCTTCGGGCGATGGCTGCTGGCCGCCCTTCTTCGGGTCCTGCGACTGGGCCCGCTGCTGGGGCTGCTGTTGCTGCTGCGACTGCTGCCGCGATTTCCTGTCCTGGTTCATGGGGCACTCCTTCGAAAGCCCCAGCTTAGGAAACGCGACAGCGTGCCGCCGTCGGCGCAGTTCGCGCGATCCGTCAGCGGGTTTCCGACAGTTCGCGCGACTCCGCGCTCACTGCTGCAGCTGGGCCCACATCTCCTTGTCACGCTCGGCCGTCCAGATGCGCGGGTTCTTGATGCCGCGAGCCTCGTCATAGGCGCGGCTGACGTCGAACGGCAGGCAGTGCTCGTAGATGAAGACGTGGCCGAACACCGGGTCCATGCTCTTGCGCGTGTGCGCCATGGCCGCCTTCAGGTCCATGTTGGCGGCGGCCGCTTCCTTGGCGGCCGCGAACAGCGTCTCGACCCAGCGCTTGGTGTAGTCCAGCGCCTTGTTCACCAGCGCGTTGCCCTTCATGGCCTCGCCGCGGCCGGGCACCAGCGCCTCGGCCTTGAGCGCACGCAGGGCCTCCAGCGTGGCCGGCCACTCCTCCAGGTGGGCGTCGCCGGTGTAGACGCCGGCTTCGTACTCGACCAGGTCGCCGGAGAACAGCACCTTCTCCTCTTCCACCCAGGCGATGGTGTCGCCGCGGGTGTGGCCGGGGCCCGGGTGCCAGACCTGCACCTTCACGCCGCCCAGGTCCAGCGTCAGCTTGCCGGGCACCTCGCCCTTGGTCGGGTCGCCGCCGCCGATCACCAGGGTCGGCCAGGTCAGGCCCGGCACCGTCTCGGCGTTGCGGAACAGGCGCGGGAAGCGCTCCATCTCCGACTGCATGTCTTCCTTGCCGCGCTCGACGATCAGCTCGTAGGTGCCCTGGCTGGCGATGATCTCGGTGGCGCCCTCGGCCGCATACGCGCTGGCGCCCAGCACGCGGACCGCGTGGTAGTGGGTCAGCAGCACGTACTTGATCGGCTTGTCGCTGACGGTGCGGATGCGGGCGATCAGGTCGCGCGCCATGGCCGGGGTGGCGGTGGCGTCGCTGACCATGATGAACTTGTCGCCGATGATCACGCCCGAGTTCGGGTCGCCTTCGGCCGTGTAGGCCCAGCAGTGCGGGGAGAGCTGCTCGAAGGTGATCTTCTTGTCGGCCAGGTCGGCCTGGCTCGCGAAGGCTTTGGACACGGTGGGTCTCCTGCAATCCGGTGGCAAAGCAAACGATTCTACTTACCGTAATGCATTACGGAATGTTGAACGAGGAAAGACCCGGAGCGCTGCTTCCCTCGGGGTGCCCCGTTACGGCCGAAGGCCTCCGCGAGAGGCCTCAGAGCGCCAGCATCCAGTCGGCCATCTCGTCCGCGACCTGCTCGACCAGCCGGGGCTGCCCCGCCAGGTAGTGGTTGCCGCCCTTCACGTCGATGTTGCGGATGCGTCCCGGCGCGGCGGCCAGCCAGGCGTCTCGCGTGCTCGGGAAGGTCGACTGGTCGGCGGTGTAGGTGTGCAGCAGCACCGGCACGCTGGTCCTCGCCAGGTTGGACGGCCCGTCGGCGCGGCTGGCCGGCGACCACTGGGACAGGAATCCGGTGAGCGAGGTGATGCGGCCCATCTGGCTGGCTGCGTAGTTCACCGCGCGGGCGCCGGCCACCCCGTTGCCCCAGACGCTGCCCACCTCGCGGTCGTTCGCATCCAGCGACAGGTCCAGGCAGCGCGGGTCGGCGTGGGGGCGGTGGATGACGAACACCTGGTCGCGAGGGCTGCCGGGTGCATCGAGACTGCGCAGCAGGGCGAGGCGCTGGCGCACCCAGCGGTCGATGCGGTCCAGGCGCGCCTGCTGCGCCGCGTGGAAGCTCGCCATGAACTCCGGCGTGTACGGCGGGCCGTTGGCGGGGTCGTACATGTCCAGGTCCGGATTGGCCGACAGCGGATCGGCCTCGTCGAACACCGAGGGATCGATCCACTTGCGCATCAGCGCCGAGCGGCCCTCGTGCGCGGCGCACAGCGCGATGCCCTGCACCGGCGGCAGGTCCGCCGGCGACAGCCCGGCCGGGTCGCCATCGAGCATGTGCTCTATGGTCAGCTGCTCCGCCTGCGCCTGGTAGAAGGCCGCCAGCGAGGCGCCGCCGGAATTGCCCACCAGCACCACCTTGTCGTACCCCTGCGCGCGCAGCCACTGCACGCCGGCGCCCAGGTCCTGGATCACCCGCTCCATCAGCAGCAGCGTGTCGTTGCCCGAGTAGCGCGAGTTCAGCCCCAGGCAGGCCACGCCGCGCTGCGCCAGCGGGCCGATCAGGTAGTGGCCCATGAAGTTGCTGGTGGGGTGCATCACGATGGCCGCCACCCGCTTCGCACCGGCGGGCTGCGCGAAGGCACCGTAGATGCGCGGGCGCAGCAGCTGCAGGCCGGACTGGCTTTCCAGCGCGGCGCCGGGCTTGACGTCGATGACGGCGAGCTGCGGGGTGGGAGTGGTCATGGGGGGGCAGTTTGCCAGCGACTATTCGGCATGAAGTCCGCTGCGCTACTCCCGCTTCAGCCCGGTTTCTCGTGAGGGCGAGCGATGGGACGCCTTGGCGCCGGCTTCCCGATCTTCACCTTGGCACTTCTCTCGTCTGTGATTTCGGTCGGACCAGCTACTACCTTAGCTCTTGGTTTTCGGCGGATTTTGACATCTTCAATGACGGGCTTAGCGGCCTGCGAGTCCTCAACCACCTTGGAAGAAAAACTTATGTCGTAGATATCCTTGTATGCACCCTGAAATTGCTCGCTCTCTCTAAATTTATGAAAGAGCGGCCATTCGTGGTAGTTCAGTTCATTTACAAGTTCACCATTTTTTCCGATCTGCCGCATGATGTCAGCCGCACCATCAAAATCGTCGTTCATGACTGCAATCGCGAGCTTGAAATCTCGATACGACGCAGACCAATCCATCGAGTCCAACAGCCTAAGTGCTTCCTCGTTTCGATCGGAGAACTTAAGAGCAATGGCGGCATTCACAACACGCACACGGAGATGAATCTCTTGGACATTCTTGCGCATCGCATCAGTCAAACTAAACTCTGCGAGTTCAGCAGCCAACCTCCAGCGCTTTTGCTGCAGTACAGAGTAAATCGCATCACTCATCGCGCGCGACTGGAGCTCAACTTCATTAGGGAATAGTTTTCTCCAGAGCGTGTGAGTCAACATGAACCCAACCTTCATGATCAGCCGAGTCGCTCTATAGAAGTATTTCGCGTCGACCCGAAGAACTTCGCCAAGTACAGGACGCTTCTCGAAGCGGCAACCCTCTCGTTCGCATATAAGCAGATACTGCTCACTGACTTTCCCGCCACAGTGCGTTAATAGGTTTCTACGCTGCGAAAGCTCAACAAACTCGCCCCATTCGCGAAATTCACGCAACTTTAAGCCAAATTTCTTCTCTAATGAGGCAAACTGTTCCACATAGCTATCGCGCCGGAAGGTTTCAATTTCCTTCTCCAGCATATTAAGCTTAACCGCATCAAGATTTTCAAACTGAAGAAGATCCGCGAAGCTAACTTCTCGACTAATGCTTTTTAGCAGATCACTTTTGGAAGTATAAATCGCCGCAAGCAGCGTTCCGGTAAATGAGTCAAACTCGCTAAATAACTGCGTAAAAAGCGACTTCTCCAGTGTGTGGATCATCTGTGTTCCCGGAAACTCCTTAAGCTGTCGAGTGGCATCGAGCAGCTCCGCCGCTTCGTGCGCAGACTGAATTAAATATCCGTTGCCATCTTTATCGAGGTGGCCTTGGAATTTTTCGATCTTCTTCCATTTTTTTGCAGCCTCATCACTCACCCATTTCGCAGTATTCGGAATAACCGTCGAAGCCGTGTCACGGATGGTCCCAACGGCAGCAAAGAGATTCTCCAGTGCCGAGTTCATTTCACTTTGAGCTTGAATCACAGGTTGCGGCACAACGGCCGACGTAGCAGGCGCGTTACTCACTATCACCCCCGAGACTGAACCGAGGCACATTCTAGAAAGTTGGGGTAAAGGCGAAAGCCCGGCCGGTCTGCCACTCCGAATTCCCAAGCTAAGTTGTCTCCCGCCGGTTGAATAGTTGGTGAATCAGATTGAGCAGCCACCGGATCCCCGCATCCCCCTCGAACCTTCGGCTCCAGTGCAGCGACACCGCGAAGTCGCGCCCGGCCACCGGTGGCTCCACGATCGCGAAGCCGCCGGCCTCGGCAAAGCCGCGCGCGATGTCGCGCGGCATCACCACCGCCAGGTCGGTGGCCCGGACGATGGAAGGAAGAGCCATGAAGTGCTCGGCCGTCAGCCGCAGCCGGTCCTCCACCCGCAGCCGCTGCAGGATCCGCAGCGTGTCGGCGTGGGTGCGCACGTTGACGAACTCCAGCTCGCGCAGCGCCTGCAGCAACGCGGCGCCGGTGCGGCGCTTGCGGGTGAAGGGGTGGCCTTCGCGCAGCAGCACGATGTAGCGGTCGCGGAACAGCTCCAGCCGCGGGGCTTCGCGCACCATGGGCAGGAAGCCGATGGCGAAGTCGATGCGGCCGCTGTCCAGCGCGTCGGCGATCTCGTCGGATGGCAGCGGCTGGCTGGCCAGCCGCACGCCGGGAGCGCGCTCGCGCAGCGCCACCATCAGGTGGGGCAGGAAGCGGCCCTCGCCGATGTCGCTCAGGTGCAGGCGGAAGGTGCGCTGCGAGGTGGCGGGGTCGAACTCCACCGACTCGCCCAGGGCGCCTTCCAGCAGGGTGAGCGCGGCCGCCACCTGCGGCGCCAGCCGGTCGGACTTGGGCGTGGGCTGCACGCCGCCGGGCGCGCGCATGAAGAGCGGATCGCGGATCAGCGTGCGCAGGCGGGTCAGGCCCTGGCTGGCGGCCGGCTGGGTCAGGCCCAGGCGCTCGGCCGCGCGGCTGACGCTGCGGGCGCGGTAGACGGCGTCGAACAGGCGCAGCAGGTTCAGGTCGACGTCCTTGAGATGCATCCTGCTTATGTCGCTTAGTCGGCTCATTGTATTGATCGATGTCACTGCACCGCCGACACTGGCGCTTCACCGCGGAGGCACGAACCCTTGGAAGTCTCGTTCAGCAAGGAAATCGAACTGCTGCGCCTGGGCCGCGGCGAGGTGTTCCACGGCGAGGGCATCCTCGCCATCACCAAGGCGCTGCTGCAGTCCGGCGTGGCCTACATCGGCGGCTACCAGGGCGCGCCGGTGTCGCACCTGCTCGACGTGATGGTGCAGGCCCGGCCCTACCTCGACGAACTGGGCGTGCACGTGGAGGCCTGCTCCAACGAGGCCTCGGCCGCCGCCATGCTGGGGGCATCCATCCACTACCCGTTGCGCGGCGCGGTGACCTGGAAGTCCATAGTCGGCACCAACGTCGCGTCGGACGCGCTGTCCAACCTGTCGTCGCCCGGCGTGACCGGCGGCGCGCTGATCGTGGTGGGCGAGGACTACGGCGAGGGCGCCTCGGTGATCCAGGAGCGCACCCACGCCTATGCGCTCAAGTCGACGATGTGCCTGCTGGATCCGCGCCCGCAGCTGCCGCAGATGGTGAAGATGGTCGAGCACGGCTTCCGGCTGTCGGAGGCGTCCAACATGCCGGCCATCCTGGAGTTGCGCATCCGCGCCTGCCACGTGCGCGGCAGCTTCGTGGCGGGCGACAACCGGCCGCCACCGGTGTCCACGCGCCAGCTGATGGCGAACCCGGCCGCGTTCGACTACATGCGGCTGGCCCACCCGCCGGTGACCTTCCGCCACGAGAAGCTCAAGTCGGAAGAACGCATCCCGGCGGCGCGGCGCTACATCGTGGAGAACGGGCTGAACGAGCTCATGCCCGGCAAGCGCCAGGACATCGGCATCGTCGTGCAGGGCGGCCTGTACAACGCGCTGGTCCGTTCGCTGCAGCAGCTGGGGCTGGCCGATGCCTTCGGCGACAGCGAGATCCCGCTGCTGGTGCTCAACGTCACGTATCCGCTGGTGCCGGAGCAGGTCGCGGAGTTCTGCGCCGGCAAGCAGGCGGTGCTGGTGGTGGAGGAAGGCCAGCCCGAGTACATCGAGCAGGAGATCGCCACCCACCTGCGCCGGCGCGACATCCAGACGCGGCTGCACGGCAAGGACCTGCTGCCCATGGGCGGCGAGCTGGGGGTCGAGGTGCTGGTCAAGGGACTGCTGGATTTCCTCCCTCCCCCTCTGGGGGAGGGTCAGGGTGGGGGCACGCGCGGCGCCCCCGGCATGCCCCCACCCCAGCCCTCCCCCAGAGGGGGAGGGAGCCTGAAGGCGGCGAGCGAATGGCTCGCCTCGAATGGCAAGCGCCGGCAGGAAGCGGCCGCAATGCTGGCCAAGCCGCTGCCGGCGCGGCCGCCGAGCTTCTGCATCGGCTGTCCCGAGCGGCCGGTGTTCTCCGCGCTCAAGCTGGCGCAGCAGCAGATGGGCCCGGTGCACGTGGCGGCCGACATCGGCTGCCACGCCTTCGGCACCTTCGAGCCCTTCTCCACCGGCCACTCCATCCTGGGCTACGGCATGAGCCTGGCCAGCCGCGCCGGCGTGTCGCCCATGATGCAGAAGCGCACGCTGGCCATCATGGGCGACGGCGGCTTCTGGCACAACGGCCTGCTCACCGGCGTGCAGAGCGCGCTGTTCAACGGCGACGACGCGGTGCTGCTGATCTTCAAGAACGGCTACACCTCGGCCACCGGCACGCAGGAGATCATCTCCACGCCGCAGGAGGACGCAAAGTTCGCCAGCAGCGACAAGGCGCAGAGCCTGGCGCACACCAACCGCACGATCGAGTCGACGCTGCAGGGGCTGGGCGTGAAGTGGATGCGCACCGTGCACACCTACGAGGTCGAGGCGATGCGGCGCACCATCCTCGAGGCCTTCGGCACCGACTTCGACGGCCTGAAGGTGATCGTGGCCGAGGGCGAGTGCCAGCTGGAGCGCCAGCGCCGCATCAAGCCCTGGATCGCCGGCCTGCTGAAGAAGGGAAAGCGCGTGGTGCGCGTGAAGTACGGCGTGGACGAGGACGTGTGCAACGGCGACCACGCCTGCATCCGGCTGTCGGGCTGTCCCACGTTGACGCTCAAGGACAACCCCGATCCGCTCAAGGTCGACCCGGTCGCCACCGTGATCGACGGCTGCGTGGGCTGCGGCCTGTGCGGCGCCAACGCCCATGCGGCCACGCTGTGCCCCAGCTTCTACCGCGCCGAGGTGGTGCAGAACCCGAAGTGGCACGAGCGGCTGCTCCATTCCCTTCGCAGCGCCGTGGTGCGCGCCCTGCAACCGGCATGACGACGATGAACGCTTCCCCCATCACCCTGCTGGTCTGCGCCCTGGGCGGCGAAGGCGGCGGCGTGCTGACCGAATGGCTGGTCGACACGGCCCGACGCGCCGGCTACCCCGCGCAGGCCACCTCGATTCCCGGCGTCGCGCAGCGCACCGGGGCCACGACCTACTACGTCGAGGTGTTCCCGCTGCCGCTCTCGCAGCTGGGCGGGCGCGAGCCGGTGTTCAGCCTCAGCCCGGTGCCGGGCGCCCTGGACGCGCTGGTCTCCTCGGAACTGCTGGAGACCGCGCGGCAGATCGGCGCCGGCATGGCCTCGCCGGAACGCACGCGGGTCCTGACCTCGACCGCGCGGCTGCTGACGGTGCAGGAGCGGATGCAGCTGGGCGACGGCCGCGCCGATGCAGGCGAGCTGCTGAAGCTGGTGCAGGCCTTCAGCCGCGAGCACCAGGTGTTCGACATGAACGCGGTGGCCAAGGAATGCGGCACCGTGGTCAGCGCCGTGCTGCTGGGAGCGATCGCGGGGAGCGGCCTGTTCCCGTTCGAGCGGCGCTTCTACGAGGAGGCCGTCTGCGGCGGCGTGGCGCCGGAACAGGCGGGCGGGATGGCCAAGGCCAGCCTGCGCGGATTCGCGAAGGCGTTCGACATCGTGAGCCGGCACCAGCAGCAGGCCGGGTACCTCGCGCAGGTGATGGGAGCGGACGCACCGGACTCCCACCTTGGTGCGGACGACCCGGCACTGTCCGTCATCCCCACAGAGGCGGGGATCCAGGGCTTCCCGGAACCCGTGATGGAGATGGCCAGGCTGGGCTACGCCCGCCTGCTCGACTACCAGGACCGCGCCTACGCCGACCGCTACGCCGAGCGCCTGCGCCAGGTGCTCACGGCCGAGCGCGAAGTCGATCCTGATGGCGCGCACGCTTTCGCCATCACGCGCGAGATGGCGCGCTGGCTGGCCCTGTGGATGGCCTTCGACGACATTGTGCGGGTGGCCGACCTGAAGAGCCGTGGCAGCCGCCGCCGGCGCGTGCAGGGCGAGGTGAAGGCCGCCGACGGCGACCTGCTCAAGGTCTACGACCACTTCAAGCCCGGCGTGCCGGAGTTCGCCGCCCTGCTGCCGCCGGCGCTGGCGAAGCGGCTGGTCGCGTGGGACCGCCGCCGCATCGCCGCTGGCCTCGAGCCCTGGGCGCTGCCGCTGAAGGTCGGCACGCACACCGTGCTCGGCATGCTGGCGCTGCGCACGCTGGCCGGCCTCAAGGGCCTGCGCACCCGCGGCAGCCGCTTCGCCTTCGAGCAGCAGATGATCGACCGCTGGCTGGGCGGCGTGCTGCAGGGCACGCGGCGCGACTGGGCGCTGGGCCACGAGCTCGCGCTGTGCGGCCGCCTGATCAAGGGCTACGGCGCGACCAACGAGCGCGGCAAGGCCTCGCTGCTGCACGTGCTGGACCACCTGGCCGGCCTGCCGGACGCGCAAGCCGCGGCCGGCGCGGTCGCCGAGGCACGCAATGCCGCATTGGACGACGATGCCGGCAAGGCGCTGGACGCCACGCTGGCGCGGCACGGTGCGCCGCCGCGCGAGATCCAGCCGCAGCCGATCCGCTTCGTGCGCCGCAATCCCGCCCCGCGCAAGGCCGCCTGACCAGCACGGCGACCCGGCGGCAATTCACGCACGCATCCGGCCACGCAGCAGCCACACGCGGCTGTGCGAGCCCTCGCGCAGGGCGCTGTTGACGATCGCCAGCTCGCCGTCGGCGTGGACGGCGAGCTTGGGGATCAGCAGCCCCTGCGAGCTGCCGTTGAAGCCGCCTTGCGGGTCCCGGCTGTGCGGCACCAAGGCCGTGGGCAGGAAGTGCTCGCCGCCGTCCAGCGACACCGCGAGCCCGAGGCCGCGCGGACGTTGCCGCACGTCGTCCTGCAGCTCGGCCAGAACGTACACCCTGCCGCGCGCATCCACGCCGAGGGATGGGTAGCCCGCGCTCACGAAGGGCCGCAGCAAGGTCGGCGTGATCGCGCGTGGCGCCTCGAAGCTGAGGCCGCCGTCGCGCGAACGCGCATGCAGGATGCGCTGGCGCCGGAAGGGCGCGCCTTCGCTTTCGCCCCAGGCCAGGTGCACCACGCCCGCACCGTCGACTGCCAGCCGGGGTGCATCGGAGTAGCCCTCGCTGCGTTTCACCCGGACAGGCGCACCGAAGCGAGCGCCATCGGGGGCACGCGCGACATGGACGTCGGCGGCGGGATCGTCTCCCTGGGTCCAGGCGAGCAGCAGCGCGCCGTCGTCCGCGAGCGCCAGCGACGGCGCCCGGGCCGGCGGCTCGCCGCGACCACCGGCCACCCGCTGCGGCCGGTCGAAGCTTCGACCCCCGTCCTGCGAGCGCGCCAGCCACAAGGGGCCGTCGTACTCGGTCCATGCCGCCCACACGCGGCCTTGCGTGGCCGCCAGCAGGTCGTAGCTGCCGTTGTGCCAGATGTCGGGCGTGACGCGCCCCTTGCCGTCGCCGCCGCGGGAGGACGAGAGATCGATCGGCGCCGCGAAGCTGCGGCCGCCGTCCTCCGAGCGCGCCAGCAACATCTCGCCGCCGTGCGAGCCGCCGGAGAAGACGATTTCCTGCCACAGCACGCAGGCCGATCCGGGCGCGTCCGGCGCCAGCGCCAGCCGCGGCAGCCAGGAAAAAGCCTCGGGCTGGCCGGCGACCAGGACCGGATCGCTCTCCGCCCGGCCGTCCGCGCGGCGCCGCTGCACCAGCACGGCCTTGCGTGCCTGGTCCACCCACGCGACCACCGCCGTGCCGTCGGCCGCCAGGGCCACGGCCGGATCGTCCACGAAGTCGTAGCGCGAGTCGTTCTGCTGCCACGGACCGCGTACGCCCTGGCCGCGCGCCAGCTCGACCGGTTCGCTCCATTCCAGCCGAGCTTCATCCTGGCGCGACGGTGATGCCCGCGCGATCCCAAGCGACGGCAGCAGGAGAAGCAGCGCCCGCCGGTGCATGGCCTTTGGAGCCGAGCCCTCCTGCGCGGTTCGGCCCAGCGGACCCAGCGCGCGCAGGGGCAGGTGTAACGCCCGGTTCCATCCCCTTGCAGCGGGTCCATCCGCCGCCACCTGTGCTGCGACGCGCCGGCCGGCGCGTGCAACCTGGAGTGGCCATGTTCAAACGCCTGACCTTGCTGTGGACCCTGGTGCGCGGTGATGCGCGCCAGCTCTGGTTCGCGCTGCGGCACCCGGCCGCCCCGGGCTGGCTCAAGCTCGGCACGGCCCTGGTCGCGATCTACCTGCTCTCGCCGATCGACCTGCTGCCCGACGCGATCCCGTTCGTGGGCGTGGTCGACGACCTGGTACTGGTGCCGCTGGCGATCCGCTGGATGCTCAAGCGGCTGCCGCCCGAGCTGGCACGAGCCAGCGAGCAGCGGCGCGCGCACTGAATCCCGCAGCCGGCCTCACGAGGAGGGCAGCAGCAGCACCAGGAAGCGCCCTGAACTCATCGCCAGGATGGCCCCGCTGCGCGAAATAGCGAACGCGTCGATCAGCTCCACGCCCGAGACGCGGGTGTTCAGGTCCACCAGCCCCTGCGCGGCCGTCCAGATGAACGCGTGGGTGCGGTCGCTGCCGGCCAGCGCCGAGCGCCCGACCACCTGCCCCGAGTCGTTGATGGCGGCCGCGACCGACGCGGGCCCGCCCAGCGTGCCGAGGTCCTGCATCGTGCCGTCGGACCAGAGGAAGGCGTGCGGCCGCGGGTCGGCGCCTTCCGCGCTGTCGGCCTGACCCACGACCTGGCCGCTCCTGTTCATCGCCAGCGCATCCGACTGCGGTCCGCCCAGCGTGCCCAGGTCGCGCAGGCCGCCGACCGCACTCCACAGGAAGGCGTGGTGCGCAGTCTCCGACTGCAAGGGTGCGAGCTCGGCGTTGCCGGCGGCCTGGCCGGCATCGTTCAAGGCCCGCACGGTCGCATTCGGGCCGCCGAAGGTGCCGAGGTCGCGGATACCCGCAGTTGCGCTCCACACGAAGGCATGCGTGCCCGGCTCCGCATCGTCGGTACGCATCGAACCAGCCACCTGGGCGGCTTCATTGAGATGCAACGCGGTCGTGTGGGTGAAGGGCGCCGGTGGCTCGCCCAGGTCCATGCGGCCCGAGCCTTCGGTCCAGAGGAAGGCGCGCTGCGGACTGCTGGAGCCGAAGCCGGGTGACGGCGACTGCGTGCCGGCGACCTGGCCGGCCTCATTGATCGCCGCGCCGATCGAGGACCCGCCCTCCGGCGCGCCCAGGTCCAGCGGCGGGATCGGTCCGCTGCCGGCGTCCGGGGTCCAGCGGGCGGCGTGCACGAGGCCGTCCGCCATCTGGATGCCGCCCGCCACCTGCCCCGCTTCGTTCATGGCCGCAGCGGACGACCACATGAAGGACGGCGACGGATCGAGCAGGCGGCTGGTGTTGGTGGGGCCGTCGAAGAAGCTGGCGAAACGGCCCGCGTGCGAAGCCGTCACGGCCATCTGGCCGGCCGCGTTGACGCAGCTGTGGCAGCTGCCGTCGTCATAGGGCGTGAGCTGGAAGACGCGGTAGATGACGGCGACCTCGCCGCCATTGGAAGGTGCACCCGGCGTGACCGGCGGCGTGCCGCTTCCCTGCCCGGTGCCGCCACTGCCGCTGCCGCCCGAGGGCATTCCCGCAGTGCCGGCCGTCGTGCCGCTGCCCTGTCCACCGCCGCCGCTGGCGCTGGCGCCGCCCACATCGCCGGCGACGAGGCTGCCATCGCCGCCTCCGCCCCCGCCACCGCCGCAGGCAGCGAGTGCGGCCACCAGGATCGTGCGCAACAACCACGGCCGCCCATTCACGGCGGCCAGCCGACCAGCGAGCTGCGACATGGCGCTCTCCCGAAGCGCCGCCAAGGTAGGCCTTTCCGGTCAACGCGGCGCATGGCGCGCTGTAAGCGGCGTGTCACTTGGACACTGAGCTGGGCGGCCTGGCTGCCCGGGCGCTCAGAGCACCAGCAGCGCGCGGAAGTCGTTGACGTTGGTGTGGGTCGGGCCGGTGACCAGCAGGTCGCCCAGCGGGTCGAAGAAACCGTAGGCGTCGTTGCGCTGCAGGTGCGCGTCGGCCTTCAGCCCGGCCGCCGCCGCCCGCGCCAGCGTGTCCGGCGCGACGAAGGCGCCGGCGTTGTCTTCCACGCCGTCGATGCCGTCGGTGTCCGCCGCCAGCGCCCAGACGCCGGGCTGGCCCTGCAGCGCCTGCGCCAGGCCGAGGCAGAACTCGCCGGCGCGGCCTCCGCGGCCGGGCGCCGTGCCCGGCGCCGGCTTGCGCACCGTCACCGTCGTCTCTCCCCCCGAGAGGATCACGCACGGCCGCGCGAACGGCTGGCCCTGTCGCGCCACCGCTCGCGCCAGCGCCGCATGCACCTTGCCGACCTCGCGCGATTCGCCCTCGATCTCGTCGCTCAGGATGTGCGCCGCCAGCCCGGCCGCGCGTGCTGCGTCGGCGGCCGCCTGCAGCGACTGCTGGGGCGTGGCGATCAGGTGCACGGCATGGCCGGCGAACACCGCATCGCCCGGCTTGGGCGTCTCCAGCGCACCCTGCTCCAGCAGGCTCATGATCGCGCCCGGCACCGCGATGCCGTAGCGCGAGAGGATGGCGACCGCATCCGCGCACGAGCTCGCGTCCGGCACGGTGGGGCCGCTGGCGATGATCGACGGGTCGTCGCCCGGCACGTCGCTGATCGTGAGGGTGACCACCGGGGCCGGCGCGCAGGCTGCGGCCAGCCGGCCGCCCTTGATGCGCGAGAGGTGCTTGCGCACGCAGTTCATCTCCGCGATGGTGGCGCCGCTGGCCAGCAGTTCGCGGTTGATGCGCTGCTTGTCCTGCAGTTCCAGCCCCTCGGCGGGAAGCGTCAGCAGCGCCGAGCCGCCGCCGGAAATCAGGCACAGCACCAGGTCGTCGGGCGTGAGGCCCTGCGCCAGCGACAGCATGCGCTGCGCCGCGGCCAGGCCTGCCGCGTCGGGCACCGGGTGGGCGGCTTCGACCACCTCGATGCGCGCGGGCAGCCCCGGCGGGCGCGGCGGCACATGGCCGTAGCGCGTCACCACCAGGCCCGACAGGGGCGCCTCGGCCGGCCACAGCGCCTCCACCGCCTGCGCCATTGCACCGCCCGCCTTGCCGGCGCCGAGCACGAGGGTGCGACCGCGGGGGGGCGGCGGCAGGAACGGCGCCGTATTGTGCAGCGGCAGCGCGCGATGCACCGCCGTGCGGTACAGGTGTTCGAGGAAGGCGCGCGGCTCGCGCCGCGGATCGGGGGGTGTGGGCGGCTGGTGCACGCGGCGATTGTGCCGCTCACTCCACCGGGGCGCCCTGCTCGAACCAGCGCGCCAGCAGCGCCCGCTCGGCGTCGGTCATGCCGGTCGAATTGTTCAGCGGCATCAGCTTCGCGACCACGGCCTGCTGGTAGACCGACACGGCGTGCTGCTTGAGCGCCTGCGGGCTGTCCAGCCGGACGCTCTTCATCTGCACCTGCTCGCCGTGGCAGAGGTAGCAGCGCTGCGCCAGCACGGGCTGGACCTGGGCGTAGCCGACCTGCTGCGGCAAGGCCGGCGCGGCGGCCGCACCGCCGCCGGCCGGCGCCATCCACGCCGCAGTGGCCGCGATCACGGCGATGCCGACCAGCGCATAGGGCAGCGGATGGCGGTTGCGTCCCAGCTTCCAGCCGTGCCGCAGCACGAAGAACTGGCGGATGGCCGCACCGGCGGCCATCAGCAGCACCAGCACCAGCCAGTTGCGCGGATGGTTCCACAGGAAGCTGTAGTGGTTGGACAGCATGGCCAGCAGCACCGGCAGCGTGAAGTAGGTGTTGTGCACGCTGCGCTGCTTGCCGCGGATGCCGTGGATGGGATCGACCGGCTGGCCGGCGCGGATGGCAGCCACCATCTTGCGCTGGCCCGGGATGATCCAGGCCAGCACGTTGGCGCTCATGGCCGTGGCGATCATGGCGCCCACCAGCAGGAAGGCCGCGCGACCGGGGAACCACTGGCAGGCCAGCCAGGCGGCCAGCGCGACCAGCACGGCGACCAGCGCGCCGACGATGCGGTCGCCGCCTGGGCGGCTGCCGAACACGCGGCAGACCGCGTCGTAGGCGAACCAGAACACGGCCAGGAAGGCCAGCGCCACCCCGGCCGCGACCGGCGGCGACCAGTCGACCAGCGAGCGGTCGACCAGGTAGCTGCCGGCGTTCCACAGGTAGGACACCGTGAACAGCGCGAAGCCGGACAGCCAGGTGGTGTAGCTCTCCCAGTAGAACCAGTGCAGGTGCGCCGGCAAGACGGGCGGCGACACCGCGAACTTGACCGGGTGGTAGAAGCCGCCGCCGTGCACGGCCCACATCTCGCCGGACACGCCCTGGCGCCTGAGGTCCTCGTCCTCCGGCGGCGTCAGGCTGGAATCCAGGAACACGAAATAGAAGGAGGAGCCGATCCAGGCGATGGCGGTGATCAGGTGCAGCCAGCGCAGCAGCAGGTTGGACCAGTCGAGCAGGTAGCTTTCCATGGGGTGTTCAGTCGGGCGCGGACGCCGCTTGCAGGAGTTGGGCGACGGCGGCCACGGCGATCACGGCCGGCTGCTTGCCGGTGATCCCGGCGATGCCGATCGGGCAATGCACCGCATCCAGTTCGGCCGCATCGAAGCCGCGGTGCTCCAGCCGGTGGCGGAAGGTCGCCCACTTGGTCTTGCTGCCGATCAGGCCGATGAAGGGCAGGTCGGCACGCGCGCGGCGGCGCTGCAGGCAGGCCGCGAGGATGTCCAGGTCCTCGGCGTGGCTGAAGCTCATGATCAGCACCAGGCTGCCGGGTGCGAGCTGCGGCACCGCGCCGTGCACCGGGTCGGAGTGCTCGCAGGCGACGTTGTCCGGCACCTGCCGCGGGAAGACGCCGTCACGGCTGTCGATCCAGGTGAGCTGCAGCGGCAGGCCTTCGCACAGGCGCGCGATGGCGCTGCCCACGTGGCCGCCACCGAACAGCGCCACCGGCGTGAGGGGACGGGCCAGCCGCTGTCGTAGCGCCGGCAGGTCGGCAGCGTCCACCGATTCGAAGTCGAGGTGCACCACGCCGCCGCAGCACTGGCCCAGGCTGGGGCCGAGCGCATAGCGCTGCCGCCGCGGCGCGGACTGCCGGCCCGCCAGCATCTCGCGCGCCAGCGCGATCGCATCGAACTCCAGCCGGCCGCCGCCGATGGTGCCGGCCTCGCCCTGCGGCAGCACCAGCATCCATGCCCCGGGTTCTCGCGGTCCCGAGCCCTCGACCACGGCGACGGTGACCAGCACCGCGCGGCCCTGCGAAGCGAGCGCAGCGAACGCGTCCATCACAGGATGGTCCCGCGTGTCTGTGTCGGAGGGCAACAGGTGAACTCAGCCGTTAACGAGGGCATCAGGATTTTTCCGCTGGCAACAGCTCTGCAGTCACCGGATGATCGCGCCCGGCAGGAACCGCCTGTCGTGCCCGAGGAGAAGAAATGAAGAAGTTGTCGCTCCGCGGCGCTGGTTGGCTGGTGGCCGGCGGCACCGCCGCCCTGCTGGCCGCCTGCACGTCGACGCCGCCCGAGCCCGAACCCCCGCCGCCCGTGGTGGTGACCCCGCCGCCCGCCGAACCGCCGCCGGTCGCCGAGCCTGAACCGCGCGCCGTGTCCTCCGCCAGCACGCCACGCGCCTACCGCCGCGATGCCGCCAGCCACCTGTACTCGCTGCACCAGGACCGCATCTGGAAGGGCCGCATGCCGCCGCTGCTGTACGCCATCGGCGTGCTGCAGGTCGAGGTCGACCGCCAGGGCCAGGTGGGCAAGATCGACTGGATGCGCGCCCCGCGCCACGCCCCGGAGGTGATCGCCGAGATCGAGCGCATGGTGCGCGCCGCCGCGCCCTACCCCGCGCCGACGCGCATGGGCAAGGTCGTCTACACCGACACCTGGCTGTGGCACAAGAGCGGGCGGTTCCAGCTGGACACGCTGACCGAAGGGCAGGACTGAGAACCCATCCTCGCGACCCGATTGGTCATCCCCGCGCAGGCGGGGATCCAGGGCTTCTGGGAAGCCCGCGAAAGCGGTCGCACTGGATTCCCGCCTTCGCGGGAATGACGGGTACCTCATGCGCGGAATTCCATCGGGGGTTTTCATGACCCCCGATACGTCGAATAGCTCCACGGGCTGACCAGCAGCGGCACGTGGTAGTGCTCCTGGCTGCGCGCGATCCCGAAGTCGATCGCGACCTGGTCCAGGAAGGGCGGATCCGGCAATTCGACACCGCGCGAGCGGAAATAGCCGGCGACGTCGAACACCAGCCGGTACGTTCCCGCCTTCAGTTCCTCGTTGCCATACAAGGGGCCGTCCGGGTTGCGCCCGTCGGCGTCCAGCGTCAGGCGCCGCACCAGGGTGGCCTGCCCGCCCTGCGTCGTGTACAGCGCCACCGCCATGCCGGCGGCGGGCGTTCCATGCATCGTGTCCAGCACGTGGGTGCTCAGGCCCATGTTCAGCTCCAGGGGGGTCTGGCACGAGTGTATGCACACCGTGCTGCACGACTATCATGCCCGCGGCAAGGACACGACGTGAGCACCTTCTACGACAGCACCGCCGACTACCCGCGCGACCTCGTCGGCTACGGCCGCAAGCCGCCGCATCCGCAATGGCCGGGCCAGGCCCGCGTCGCCGTGCAGTTCGTGCTGAACTACGAGGAAGGCGGCGAGAACGCCGTGCTGCATGGCGATCCGGCCAGCGAGCAGTTCCTCTCCGAGCTGTTCAACCCGGCGGCCTACCCGGCGCGGCACCTGAGCATGGAGGGCATCTACGAATACGGCTCGCGCGCCGGCGTCTGGCGCATCCTGCGCGAGTTCGAACGGCGCGGCCTGCCGCTGACGGTGTTCGGCGTGGGCATGGCGCTGCAGCGGAACCCGGAGGTGGCGGCCGCCTTCGTGGAGCTCGGGCACGAGATCGCCAGCCACGGCTGGCGCTGGATCCACTACCAGGACGTGGACCGCGAAACCGAGCGCGAGCACATGGCGCTGGCGGTCCGCACCATCGAGCAGCTCACCGGCGTGCACCACGGCACGCCCGGCGCCATCCACGGCGCCGGCTGGTACACCGGCCGCGACAGCCCCAACACGCGCCAGCTCGTCGTGGACCACGGCGGCTTCGAGTACGACAGCGACTACTACGGCGACGACCTGCCGTTCTGGATGAAGGTACGCCGCAGCGACGGCCAGGTGGTGCCCCACCTGGTGGTGCCCTACACGCTGGACACCAACGACATGCGCTTCTCGCTGCCGCAGGGCTTCTCGCAGGCGGACGACTTCTTCACCTACCTGCGCGACAGCTTCGACGCGCTCTACGCCGAAGGCGATCCCGCCGGCCTGGATCGGCCGAAGATGATGAGCGTGGGCATGCACTGCCGGCTGCTCGGACGCCCCGGCCGCATCGTCGCGCTGCAGCGCTTCCTGGACCACGTCGAGAAGCACGACCACGTATGGGTGTGCCGGCGCATCGACCTCGCGCGCCACTGGAAACGCGTCCATCCTTTCCCCGCCTGACCACCATGCCCCTGACCCTGGACCCACTCAATGCCGCCGGCGAGACCGAGGCGGCGCGCCTGCTCGAGGGCGTGTACGAGCATTCGCCCTGGATCGCGCAGGCGGCGCTCGCGCAGCGGCCGTTCCGCTCGCTCGCCCACCTCAAGCACGCGCTGGCACAGGCGGTGCAGGCGGCCGATGGCGAGCAACAGCTCGCGCTGCTGCGCGCCCACCCGGAGCTGGCCGGCAAGGCGATGGTGAGCCGGACGCTGACGGCGGAATCCACGCACGAGCAGGGCAAGGCCGGGCTGGCCGACTGCACGCCCGCGGAATTCGAGACGATCCAGCGCCTGAACGCGGAGTACCGGGCCAAGTTCGGCTTCCCCTTCATCCTGGCGGTGCGGGGGCCGCGCGGCACCGGGCTGGCGCGCACCGAGATCATCGACACCCTGGCGCGGCGCCTGGCCAACCCGGCGGACTTCGAGAAGGCCGAGGCGCTGCGCAACGTGCACCGCATCGCCGAGATCCGCCTGGACGACAAGTTCGATGCCGCGCCCGTGCAGGGCGAGCGGGTCTGGGACCAGCTGGAACGGCTGGCCCAGTTCAGCGATCCGGGCTTCAAGGAGCAGGGGCAACTGACGGTCACCTACCTCACCGACGCGCATCGCTCGGTGGCGGCGCTGGTCGTGCAGGACATGCAGGAGGCCGGCTTCGACGACGTGCACGTCGATGCGGTGGGCAACGTCGTGGGCCTGTACCGGGCCAGCGCCGACGGCGCGGGCGTGCGGCGCCTGCTGACCGGCTCGCACTACGACACGGTGCGCAACGCCGGCCGCTACGACGGCCGGCTCGGCATCTACGTGCCGATCGCCTGCGTGCGCGAACTGGCCCGCGAGCAACGCCGGCTGCCCTATGCGATCGAGGTGGTCGCCTTCGCCGAGGAGGAAGGGCAGCGCTACAAGGCGACCTTCCTCGGTTCGGGCTCGCTGATCGGCGATTTCGACCCGGCCTGGCTGGACCAGCGGGACGCCGACGGGACCTCCATGCGCGAAGCGATGCAGCGCGCCGGCCTGCCCGCCACGCTGGAGGCCATCGCCGGGCTGCGGCGCGATCCGGCGGCCTACCTGGGCTTCGTCGAGGTCCACATCGAGCAGGGTCCGGTACTCAACGAGATGAATCTGCCGCTGGGCGTGGTCACCTCCATCAACGGCGGCGTGCGCTACCTGTGCGAGGTCACCGGCATGGCCAGCCACGCTGGCACCACGCCCATGGACCGGCGCCGCGATGCGGCCGTCGGCGTGGCGGAGCTCGCGCTGTACGTGGAGCGGCGCGCCGCGCGCGACGGCGACTCGGTGGGGACCATCGGCATCCTCACCGTGCCGGGCGGATCCACCAACGTGATCCCCGGCCGCTGCCAGTTCACGCTGGACCTGCGCGCGCCGAACGACCCGCAGCGCGATGCGCTGGTCGACGACGTGCTGGCCGAGCTGCAGGCCATCTGCGACCGGCGCGGCCTGCGCTTCACCTGCGAGCGGACCATGCGCGCCGCCGCGGCCCCCAGCCATCCGCAATGGCAGGCGCGCTGGGAACGGGCCGTGCAGGCCCTGGGCCTTCCCGTGCACCGCATGCCCAGCGGCGCCGGCCACGACGCCATGAAGCTGCACGAGGTGATGCCCCAGGCCATGCTGTTCGTGCGCGGGCAGAACGCCGGCATCAGCCACAACCCGCTGGAGAGCACGACCGCCGACGACATCGAGCTGGCGGTGCGCGCCTACCGGCACCTGTTAGAGCAGCTGGCAAGCGAGGCCTGAGGCCATGAGCGACCACGACCGGATCGACGCCTGGATCGATGCGCATTTCGACGAGGAGGTGCGCTTCCTGCAGGAACTGGTGCGCGTGCCCACCGACACGCCGCCCGGGAACAACGCGCCCCATGCCGAGCGCACGGCCGACCTGCTGCAGGGTTTCGGCTTCGAGGTCGAGAAGCACCCGGTCCCGGCCGCCGAGGTGCAGGCGCGCGGCCTGCAGTCCATCACCAACCTGATCGTGCGACGGCGCTACGGCGGCAATGGCCGGGTGGTGGCCCTGAACGCCCACGGCGACGTGGTCCCTCCGGGCGAAGGCTGGCGGCACGACCCCTACGGCGCCCAGGTGGAGCACGGATTCCTCTATGGCCGCGCAGCGGCGGTGAGCAAGAGCGACTTCGCCTCCTTCACCTTCGCCGTGCGCGCGCTCGAATCGCTGCAGGCGCCGCTGGCCGGCGGCGTCGAGCTGCACTTCACCTACGACGAGGAATTCGGCGGCGAGATGGGTCCCGGCTGGCTGCTCAGGCAGGGCCTGACCCGGCCCGACCTGCTGATCGCGGCCGGCTTCAGCTACGAGGTGGTGGTGGCCCATAACGGCTGCCTGCAGCTGGAGGTGACGGTGCACGGCGACGCGAGCCATGCCGCCATCCCCGACAGCGGCACCGATGCCCTGCAGGCGGCCACCCACATCCTGGATGCGCTGTACCGCCTCAACGAGATCTACACGCAGGTGAGCTCGGCGGTGCCGGGCATCACGCATCCCTACCTGAACGTGGGCTGGATCGCCGGCGGCACCAACACCAACGTCGTGCCCGGCAAGGTGGTCTTCAAGCTGGACCGGCGCATGATCCCGGAAGAAGACCCGGCGCAGGTGGAGGCGGCGCTCCGGGAGGACATCGCGCAGGCGGCCAGCTCGTTCGCGCCGCCGCGCGGCGGCCGGGGCATCCGGGTCGAGGTCCGCCGCATCCTGCTGGCGCGGGCCATGGTGCCGCTGCCCGGCAACCGGCCCCTGGTGGAGGCCCTGCAGCGCAACGCGCAGGCCGTGCTCGGCGAAGCCGTGCCGGCCGTCGGCACCCCGCTGTACACCGACGTCCGCCTCTACACCGAAGCCGGCATCCCCGGCGTGATCTACGGTGCCGGCCCGCGCACCGTGCTGGAGTCCAACGCCAAGCGGGCCGACGAGCGCCTGAGCCTGGACGACCTGCGCCGCGCCACCAAGGTCATCGCCCGCACGCTGCTCGACCTGCTGCGGGCATAGAAAAGGCCGGGCATGGGCCCGGCCTTTTCGGTCGAATGCTTCGCGCCTGGCGCGGTGGCGCGGTCAGCGCACGCGGCCGCGACGGAACAGGTTGACGATGGCCAGCAGGATGATCGCGCCGACCAGCGAGACCAGGACCGAACCGATGCTGATGCCCTCATTGATGGTGCCCACGCCCACCATCGGCGAGATGATCCAGCCGCCGAGGAAGGCGCCGATGATGCCGACGATGACGTTCAGCAGGATCCCCTGCTGCCCGTCGGTGCGCATGATCAGGCTGGCGAGCCAACCGACGATGCCACCCACGATCAACCAGATGAGAAAGCCCATGATTCACTCCTTTGTGCCGCTAGCGGCGTATTGTTGAGAGCCGGCCGGCGCCACTGGCTCCGACCCCCTGCCGCCCCAAACGGCAGCCGGTGATCCCAATATGGTTGCGCCCCCCAAGCGCAGGCGTAGTCGGGCACTGGGCCTGACCGTGCGCGGGCATCGCGTGGAAGCGTCGGAAAACCCCTACCACTGCCCGGCCGCTAGCGGCTCTCCAAGGCAGCGGCCCTGCCGGCCGGAAAATGCTCGTGCACAGAGGGAATCGGCACGGCCGCGCAGGCCCGCTGCGCCGGCCCTTGCCTGCCAGCATCGTCCTACGGGCGTCGCCTGCGCCGGCCGCCCCTTGCCGCCAGCATGCGCCGTCACCGGCCGCACGGAAGGGCTCGTAGATTGGCCGCATCCATGATCTGCAAGGAGGCCCCATGAAAAGCCAACATTCCCGGCTGCACCTGCATGCACCCCTCGTTTCCTTTGCCGCCGTGTCCCTGCTGGCCATGAGCGCGGCCACGGCCCAGGTCGCCTCCGGCAAGGCCGATGCCCTGACCTCGGCCCATCCGGATGCGACCTATCGCATGCAGATCCAGGACTGCAAGACGGGCCAGACCCAGCAGGACCAGGCCACCTGCCTGCGAGAAGCCCGCAACGCCAAGGCCGCGGAGCAACGCGGTGCGCTCTACAAGGGAGCGAGCGAGAGCCAGTACGAGGCGAATGCGAGGGCGCGCTGCGACGTCTTCAAGGACGCCGAGGAAAAGGGCGCCTGCGAAGCCCGCGTGATGGGCTACGGCAACGTGAGTGGCAGCGTCGCCGGCGGGGGCGTGCTGCGCGAGGTGGAGACGGTGGTGCTGCCTCCGGGCCAGGACTCGGTGACCATCGCGCCCAAGACCGACGACCCGGTGCTGCTGGTGCCGGTGCCCGCGACCACGGTGAAGGAACCCCGGTCGACGCCCTGACTTTCGGCAGCACGCGTAACAGAGCGCAGGCGGGGCTGCGTCCTACACCCCTGTGGGCCGCAGCCGCTAGTCTTGCTGCGTTCGAGGCGTCCGGCTGGACAGGACGCCCGAGACCAGGGGAACGACCTCCATGAAAGAGCAGCAACCGCCGGCGGAACGGCAGCCCGAGCCGGCCCGCGCGCGCCACGGATACCGCAATGAAGTCAACTGGGAGGGCGGTTCGGCGCGGCACGACATGCCGACCGGCAGCCCGTCCCGGCTGACAGGGCGCCAGCCCTACGCCAACCAAGGGCCCGTTGAAACACCGAGCCCCGCCGCCAGTGCCGAATACCCGGCGGGCAACCGGGCCGAGCGCTCCGGGCGCAACCTGGAGCAGCTCGAGCAGGCCCGGCGCAAGCCGTGAGCGTCAGAGCACGCCCAGCAGCATCAGGACGACTATCACGACGAGCGGAACGCCCAGGAGCCAGAGGATCACCGGCATGTGCATCTCCTTGGTTGACCAGGCGATCACCGTAAGCCGCCGGCCGTCGCTCCATTGACGGGCAGCCGCCACACACGAGGTAGGCCACCGCGCCGGCGCGGTGTCGTCGCGCGGCGGCCGGCACGCATCCCGGCCTGCGTAGGCCGGACAGGCCGTGTTCCTACAGACGGGCAGCGGCCGGCGCCGTCATGATGACCCGGCACGCAGGTTGCCGCGAGCCCCTGTCCGAAGCCGCCGGGACGCGGCGCTCGGGCCAACCCCGCCGAGCCGGCCTGAGGCCGCAACGAACGAAGGAGCCCTCGATGAACTCCATCCTGAACCGGATGTCGCCGACCATCACCAACATGATCCGCATGGACCACACCCACGTGGTGTCGGCCTTCCACCAGTACCAGCGCGACACGCCGGAGCGCGTGAAGAAGGGGCTGGCGGACAACATCTGCCTGGCCCTGGAGGTGCATGCGCAACTGGAAGAGGAGATCTTCTATCCGGCGATGCGAGAGGTGGCGCCCGGCGACGAGGCGCTCGAGAAGTCCAAGCCGGAGCACGACGAGATGCGCAGCCTGATCGCCCGCCTGCGGGCGCTGCAGCCGCACGACGCCGCTTTCGACCAGACCGTGTTCGACCTGATGCGCACCGTGCTGCACCACGTCGCCGACGAGGAGACGCAGATCCTGCCCAAGGCGGAGCGCCTGCTGGCGGGCCAGCTGTCCGAGATGGGCGCACGCATGACGCGCCGGCGCCTGCAACTGATAGGCCCGCGCAGCGGCGAGCTGGCCGGCAGCATGGCCCGTTCCATGAGCAGCGGCACCCTGCTGGCCGCGGCCGGCGCGCTGGCGGCCGCGGGCGGGCTGCTGCTGGCACGCAGGACCCACGGCGCGAACGACGAGAGCTGGCACTCGCAGCACGCCGGCCGCTGACGCCGCGTGCCGGGGTCGCGTGCCGGGTCATCCAATCGGTGGCAGCATCCCGGCCGTCCACCCTCGCCGAAAGAAAGGAGAACCGGATGCCCGGCAAATCCCTCGCCCTGCTGCCGCTCCTGGCAGCCTTCCTCAGTTCCCCGGCCTGGTCCCACGAGGGCCACGGCCTGGCCGGTGCACACTGGCACGCGACCGACACGCTCGGGCTGCTGCTGGTGGGCGGCATCGCCGCGCTCCTGGTCTGGCTGCTGCGCGGCCGCTAGCGGCACCCGCCACTAGAATGGCCGCTCCCGGAAGCGTGGCAGAGCGGTCGATTGCACCGGTCTTGAAAACCGGCGACGTCGCAAGACGTCCGTGAGTTCGAATCTCACCGCTTCCGCCAATTTGGAAAGCACCCATGTCGCGAAGCGACGTGAGGTGCTTGCCAAAACCGGGAGTGGGGCCGAAAGGAACCGCTTCCGCCATTTCTCGAATGGCTGCTGCCACGGCGCTGGGCGCCCTCACTCCGGCAGGAACAGCTCCTGCAGGTCGCTGAGGAAATCGAATCCCCGCTCGGTCGGCGTCGCACGGCCGGCCTTCACTTCAAGCAGGCCCCGCTCCCTGGCCTTGGCCAGCGGCGCCTGGATGGCGGACAGCGGCAGGCCGGTGCGCTCGAAGAAGGACTGCAGGGTGAAGCCGCCGCGCAGTCGCAGCGCATTGAGCATGTACTCGAAGGGCAGTTGCGCGCGCGAAACCTCCTGCTCCTGGGTGACCGCGTTGCCGGCCAGGGCCTTGTCCATGTACAGCCGCGGCTCGCGGAAGCGCACCTGGCGCACGATGCGCTGCGGAAAGCTCAGCTTGCCGTGCGCGCCGGCACCCAGCCCGAGGTAGTCGCCGAACTGCCAGTAGTTCAGGTTGTGCCGGCACTCGTGCCCGGGCTTGGCATAGGCGGAGACCTCGTAGCGCGCCAGGCCGGCGGCCGAGGTCAGCTCGGTGATGCGGTCCAGCATGGCCCAGGCGATGTCCTCGTCGGGCAGCGGCGGCGGGTGCTTGGCGAAGAAGGTGTTGGGCTCGATCGTGAGGTGGTAGACCGACAGGTGCGTCGGCATCAGCGCCAGCGCCTGCGTGAGGTCCTGCTCCAGCATCGCCAGGTCCTGCCCCGGCAAGGCATACATCAGGTCGAGGTTGAAGGTCTCGAACGCCAGCGCCGCTTCCTCCGCGGCCGCGATCGCCTGCTGCCGGTCGTGCACGCGCCCCAGCGCGCGCAGGTGCTGGTCGTTGAAGCTCTGCACGCCGATCGACAGGCGGGTGACGCCGGCGTCGCGGAAGGCGCGGAAGCGGTCCTTCTCGAAGGTGCCCGGGTTGGCTTCCAGCGTGACCTCGCAGCCGGGTTCGAGCTTGAGGCGGGCGCGCACGCCGCCGATCAGCGACTCGATCGCGGCCGGGGAGAACAGGCTGGGCGTGCCGCCGCCGATGAACACGCTGTGCACGGTGCGGCCCCACACCAGGGGCAGCGCCGACTCCAGGTCGGCCATCACCGCATCGACATAGCGCTGCTCGGGGACCTCGCCGCCCGTGGCCTCGTGCGAGTTGAAGTCGCAGTAGGGGCACTTGCGCAGGCACCAGGGCAGGTGCACGTAGACCGACAGCGGCGGCAGCGCCCGCAGCTGTAGCAGCCCCGGGCGCAGGTAGTGCGCGGCGTCGGCGGCGGTGCTCACAGCCAGCGCTCCCGCATCAGCTGCACCATCTGCCGCGCGGCCTGGCCGCGGTGGCTGTGGGCGTTCTTCACCTCCGGCGGCAGCTGGGCGAAGGTCTTGCCGAGCGAAGGGATGAACATGACCGGGTCGAAGCCGAAGCCGTTCCCGCCCGTGGGCTCGCGCGTGATCTCGCCCACGGCGCGGCCGACGGCGATCAGCGGCTCGGGATCCTGCGGCGAGCGCACCGCCACCAGCGTGCTGACCAGCGCGGCGCGACGTTGGTCGATGCCGCGCATCTGCTCCAGCAGGGCCCGCACGTTGTTGTCATCGCCTTTCTCGTAGCCGAACTGGGTGGCGTAGTAGGCCGTGTCCACGCCGGGCAGGCCGCCGAAGGCATCGACGCACAGGCCCGCGTCGTCGGCCAGGGCCGGCAATCCGGCGTGCTGGGCCGCGTGGCGCGCCTTGGCGAGCGCGTTCTCGACGAAGGTGCGGAACGGCTCCTGCGCCTCCGGGATGCCGAGGTCGGCCTGCCGCACCAGCTCGACGCCCAGCGGCTCCAGCATGGCCTGCAGCTCCGCCAGCTTGCCGCGGTTGTTGGAGGCCAGGACGATGCGCGACACCATGGGCGCGGCTCCGGTCAGGCCGCCGCCGGCGCCTGCAGCGCCTGCTGCTGCAGGCGCACCAGCTCGGCGATGCCCTGCTCCGCCAGTCGCAGCAGCTGGTCCATCTCGGCACGGGTGAAGGCCACGCCTTCGGCGGTGCCCTGCACTTCCACGTAGTGGCCGGCCCCGGTCATCACCACGTTCATGTCGGTGTCGCAGGCCACGTCCTCCACGTACTCCAGGTCCAGCACCGGCACGCCCTGCACGATGCCGACCGAGACGGCGGCCACCGGCCCCGTGATCGGAGACGCAGTGATCTTCCCCTGGGCCATCAGCCGGCTGACGGCGTCCTGCGCGGCGACGAAGGCGCCGGTGATCGCCGCGGTGCGCGTGCCGCCATCGGCCTGCAGCACGTCGCAATCGAGCTGGATGGTGCGCTCGCCCAGCGCCTTGAGGTCGAACACCGCGCGCAGCGAGCGGCCGATCAGGCGCTGGATCTCCTGCGTGCGGCCGCTCTGCTTGCCACGCGCCGCCTCGCGGTCGCCACGCGTGTGGGTGGCGCGCGGCAGCATGCCGTACTCGGCGGTGACCCAGCCCTCGCCGCTGCCCCGCTTGTGGGGCGGCACCTTGTCCTCCACCGAAGCGGTGCACAGCACCCGGGTCTGGCCGAACTCGATGAGCACCGAGCCTTCGGCATGGATGGTGAATCCGCGGGTGATGCGAACGGGGCGGAGCTGGTCGGCCGCGCGGCCGTTGGGACGGGTGAAGGACATGGAGGAGATGACGGATGACGATGGACTTCGCTGCGCTTCGATGACGAGCCGCGCGAACAGCCCTTCATTGTGTCATCCGTCATCGGCGCTGCGCAGCCGCGCGGGCATTCGCCAGGCGGCAGCGCGCCGCGCGGCTCAGCCCTTGCGGGCCGCCGAACGCCGGATCGCTTCGTTGATCTCGGCGATGGACCGCTCGATGGCGGCATCGTCCAGGTCGTCGATCAGCGTGTCCATCACGCCGGCCTGGATGGTGGAGGCGAACACGCCGTCGGAGATGCTGTCGGTGGACACGCCGTGGGTGGTCTCGAACACGTCCGGCGTCTCCCATTCGAGGGCGATCACGGTGGTGTTGTCGCAGCCCGCCCCGCCGTTGCGCAGGGCGAGTTCCACCAGGTCGGGCGCCGCTTGCGAGACCGGCTTGGCGCTCAGGTGCTGCACGATCTCGGCATCGGGCACGGTGCCCCACAGGCCGTCGGAGCACAGCAGGATGCGGTCGCCCTGCTGCAGCACCACCGGGCCGGTCACGTCGAACACCGGCTTGGTGGGCGAGCCGAGGCAGGTGAACAGGATGTTGCGGTTGATCCGCTCCAGCTTGATCACGCCCGCGCTCTGCTGCTCGAGGTAGGAGTGGTCGCGGGTGCGCGTGAGCAGCTCGCCGTCGCGCACCAGGTACAGCCGCGAGTCGCCGCAGTGCACCCAGGTGGCCGAGGTGCCCTGCAGCAGGGCCGCCACCAGCGTGGTGCGCGGCGTGTCGAGGATGCCCTTCTCGGCGGCGTAGCGGATGATCTGGTGGTGGGCCGCCATCAGCGCCCCGGACAGGAAGGTCTCGGGGTCGCGGACGGTGGGCCGCGCTTCCTTCTGGTACAGCGCCGAGATGGTCTGCAGCGCCAGCTGCGCGGCGACCTCGCCGTCGGGGTGCCCGCCCATGCCGTCGGCCAGCACGAACAGGCCCGATTCGCGCGTGTAGCAGTAGCCCATGCGGTCCTCGTTCTTCTCGCGCCCGCCGCGGCGGCTGATCTGGAAGACGGAGAATTTCATGCGAGGCCCCGCGATGGGTTCATTTCAGGCGGGCGGCGCCCGTGGCGCGGCGCAGCCCCTTGCGGGAGTCCGACACCATGTTGTCGAACTGCAGCCGCACCTTCTCGCCCACGGTCAGCTTGGTGTAGCGCCGCTCGCCTTCCCGGCTGAGCTCCTTCTGCAGGGCGAACACCGACTGCGGGCGGGACAGCGGATCGAGCGACATGCACCATTCCACCACTTCGATCAGGTTGTCGGAATAGACGCCGCGCAGGCGCGACAGGGCCAGCGCGAGGCGGTCCTTCTCCAGCCGCTGCGGCGCGTCGTTGGGCGGGTAGCCCTGCATGCAGGCGTAGATGCAGGCGCCGATGGCGTAGATGTCGGTCCAGGGGCCCATGGACGAATCGCGCCGGTACATCTCGGGCGCGGCGAAGCCGGGCGTGTACATGGGCCGGATGAAGTTGCCTTCCTTGGACAGCACCTCGCGCGCGGCGCCGAAGTCGATCATCACCGCCTTGTTGTCGTCGGTGATGAAGATGTTGGCCGGCTTGATGTCCAGGTGCAGCATCTTGTGCTGGTGCACGATGCGCAGCCCGCGCAGGATCTCGTCGAACAGCGAGCGGATGGTGGACTCGCGGAACACCTTCTGCTTCTTCAGTTCGCGCGCGGTGATGATGAAGTCCTGCAGGGTCGCGCCCTCCAGGTAGTTCATCACCATGTAGACGGTCTCGTTCTCGCGGAAGAAATTGAGCACGCTCACCACGGAGCTGTGCGAGATCTGGGCGAGCGAGCGGCCTTCCTCGAAAAAACTTTTCAGGCCGAGGCGATAAAGCGACAGCTTTTCCGGCGCGACCTGCGGCAGCAGCTCGCCGGGGCCCCGCGTGGCGAGCGAAGAAGGCAGGTATTCCTTGATGGCGACCTGCTGGCCTTCGTTGTCAACGGCCAGGTAAACCACGCCGAAGCCGCCCGAAGACAGCTTGCGCACCACCCGGTAGCCACCGATCACCGTATCGGGCGGCAAAGGGGCGGGTTTGACCTTTGACATAATTTGAAGAGAGTAGGGCCCTGCCGCAGGACCGTTTATTCTCGAAATCCCCTAACGAACCGCAAGAATCCTCTGCATGCCAGTTTACAGCATGACCGGCTACGCCTCGGGGCAAAGCAGCCCCGCATCCGCGGCGGCCGGCGCCGATGGCAGCAAGGCCGCAGCGAACAGCCGCCTCGGGCTGGAGATCCGCTCCGTCAACAGCCGCTTCCTGGACCTCACCTTCCGCCTCGGTGACGAACTTCGGCCGCACGAGCCGCAGCTGCGCGAACTGATCGCGCAACGCCTCAAGCGCGGCAAGGTCGAAGTGCGCGGCGGCATCGAGACGGCTGGCGGCGACGCCGTGCCCGAGCCCTCCGTGCGCACGCTGCAGCGGCTGGGGACCGTGCAGGACATGGTGCGGGGCTGGCTGCCGGACGCGCCGGCGCTGTCGGTCGCCGAGATCCTGCGGCTGGCCGCCACCGAAGGCAGCGCCGACATCGACTGGGGCGAGGCCGTGCAGGCACTGGCCGCCAGGGTGGTGGCCGACCTGCTCGCCGCGCGCGAGCGCGAAGGCAAGCGCCTCGCCGAGATGCTGCTCGGGCACCTGGCGCAGCTGCGCACGCTCGCGCAGCAGGCGCAGCCGCTGGTGCCGCAGCTGGTGGAGCAGCAGCGCCAGCGCTTCCTGGAGCGCTGGAAGGAAGCGATGGCTTTGTCGGAAGGCACCGCCACGCCGGAGGCCGCGCAGGACCGCGCGCTCACCGAGGCCACCGCGTTCGCCATCCGCATCGACGTCGCCGAGGAACTCACGCGCCTGGCCG